>Ga0316187_10000175_pt1 | contig 44113 bp, 41 predicted proteins | sample CroRivburrow1_MG_FD_204927 | JGI IMG/M metagenome (GOLD analysis project Ga0316187, IMG submission 204927) | Coastal sediment microbial communities from Maine, United States - Cross River worm burrow 1 | ecosystem: Environmental > Aquatic > Marine > Coastal > Sediment | place: USA: Maine...
ATGTCCTGCCCGGCGGGCGCTGTATAGTAACTGTGCACAAAGTAGAAACGGCTGTCCTGTACAATCCCCTCCCACAATGGGTGGGGTTTCTGGTGAACCTGGTTCCAGCCCATGTGCGGCACCTTCAGTTTACTACCATCAGCGTCGGACATAGCGTCCGGGAAGCGCCGTACTTCGCCTGCGATCAGTCCTAGACAGGCGGTGCCGTCGTTTTCCTCACTGCGTTCAAACAACGCCTGCATTCCCACGCAGATACACAGCATGGGTTTGCTGGCGGCAGCCTGGCGCGCCACTTCGCCAAGGCCGGTACGCGTCAGTTCCTGCATGGTGTGACCGATGCCACCCACACCGGGGAACACCACCCGGTCAGCGGACAATATTTTACCGGGTTCCGAGCTGATCTGTACCCGTGCATCAGGCGCCACATGTTCTACCGCCTTGGCGATGGAATGCAGGTTCCCCATTCCGTAATCAATGATGGCAATCGATGACATACTGGCGTGACTGATAGCTGGACGGAAAGCAGCGGTCGTTGAGCTACAGGCTCCCCTTGGTGGATGGCATCATACCGGCCATGCGCGGATCCGGCTCTGCGGCCATGCGGATGGCGCGGCCGAATGCCTTGAATACCGTTTCGGCAATGTGGTGCGCATTGTCGCCACGCAGGCAATCGATGTGCAATGTCACATTGGCGTGGTTAACGAAGCCCTGGAAGAATTCGTGTAACAGATCCACGTCGAAATCACCGATACGCGCGCGCGCAAAACTGACGTGGTATTCGAGCCCCGGGCGCCCGGAAAAATCGATCACAACGCGTGACAGCGCTTCGTCGAGAGGCACATAGGCATGCCCGTAGCGGCGGATACCTTTCCTGTCACCCAGCGCCTGCGTGAACGCCTGGCCCAGCGTGATGCCGATATCCTCCACTGTGTGGTGGGCATCGATGTGCAAGTCCCCTTTAGCCTGAATAGATACATCCAGCAGGCCGTGACGGGCGATCTGTTCCAGCATGTGCTCGAGAAACGGCACGCCGGTATCCAGGCTGTTTTTGCCACCGCCGTCCAGATCCAGCTCCACCGTGATCTGCGTTTCCAGCGTGTCGCGCTTCACCTGCGCTGCTCTAGTAGTCATTTTTTATTCAATCAAATCAGAGAGTCATATCTGATTCGCATCCTAGCGGAAATCCGACTGGTAGAGAACAGCTGTGTGAAAACTTCTTTAAATATTGATATAGATCAATGAATTTGCTCCAATGGAAATCTGTACAGCGAAAGTCTTTTATCCATGCCGACTCGAAAACTCGAATCCGTCGTTTCACTGAAAGATATCAGGGTTGCCTGCAAGGCGTGCAGCCTAAAGGAAATCTGTTTGCCGGTGGGTATCGATAAGAACGACCTCGAGAGCCTGGACGCCATCATTGACCGCAAACGCCCGCTGACGCGCGGCGAACACCTGTTCCGCGTCGGCGACAGTTTTCAGTCTATCTATGCCGTACGCTCGGGTTCCCTGAAAACCTACACCACCTCCGAGAGCGGCCAGGAACAAGTGATGGGCTTCCAGCTGCCCGGCGAGCTGGTAGGCCTTGACGCAATTGCCGAAAACCACCACCCGCTGGCCGCCAAGGCACTGGAAACCACCAGCATCTGCGAAATCCCCTTCACTGAGCTGGAATCGCTGAGCACAAAGCTGGATGGCCTGCAGCACCAGTTGTTGCGGGTGATGAGCCAGGAAATCCGCGATGACGAGCAGAATATGGTGATTCTCGGCCAGAAATCCGCCGAACAACGGCTGGCGGCATTCCTCATCAGTATCTCCAATCGTTTCCGGCGGCGCGGTTTTTCCGCCACCCAGTTCAATCTGAGCATGTCGCGCAGCGATATCGGAAACTATCTTGGCCTGGCGCTGGAGACTGTCAGCCGCCTGTTCACACGTTTCCAGAATGAAGGCCTGCTGCACGTCGATCGCAAACATATTGAATTGCTGGACCGTGAAAAGCTGTGTGCATATTCGGGGGCTCACTGCAGCCAACAGCAGCAACCACAGAAATCCTCAGGCCGATAACCCGGGCTGCTGGCCCGACGCAAGTAGACTTCCGTTCATCAATAAGCATTCACTAATAAACATTTGATCTGTGTCAATGCAGCGCATTAACTCAACCCCCAGAGTTGACCCCCGGTTTTCAATGCTTACCAGGAGATGCTCAAAATGAATACGCTGAAAGAGGTTGCCCTGATTGCGGCAATGGCTGCAACATTCACCGCCGCACCGGCCATGGCCTATGAGGCCGGTGACTTCATTGCCCGTGCCGGTGCTGCCGGTGTATTTCCAACCGGGGAGTCTGATGATCTGGCCGCCGTGCCGGGCGGAAAGGTTGAAGCCGACGATGCCTGGAGTCTGGGACTGACGTTCAGCTACCTGTTCACCGATAATATTGGCGTGGGTGTATTGGCCGCCTGGCCGTTTAAGCATGACATCCAGCCGAAAGGCAATCTGAAAAACGTCACCGGCAGTGACGACATCGGCGAAGTCACCCAGCTTCCGCCCACGGTTACCCTGCAGTGGCATTTCAACACCGGATCCAACTTCCACCCTTATGTAGGTGCCGGCGTCAACTACACTTACTTCTGGGATGAAGACACCAAGGGCGGCCTTGGTGCCACGGGTGCAGAACTGGATGTCGATGACAGCTGGGGCCTTGCTGCAGAAGCAGGTCTGGATTATACGTTTGAGAACGACTGGCTGGTCAGCGCTCAGGTCTGGTATATCAGCATCGAACCTGATGCAGAAGTCAAAGGTGGCGCCCTGAACCTGAACGAAGACCTCGAAGTTGAAATCGACCCCTGGGTCTTTATGCTCGGCGTCGGCAAGAAATTCTGATACCTTCTGTATCCCGTAACAGCAGCGGCTTGCGCCGCTGCTTTATCCAATAACCATCAACTCATAGGGAAACGCTATGGACTCACAGACCACGTATAACTACAGGGTCGTGCGCCAATTCACCGTGATGACCGTTGTCTGGGGCATCGTCGGTATGCTGGTCGGCGTCTTTATAGCTGCGGAACTGGTGTGGCCGCAACTGAGCCTGGATCTGCCCTGGCTGTCATTTGGCCGGCTGCGTCCGTTGCATACCAACGCAGTTATTTTTGCCTTCGGCGGCTCGGCGCTGTTTGCAACCTCGTACTATGTTGTGCAGCGAACCTGCCAGGCCCGGCTGTTCTCTGACAAGCTGGCGGCCTTTACCTTCTGGGGCTGGACGCTGGTTATTGTGCTGGCGGCCATCACCCTGCCGCTGGGTATCACCAGCAGCAAGGAGTACGCAGAACTGGAGTGGCCGATCGATATCCTGATCACCCTGGTGTGGGTAAGCTACGCTGTGGTGTTCTTCGGTACCATCGTGAAACGCCAGGTCAAGCATATCTACGTCGCCAACTGGTTCTTCGGCGCCTTCATCCTGACCGTCGCGGTGTTACACCTGGTCAACAGCGCAGCGCTGCCGGTCAGTCTGACCAAGTCCTACTCGGTGTACCCCGGGGCTATCGATGCCATGGTGCAGTGGTGGTATGGCCATAACGCGGTGGGCTTCTTCCTCACCGCCGGCTTCCTTGGCATGATGTATTACTTCGTGCCCAAGCAGGCCGGGCGCCCGGTGTATTCCTACCGCCTGTCGGTGGTGCACTTCTGGGCGCTGATCTCCACCTACATGTGGGCGGGGCCGCATCACCTGCACTACACGGCACTGCCGGTGTGGGCACAGTCACTGGGCATGATCTTCTCACTGATCCTGCTGGCACCCTCCTGGGGCGGCATGATCAACGGCATCATGACCCTGTCCGGCGCCTGGCACAAACTGCGCGACGATCCGATCCTCAAGTTCCTGATCGTGTCACTGTCCTTCTACGGCATGTCCACCTTCGAGGGCCCGATGATGGCGATCAAGACAGTCAACGCGCTGTCCCACTACACCGACTGGACTATCGGCCACGTGCACTCGGGCGCACTGGGTTGGGTGGCGATGGTATCGATCGGCTCGATCTACTTCCTGGTTCCAAAACTGTTCGACCGCGAACAGATGTACTCGATCAGGATGATCGACTGGCATTTCTGGATGTCTACTATCGGCGTGGTGCTGTACATCGTCTCCATGTGGATCGCCGGCATCATGCAGGGACTGATGTGGAGAGCGATCAACGATGACGGTACGCTGACCTACAGCTTTGTAGAATCGCTGCAGGCCATGTACCCGTACTACTTCGTCCGTTTCCTGGGTGGCGCGCTGTTCCTCTCCGGCATGCTGTTGATGGCCTGGAATGTTGCCAAAACCATCTCCGGCGCACGTCCGGCAGACACCCCTGTTCCACAAACAGCCTGATTGCGGAGAACTGATATGAGCCATGAAGTTGTTGAAACAAATATTGGCCTGATGGCGGTGCTGATCCTGCTGGTCATCAGTATCGGCGGGCTGGTCGAAATCGTGCCGCTGTTCTTTCTGAAAAGCACCACCGAGCCTGTTGAAGGCCTGAAGCCTTATACAGCACTGCAACTGGAAGGACGTGATATCTATATCCGTGAGGGTTGCTACCTGTGCCACTCGCAGATGATCCGTCCGTTTCGTGCCGAGACCGAGCGTTACGGTCACTATTCGGTTGCCGGTGAATTCGTCTACGACCACCCCTTCCAGTGGGGTTCCAAGCGTACCGGCCCGGATCTGGCCCGCGTTGGCGGTCGTTACAGTGACGACTGGCACCGGGTGCACTTGATGAACCCGCGTGACGTGGTGCCGGAATCCAATATGCCGAGTTTTCCGTGGCTGGCAGAGAACGTGCTGGATGGACAGCTGACACCCAGGAAACTGAAAACCATGCTCACGCTGGGCGTTCCGTACACTGACGAGGACATTGCCGGCGCCACGGCCGCGGTGCAGGGCAAGACCGAGCTCGATGCACTGGTGGCCTATTTGCAGAACATGGGCACCGTCATCTCGTCACGGAGGTAAGCAGCATGGATATAAACACACTGCGCGGAATCTTTACGGCGCTGGCCCTGGTTGCCTTTGTTGGCGTATGTATCTGGGCCTGGAGCAGCAAGCGCAAACGTTCATTTGATGAAGCCGCGAACCTGCCGTTCGAGGACGACAACATCGATCAACACAGCAAGGGTATTAGCCATGACCGTTAATGATTTCAGTTTTACCAGCAATTTCTGGAATATTTGGATCATCGTTCTTACCGTCGGCAATATTCTTGCCTGCTGGTGGCTGATCCGCTGGACTGCCAAACCCCGGCCCGGTGAAACCGCCGCGGGCGATACTACCGGGCACAGCTGGGATGAAGGAACGCTGGCCGAGTATAACAACCCGATGCCGCGCTGGTGGTTGTGGCTGTTCTACATCACCATGATCTTCTCCGCCGTGTACCTGGTGCTCTACCCGGGGCTCGGAACCTGGCGCGGAACACTCAACTACACCGATCAGAACGCCTATGAAAAGGAAATGCAGGCCGCACAGGACACCTATGGACCGCTGTTCGCAAAGTATGCGGGCACCCCTGTTGCCGCTCTGGCCGCTGACCCCGACGCCCTCAAGGTCGGTCAGCGCCTGTTCGTCAATTACTGCGCCAGCTGTCACGGTTCTGACGCCGGTGGCGGCCCCGGCTTTCCCAGGCTGAGCGATAACGACTGGCTGTACGGCGGCGAACCCGACGCCATCAAGCTGAGCATTCTTGATGGCCGTAACGGCGTCATGCCGGCCTGGGGCGCGGTGCTCAATGACAAGGGTGTGGACGAGGTGACCGCCTACGTGATCAGCCTGAGCGGGCGTGATGCCGATGCCGAAAAAGCCGCTGCCGGTCAGACGCATTTTGCCACTTACTGCGCCGCGTGCCACGGCGCGGATGGTACCGGCAACACCGCGCTGGGTGCGCCGAACCTGACTGACAGCATCTGGTTGTACGGCGGCTCTCCGGGCGTCATCCGTCAAACCATCAATGACGGCCGTAACGGCCGTATGCCGGCGCACCGTGACTTCCTGGGCGAAGACAAGGCACACCTGCTGGCAACCTACATCTACAGTCTGTCCAACAGGTAGCACGCCATCGTGCCGGAAGATCAGGCAAGCAGACAGCCAGCCTCCCCGGTGGAAGACACGCCAGTCTCCGCCGGGGAGGACATGTATGCCAGTCACAAAAAAGTCTACCCGCGCGAGGTACACGGCATTTTCGCCAACCTGCGCACGCTCGGCGTGGCGGTGCTGCTGGGCCTGTACTATGGTGTCGCCTGGCTGTCCTGGGACGGACACCAGGCAGTGCTGCTGGACCTGCCGGCGCGCAAGTTCTATATCTTCGGCCTGACATTCTGGCCGCAGGACTTCTTTTATTTTGCCTGGCTGCTGATCATTGCAGCGCTGGCATTGTTCTATGTGACCTCGCTGGCAGGCCGCCTGTGGTGCGGTTACGCCTGTCCGCAGACGGTATGGACTGAAATTTTCCTCTGGTTCGAGCGCAAGATCGAGGGCTCGCGCAATCAGCAGATCAAACGCGACAAGCAAGACATGTCGCTGGCCAAATTTCGCGTCAAGGCCACCAAACACTTTGTCTGGATTGTGTTTTCTCTCTACACCGGCTTTACCTTCGTCGGCTATTTCACGCCGATTCGCGAACTGACAACCGCGATGATCACTTTCAACCTCGGTCCCTGGGAAACGTTCTGGGTATTTTTCTACGGCTTCGCCACCTACGGCAACGCCGGCTGGATGCGCGAACAGGTGTGCATCTACATGTGTCCCTATGCGCGCTTTCAGAGCGCCATGTTCGACCGCGATACCCTGGTCATCGCCTATGACGAGCAGCGCGGCGAACCGCGCGGATCACGCAAAAAAAACGTCGACCCGCAGCAGGCCGGACTGGGCGACTGTGTCGACTGCACGCTGTGCGTGCAGGTATGCCCGACCGGCATCGATATTCGCGACGGTCTGCAGTACCAGTGTATCGGCTGCGCCGCCTGTGTCGATGTATGCGATGAGGTGATGGACAAAATGGGCTACAGCAAGGGCCTGGTGCGTTATACCACCGAACATGCCATGGCCGGCCAGCCGACCCGCATCCTGCGCCCGCGCACCATCATGTATGCCCTGCTGCTGCTGGTACTGAGCCTTGGCCTGGTGTATGCCATCAGCCAGCGGACGCCGCTGCAACTGGACGTGATCCGCGATCGTAACAGCCTGTACCGCGAAACCTCCGAGGGTCTGGTGGAAAATGTCTACACGCTGAAGATCATCAACATGGCTGAGCACGCACGCCGCTTCCGCGTGGCGGTCTCGGGTGCAGAATCGGGCCTGGATGACCTGCAACTGGTGATGGCCGATGCGCTGGTCGATGTACCACCTGGCGAGGTGATCAGCCTGCCGGTCTCGGTGAGAATTGACCCGGTGCAACTCAAGCGCGCCTCCAGCGAGGTCGTTTTCACCCTGTCCGCCGAAGATGATCCCAACCTGACCAGCAACAGAAACGCCCGTTTCCTGGGCCCGGTCCTGTCGAGGTAAGTCGTCCATGTATGAATATGCCACTCCTGCACAACGCCCCTGGTACCGTCAGGCCTGGCCCTGGTTCCTGATCGCGTTACCCGCCAGCGCCGTGTTCGGTGGTATAGCCACTCTTATCCTCGCGGTGCAGAGTCCCAACGCGCTGGTGGTAGACGACTATTACAAGGAAGGCCTGGCCATCAACCAGCAGATCCATCGTCAGACAGCGGCGAGCGACATGAACCTGAATGCCCTGCTGCGCAGCGACGGCAAGCAGCTGAGCCTGGACCTGAGCGCCACCGAACCGGTGGCGGATGACAGGGTCATCCTGCAGTTTATCCACGTGACGCGCGCTGAACTGGACCGTGAGGTAATCATGCAGCGCCAGGCAGACGGACGCTACCAGACTGCACTGCCGGAACTGGCACAGGGCACCACCTGGAACCTGCGCCTGCAAGGCGGTGACAACAGTTGGGAGCTCGGTACCCGACTGACACTCGATGGCCCATTCCAGACCTATCTGACAAATGCACGCTGAGCCCTGCCCGCATCTGGACTCTGCCGGGCCGATACCTATAGAATTGGAAGGGCAATTAACCCGCTGCCTGAGGCATTCTCATGAACGTCAGCACTGATCCGACACTGCAGAACAAGGCGCAGGAAATCCCGGTTATCCAGCGCATCATCGCCGTGCTCTGGCCATCGTTTCTCACTTCAGGCATTGCCACCGGGCTGTTTTTCACGGTCTTTGATCCGTTCGATCTGACCATGCTGACCGGACATCTGGATATCAGTCGCATGGGCGTCTACAGCATTGGCTTCTTCATGTTCTGGCTGCTGACCTCGGCCACCTGCGCGCTGACCTGCTATTTCCAGCGGCCGTGCGAGCAGGTGAAGGGCCACAGATAAAGGCTGCTAAAAAACGGGTGGGACCTGCAACCAGAACGTCACCGGGCCATCGTTTACAAGCCCGACCTGCATATTCGCACCAAACCGCCCACACGCGACCGGGTCATGTCGAATCCTGGCCTGCTCGACAAAATAATCGAACCAGCGTCTACCCTCCTCAGGTTCAGCTGCTGAAGTAAAGCTCGGCCGTCTGCCTTTGCGGGTATCTGCTGCCAGCGTGAATTGCGGAACCAGCAGTAGACCCGCCCCTGTGTCGGCAACACTGAGGTTCATGCGCCCCTCACCGTCAGCAAATACGCGGTACCCGAGCAGGCGCTCCAGCAGACGATCAGCCTGCGCAATGCCATCGCCGCGTTCAACGCCCAGCAGAACCATCAATCCACTGTTTATTGCGCCGATCCGGGAATCGTCGACATCGACCCAGGCACGGGTAACACGTTGCAGCAAGGCGATCATCCTGGATTATGCCAATCGCTCTGCAAACCCGTCAGTCGCCCGAATCAGGGCATCCACCATCGCCGGGTCACTTATGGAATGGCCGACGCCCGGCACGATGGTGAGCCTGGAGTCCGGCCAGGCCTGATGCAGGGCATAAGCCTGATCCACCGGGCACACCACATCGTAACGCCCGTGTACGATGACTCCGGGAATCCCGCGCAGACGCTCCGCCTGTTGCAGAATCTGATTGGCCTCTATGAAAGAGTCGTGTACAAAATAGTGGCATTCTATGCGCGCCATACTCAATGCCACGTGACTGTTTCCGAAATGTTCTACCAGCGCCGGTTTGCTATGCAGGGTGGAGGTGCGGCCCTCCCATATTGACCAGGCTTTGGCTGCCGCCAGCCGGGTCACCTCGTCCGGACCGGTCAGCAACTCGTAATAGGCCGTTACCAGATCACTGCGTTTTTCCTCAGCGACCGGGGCCAGAAAATCCTGCCAGTAATCCGGGAACAGACGCGATGCACCCTCCTGGTAAAACCAGTGGATGTCCTGCCTGCGGCACAAGAAAATCCCGCGCAGCACCAGGCCGAGCACGCGTTCGGGAAAGGCTTCTGCATACAACAGGCCCAGCGTCGACCCCCAGGAACCGCCAAAAACCAGCCAACGGTCGATCCCCAGCCGCTCCCGGATTAACTCCACATCGGCCAACAGGTCCGCCGTGGTATTGTTGCGCAATTCAGCGCGCGGCGTGGAACTGCCGCAACCGCGCTGGTCAAACAGGATAATCCTGTAGAGATCGGCATTGAAGAACTGGCGATGCGACCCCTGACAGCCGCCACCCGGTCCGCCGTGAAGAAACAACACAGGAATACCCTTGGGATTACCGCATTCCTCCGCATAAAGCTGATGCGGGGGATCCACCTCCACGGTATGTCGTACATAGGGCTGTAGTGCTGGATACAGGCTTCGCATGCCTTTCATTCTGGCATAAAAAAAGGCGTGCCAGGCACGCCTTTTTTAAACAGCGAAATACAGCCGCTAGATAAACAGGCAGACGTCGGAGTTCCGCGCCATCGGCAGGAACGAAGCCGCGCCGACAAAATCCAGCCCGTCTATGAACTCGCTCTGTTCGAATCCGAACACGTCCACTGTCATCTGGCAGGCATACATCTTGACCTCGGCCTCGATGCACAGTTCGCGAAGTTCATCGACCGTGGCGACCCCCTTGTTCTTGAAGGTCTTCTTCATCAGGCCGGTAGCCACTTTCTCAAACCCGGGTACACCCCCCATTAACAGGTTGGGCATTGGCCAGTCGAAACCCTGGAACCACTTGGGACCGAAAGGCATTTTCATCGGCATGGCCGGGTTACCCAGCGGGCTGACGTCTACGTTGATTTCTTTTTTCAGCAGCAACAGGCCGTAGAAAGTGAAGAAGATCGACGAGTCCCACCCCAGAGCGGCGGCGGTAGAAGCCAGGATAAAGGGTGGATAGGCCCAGTCAAGGGTACCCTTGGTGGCGATAATTGACATGGCAGGCGTACGCGCCTCGTCGATTTCCTGCAGTTTGGTTGGCAGCACTTCGTCCAGTTTCTTGTTCAGCCACTCATCCATCTGCGTTTGATTCATGCTTTCTGCGGTTGATGACATAAGTTATTTCCTCCTAGCCGTTTATCTACGGGTAGTTATGAATTTAGCAAGATGTGTCTTCAATCAGGAACACAACCGTACCCCATAAGGATACGCACCATCGCCCTGAGATACGTGAACGCCTGGTCAAAGCGTAAATCTGGACAGTGTTGCCGGGGGGTGACAACCATTATATGAATGGATTTTTACAGGGTCAAACATTTGGCTGCTTATTTAGGTCAGTTGTATAACTGAATCAACACTGTTCCCAGGGTAACCCGTGGAATCGCCAACCCGCAAGTGTGCTCCTGTGGTGATTCTCGTCCAGCTCTCCTTCAAACCCTTCCTCGACATTGTATACGTCACAAAACCCTTCTTTTTTCAAAAGGTTGCCTGCCTCCAACGAACGCTTTCCACTACGACAGATAAGCAGCACCGGCGCACCGGAATTCGGGTCTCCGTGGCAAATACCGCCCAGAATCAGCTTGCGCACTTCAGTGACGAAGTTTTCGTTCAGTTTCCAGTCCGGGTAGTCAATCCAGGGGATATGAATCGCGCCCTGCGGATGCCCGACAAACAGGTATTCCATATCTGAACGCACGTCTATCATTACCACGCGCGGATCATCCTGCATGAGCTGCCAGGCATCTCCGGGTGACAGGGTTTTAACTTCTTCCATGGCTTTATTCCTCAGCGTGTGTCGGGGGTTACAGACAGTATAGCTGTTTGCCCGAACCGGCCAATTCGCATAACTGTGTGCGCCAGTACCTAATGAAAAGTCAACGGCGCCTGGAAAATAGAGCGCGCCTATGACAGAAATTTACCACTATTGTCGTTATAATGATCTATTTATTAAAAAATAAACCCACTATATAAATATTAACGGGAATTAAATTACATGGTGGGTTTTTATGTAAATTTTAGTATTATAGTGACTCTATGGTGGGAATTTATTCTGGTCTGCTGGCGTCAATAATCGCCAGTGCAATCATCGCACCCTGCACAATGTCCCTTGCCAACTCGCATTGGCCTCGCCAGCAGCCACTCGCAGGCGCCGGCCCACCTCGTTCTCATACCAGCCGTTATGGAACTGCAGCGGCTCGGCCTCGTAACCCCACCAGGCGCCGTCCGCATCCTGTGCCAGCCAGATCACCCATGCAGGCAAGTGCATGACGTCCGGATACGACATCAGCGCCGCCAGAAGGCGGGGGACAGCAGTACCAGCAAGGTAAATATTTCCAGGCGCCCCAGGATCATTGCAAGGCACAAGACCCACTTCGCCGTCATGTTGATGTCGCCGTAGTGGAAACCTACCTCACCGAGCCCCGGACCGAGGTTATTCAGACAGGCGGCGACTGCGGAAAACGCCGTTACCTGATCCAGCCCGGTTGCCAACAGCACCAGCATCATGACCGTGAAGCAGCCTACATAGATGGCAAAAAAGCCCCACACGGCTTCAACTACCCGCTCCGGCATGGCTTTGTTACCAACTTTTACCGATATCTGCGCACTGGGATGTACCAGCCGGCTGATTTCGCGCATCCCCTGCTTGAACAACAACAGAAAACGTATGACCTTCATACCGCCACCGGTCGATCCTGCGCAGCCGCCGATAAAACTGGTGAACAGCAGCATCACCGGCAGAAAACCCGGCCAGTGGGAGTAGGCGGCGGTGGTAAAGCCTGTCGTTGTTCCGATAGACACGGCCTGGAACACACCGTGGTGCAGCGCATCACCAAAATCCTCGAATATGCCATTCATATAAAGGTAAGACACCGTTATGGCCGCTGCCACACCCAGCACCAGGATATACGCCTTGAATTCCGAATCACGGAAATAGGTCAACGGATTCATCGAACGCCAGGCGACAAAATGCAGTGAGAAATTAATACCGGCCAGCAGCATAAATACCACCGCCACCGATTCAATGGCGGGGCTCTGGAAGTAACCGATGCTCAGGTCGTGGGTAGAAAAACCACCTATTGCCACTGTCGAAAAGCTATGCGAGATAGCATCAAACACACCCATTCCAGCAACCCAGTAAGCTAGCGCACAACTGGCAGTCAGCCCCAGGTAGATGTACCAGAGCGCTTTGGCTGTTTCCGTGATGCGTGGCGTGAGCTTGTTGTCTTTCATCGGACCCGGGGTTTCCGCCCGGTACAATTGCATACCCCCGATACCCAGCATTGGCAGTACGGCCACGGCCAGCACTATGATGCCCATGCCGCCCAGCCACTGCAGTTCCTGGCGATAGAACTGAATGGACATAGGCAAGTGGTCAATGCCGGTAATGACAGTCGCACCCGTAGTGGTAAGACCTGATGTAGCCTCAAATATGGCATCGGTAAAACCCATATGCGGCTGATCGGCCAATGAAAAGGGGATCGCACCCACCAGCGCCAGCACCACCCAGAACAGGGTGACCACCACGAAACCGTCGCGCACCCGCAGTTCCCGGCGCTGTGTCCTGACCGGGTACCAGCACAGTGCGCCAGCCATGAGCACACCAAGCAGCGCCGTGGAAAAGGCGGTCTGGCTGCCGTCATCAAACCACCAGGCCAATCCCAGGGGGGGCAGCATAGTGCTGCTTGATGCCATCAGCAACAGGCCCAGAATGCGTTGTATGGTACTGAAGCGCATGAACGGGTCAGAAAAATGTGACCCCGACCTGGAACAGTTGCTCCACATCCGGAATGTGCCGCTTGTCCACCAGGAACAGGATCACATGATCCTCAGCCTCGATCACCGTATCGTGATGGGCAATGATGACTTTCTCTCCACGTACAATGGCGCCGATAGTCGTGCCGGGTGGCAGCTTCACCTCATCCACGGAACGGCCTACAACTTTTGAAGTCTTGTTATCACCGTGCGCAACAGCCTCGATGGCCTCAGCCGCGCCACGCCTCAATGAATGCACCGCAGCCACATCCCCTCGCCGTATATGCGTCAACAGGCTGCCAATGGTGGCCTGCTGTGGCGAAACGGCGATATCGATAACATCGCTCTGCACCAGGTCCACGTAGGCGGGACGGTTAATCAACGACATGACCTTGCGTGCTCCCAGGCGCTTGGCGAGCATTGCGGACAAAATATTGGCCTCTTCATCATTGGTAAGCGCACAGAATACGTCCGTGTTTTCGATATTCTCCTCGAGCAGCAATTCTTCATCGGCGGCGTCGCCCAGTAACACGATGGTCTTGTCCAGCAACTCTGACAGTTTCCGCGTGGTTTCCGAATTGCAGTCGATCAATTTAACCTGATAGCGGTCTTCGATCGATTCTGCCAGGCGCAGACCGATATTACCGCCACCGGCAATAATTATCCTCTTGACGGGCTTTTCCAGATTGCGCAACTCACTGGTAACAGCACGGATATGCTTGCGCGCCGCAAGGAAGAACACTTCATCATCAGCCTCAATAACTGTATCTCCCTGTGGGAGAATGGGGCTGCCACGACGGAAGATCGCTGCCACACGCACCTCGACACCGGGCATATGCTGGCGTAACTCCCTCAGCTCCTGACCCACCAGCGGTCCACCCCGAAGCGCGCGTATCGCAACCAGCTGTACACGGCCATCTGCAAAATCCAGAACCTGCAGCGCTTCCGGCCGGTCAATGAGCCTCTGTATATAATCAGTCACCAGCTGTTCCGGACTGATAAGAACGTCAACCGGCAAGGCATCCTGGGAGAACAGTTTCGGGTACTGCTGATAAGCCTCGGCACGTACCCGCGCAACCTTGATAGGCGTATGAAACAGGGTATAGGCCACCTGACAGGCGATCATGTTGGTTTCGTCGCTGTTGGTCACCGCCAGAATCATATCCGCATCTTCGGCGCCTGCACGTGTCAGAACCTCCGGATGCGACGCCGGCCCCGCGACGGTGCGAATATCGATGCGATCCTGCAAGTCACGCAGAACTTCGGGGCGATTGTCGACGACGGTGATATCGTTGGCCTCGCTGGCCAGAGCCTGGGCGACTGACCAACCCACTTGCCCGGCCCCGAGGATGATTACTTTCATTTCAGCATTGCGCCACCTGCGTGCGACATAGGGTTAGTCCCCACCTTTCTTGAAGTCAATGCCCAGACCGCGCAGTTTGCGATACAGATGGGTACGTTCCATGCCGACGCGTTTGGCCAGTTTGCCCACGCTGCCTCCGACTTCCTGCAACTGGTGCTGAAGATAGACTTTCTCAAACTGTTCGCGCGCCTCACGCAAAGGCAGATCCAGTGGCAGGGTGGCGCTGGATTTGCCTGCATCAGCGGTATCCGTGACGTGTTGCAGCACATCCTCCACTTCATCGACATCAATCACCGGGCCCTGGCCCAGAATGAGCAGACGCTGCACCAGGTTTTTCAATTCGCGATTGTTCCCCGGCCAGCCGTAATTGCGCAAACGATTCTGCGAGGCAATACTGAATTCCCGGTAAGGCAGGTTTTCCTGCACTACAAACCGGTCTACATAGAAGTTAAGCAACTCCGGAACATCTTCACTGTGTTCACGCAGCGGAGGCACCGTCAGCGGCACTACGTTAAGGTGGTAGTAGAGATCCTCCCGGAATCGGCCTTCCCTGACTTCCTGCTCCAGATCTTTGGAGGTCGTTGCAATTACCCTGATATCTACCGGCACCGGCTCGCTACCACCCATGCGCAGGAAGGAATGGGTCTGGAAAACGCTCAACAGGCGTGTCTGGGTCTGCAGATCCATGTCGGAAATATTCGTCAGCAACAACGTACCCCCGTTGGCCTGCTCGATACGGCCATAAACAACATTATCACCGTCCTCGGAGCCGAACAGCTCGGCGGCCGAATGCTCGACTGACATGGATCCAACCGCCACTTCGACGAAGGCATTGTCCCGCAACGAGCTTTGCGCGTGAATATAGCGTGCAGCAACTTCCTTGCCCGCACCTGCCTCACCGCTGATCAACACCCAGGTGTTATGCTGGGCAATACGCCCGGCCTGTTCCCGTAACGCCTGCATGACTTCGCTTTTCCCTGCCGGTTCGTTAACCGGTTGCGCCTGGCGTTTCAGGCCGATATTTTCCTGCTGCAGCTTTTCAGACTCGAGCGCTCGATTGACTACCAGCAGCAGCTTGGCCAGCGAAATCGGCTTTTCAATGAAATCGTAGGCACCCAGACGCGTCGCTTCGACTGCGGTCTCCACCGTCGCATGTCCGGACATGATAATGACGGGGCAGGGCAGGTTTCCGGCTTCAGACCATTCACGCAGCAGCGTGATACCGTCAACATCATCCATCCAGATGTCCAGCAGTATCAGGTCAGGCCGACGCTTGCGACGCTCCTGGCGCGCTGTTTCGCCGCTTCCCGCAATACTGACCTCGAATCCTTCATCCTCAAGGATTTCTTTTACCAGATTACGAATATCAGGCTCATCATCTACCACCAGAATGTGGCCGGAGGACATGTTAATTCCCGTTGCTCATAGAGTTATTAAGGTTAAATGGGCCCTGATTATCATTCAGAATCGTCAGCTAGTATAGAGCAGCACGCTTTACGATAAAGCATTTTGGGTTTCGGCGTGAAATCGTAACTCGATACAGGCGTGATGCTGCGCGGTATTCTGGGCACGGATCTGGCCATTGTGCTCTTCTACTATCTTTTTGACGATAGCAAGGCCCAGCCCGGTGCCACGCGTCTTGGTCGTAACATAGGGCTCGAACAAACGCTCCAGCACCTCGTCCGAGAATCCACTGCCATTGTCTTCGAAGGACAGGCCTATAAACCGCTCACCGGCATCCAGTATCCAGCGCGCTTGCACCAGCAACTCGCCACGCGGCTGGCGCCGCACGGCCTCAAGTGCATTGCGGAACAGGTTGTGCAGCAATTGCCGCAGGCGGCCTGCATCTCCGTTCAGCATCGGCACCGGCTCAGCCAGGTCCAGTCTGATATGCAACCTGGAACCCGTGTACAGATCCGCCACATCGCGTACCAGCTCATACAGATCGAGCGGTTCGAGCTGCAACATGGGTGCGCGCGCATAGTCACTGAATGCGTTTACCATCTCCTTCAGTGTTTCTACCTGCTGAACGATAGTGCGGGTGGCACGGTCCATGATCTCGGCATCTTTACCGCTCATGCCGCCAAGGTACTTGCGACGCAGTCGTTCCGCCGACAGCTGAATCGGCGTCAGCGGATTCTTGATCTCATGCGCGAGGCGACGCGCAACATCACCCCAGGCAGCATCACGCTGCGCACGGATCAGGTCAGTAACATCATCGAACACCAGCACCTGACCTCCGCTCAACTCTTCACTGACGGGCAGGGCGGTACTGCGGCACAAAAGCACCCTGCGGCCGGCGCTGTCAAACAGTTCAACCTGTTCCTGCCAGTCCGGTAACTGTTCGTCATAATGCCTTTGCACCAGCGAGAACAACGGCTCAAGAAACGCGTAGCGCTCCGAGATACTGTCCAGCGCGTGACCCAGCTGGCCACTGAGATCAATACCGAGAATCTGGCACGCCGCCTCATTGACCGTGCGTAACTCTCCACTCGCGCTGATGCTCAATACCCCCGACGACAGGCTGCCCAGCACGGTTTCCAGGTAGGCACGCTGACCCTCCACTTCCTGCTGGCTGCTGTGCTCCTGATCACGGGCTTTCGACAGACGCCGCGTCATGTCATTGAACAGGCGCACCAGGAAACCGAGCTCATCCTCGCTGGTAACCGGAAGACGCCGGCTGTAATCACCTTCTGCAACGGCGCGTGTGCCCTCCGCCAGGATACCTATGGGCTCAACCAGGCGCCGCGCCGAGAAAAATGCAGCCCACACTGCCGACAGCAGACTTAATACCAGCACCAGCGACAAGGTCAGAATATAACTGTATTTGAGTGGCTTGCGCAGATATGCCAGCTTCCTGTAGCGCACCACCTGGTCTTCAACGTTGTCCGCCAGTTTACTCAGGCGCTCCGGTATACGGTACAGGGCCTGAAGCGCCAGCGGCTCTGTTCCGGATTTTGACACCTGCACCGGCACTACCGCGCGCACATACAGCCCCGCATCGCCAACAGGATCAAGCCCTACGTAGGAACGCCCTTGCGCCAGTGACATCAGCGCGTGCCCACCGGGCCGGCTCGGCACAATTTTACTGCCCTCGGCACTGCTGGATGCGACAATGCGATTATCCAAACCGAATACGCTAAGCTCGACCGCTCCGCTCAGCACGCGCAAGTCATAGAGCCCGATCGGGATCAATGCCGGCGTCATATCGGCCACTTCTTCGGAAATCTTCTCGGTCATTTTAAGCAGATCGCTCAGTCGCACATCCAGCGATCCACGGCTCAACTCGAGCGCATCATCCAGTGCTTCCTCGATCTGCACGTCAAACCAGCTATCAATACCGTGCTGTAAAAACTGCAGGGAGAAGTAATACACGATTGCGATAGGTACGACGGCGAGGATGACAAAGGTCACCACCAGGCGCGAGGTCAGCCTGGCACCCGGCGCACGCGCCCGGAATTGAGAGACGAGCCAGTACAGGTTGGTCCCGATCAGGCCGGTAAGCACTACCAGGCCCAGGGTATTGAGCAACAGCAGCCAGGAATACAGCTGACCAAAGCGCTCGGAATTATGGGTTGCGTCGCTCATCAGCGACAGTGACACCAGCAGGATGCCGAACAATATCAGCATCGGCCACATCCCCGGCCTGGAGTTCCTTACGGCTGCAGCTGCCATTGCTTCCAGTTGCCTTTCAGACTCCATGCCGAACCCAGGTAGGCCCATAACCGGACCGGTGTAGGCAGGGCTTCGACGTCGATATCCGCGCGCATGCGTACTACGTAGTTTTGCTTCGGTTCGAGCAGTTTGGCATCGATCAGAGGCAGGTCGTATACATTACCTATATATTCCAGCGCCTCATTCATAGTGCGAAAACTGTACTGCGCGCCGGAACTGAAATTTCGCACCTGGTAGTACCGGCTCAAGGCATGATACTGCAGCTGGAAGCGCTGCCGCAGTTCTGCTACCAGTTCAGACCACAACCATTCGCGCTCCCGGAGCACCTCAACCCGCAACTCTATAAGTAGCGGCACACCGTTATGCAGGGCATCGTGCAAAGTCTCATTGAAATCGAAATCAACGTGGGCACCGAGGCGGTAGACATCGTCCACCAGCAGTGTGCGGGTATTGGATATAGTTGTTTCGCGCGCAGACAGGGGTGCGGCCAGAAGACAGAGCGCCAACAGCAGCCACACAGCCCTGCACGGCTTGCAGCAGGCATGGAGAGCATCAATTGTCGTTTTCGGGTATACCGTCACAGGCTGTGTTTTTCAGGCTTTGTCAAACACGCAAAATAAAATCCGTCCATCTCATGTTCACCGGGCAGCAACTGGCGCCCCACCGGCAGTACTTTACCCCACTCTGCCTGCAATGGAAGCTCACTGGCATCTGCATGCCGATCCAGAAAGACCCGCAGGTTATCGCTGTTCTCCTGGCGAAATACTGAGCAGCTGACGTACAGCAGCATACCGCCAGACGCCAGCAAGGGCCATAAAGCATCCAGCAGGCGTTGTTGTTGCTGTGACAGGCTGCGCAAATCTGCAGACCTGCGCAGCAGTTTGATGTCAGGGTGGCGGCGTACTACGCCACTCGCAGAGCAGGGCGCATCCAGCAATATCCGGTCGAAAGGTTTGCCATCCCACCAGGATTGCGGATCACCCGCATCACCGGCCAGCAGAGCGGCGTCCAATTGCAGGCGCTGCAGGTTTTCCCGCACTTTCTGCAGACGGGCTTCATCGACGTCGATCGCCAGCAGACATTCCAGCTGCGGCGCTAATTCGAGTATATGCCCGGTTTTACCCCCCGGCGCCGCACAGGCATCCAGCACGCGTTGCCCGGCTTGCAGATCCAGCAGCGATGCGCACAACTGTGCGGCCCCGTCCTGCACCGAAACCCGGCCTTCGCGAAACCCCGGCAAGCTGTCGACAGCCACCGGCTGCAGCAGCCGGATCGCTGATTCCGGGAATGGCAGCGGTACGGCTTCGATGCCTGCTGCCCGCAACTGTTGCAGGTAGTCCTCGCGCGCCACCTGTAACCGGTTTACGCGCAACACCATCGGCGGGCGTTGATTGCCCGCTTCCAGAATCTGCTGCCAGTTTTCCGGCCAGTCCTGCTGCAGACGCTCAATCCACCAGTGCGGATGTGACCAGCGTGCTGCGGCTGTAGCGTCGACAGCTTGCAACAAGGCTGCTGACTGACGCTGGGCATTGCGTAACACACCGTTTACCATGCCTGCCGCCCAGTCCTTGCCCAGCTGGCGTGCAACCTCCACGGTTTCACTGACCGCTGCATGTGCGGGCATTTCCAGCATCAGCAGCTGGTAAAGCCCGACCAGCAGCAAGGCATGCAGGTCACGGTCCTTTTTCTTCAGCGGCTTGCGCAGCAACTGTGCCAACAGCGCTTCAAGACGATAACTCCAGCGCAGGGTTCCAAACGCCAGTTCCTGTGCCAATGCCCGCTGACGCGGGTCATCCAGCGCAGCGAGCTGTGGTCCCAGCAGGCTGCCCAGGGATTCGCCCTGATCAAGCACCCTGTGCACGAGTAGCGCTGCAATTTTACGGGGCTGGCTGGACACGTTTATCAGTGGTTACTCGAACATCGCCCCGTCAACATTGCGGGCATTCAGAAAATCTGCCGCACTGAGCCGTTTGGCGCCGGGCATCTGAATTTCCAGCAGACGCAGGCAACCGCTCCCGCAAGCGACATCAATGCCCTGTTTGCCGGTTGCGACAACTTGCCCCGCTGTGCCGGAACCGTCAATGGCAGTCGCCTCCCAGATGCGCAATGCCTTATCAGCATAGCGGGTCTGTGCCACCGGCCAGGGATTAAAGGCACGCACCTGGCGCTCCAGACAAGCAGCATCCTGCTGCCAGTCTATGGCCGCTTCGCTTTTATCCAGTTTGCTGGCATAGGTCACCAGCGCCTCATCCTGAACGCGTGGTTCCAGCTTACCCTGTTCGAGATCATCCAGATGCGTGGCCAGGATTTCCGCTGCCAGCTGACTCAGGCGGTCGTGTAGCGTCCCCCCGGTATCATCACTGCTGATATTGGTTCTGGCTTCGGCCAGCACCGGCCCCGAATCCAGGCCCGCTTCCATTTGCATCAGGCACACGCCCGTTTCGTGGTCACCGGCCAGAATGGCGCGCTGTACAGGCGCAGCTCCGCGCCAGCGTGGCAACAGGGACGCATGCAGGTTCACGCAGCCCAGGCCGGGCAGATCGAGCACCGCCTGCGGCAGAATCAACCCGTAGGCAACGACCACCATCAGATCGGGCTTGAGTTCAGCGAGTTCCCGCTGTGCCTCTGCGTGCTTGAGACTGTCCGGCTGAAATACCGGAACAGCGTGCTGCAGGGCAAGCTGTTTAACCGGGCCCGGGGTCAGTTTGCGCCCGCGACCGGCAGGGCGATCAGGCTGGCTGTAAACCCCGGCCAGGGAATGCCTGCTGTCCAGCAGGGCCTGAAGGACGGGAACGGAGAAATCCGGAGTGCCCGCAAAGACAATTCGCATCGTCACCCTGAAGCCCGTTCAGATAACCGGCTCAGCGTGCTTCTCATGGGACAGCTCACCACCCTCATGGCGGCGCTGTTTTTCCAGTTTCTTGCGGATACGCCGCCGTTTCAGCTGCGACAGGTAATCCACAAACAGCTTGCCATCGAGATGATCAATTTCGTGTTGAATACATACCGCCAGCAGGCCCTCGGTTTCCAGCTCGAATACCTCTCCGCTGCGGTCCAGCGCGCGCACCTTGATACGCTCGGCACGCTGAACACGCTCATAGACGCCGGGAACTGACAAACAGCCCTCGTCCATTTCCTCGCTGCCGAACTTTTCCAGGATTTTCGGGTTGATAAATACCCGTGGCTCGTTCTGTTCGCTGGAGATATCGATAACCAGAACGCGCTGGTGAACATTTATCTGGGTCGCCGCCAAGCCGATACCAGGCGCCTGGTACATGGTCTCAAGCATGTCACCCACCAGCGTACGCACCTGATCGTCCACCGTGACAACCTCCTGGGCCCGAATTCGCAGCTGCGGATCGGGAAAGTGTAAAATCTCGAGAATAGCCATGTGATACCGGTCACAAATTACCGTCTGGGATACCTATATACTGTAACATAATGATCATAAGGCCGTTTGCTAGAGCGCTACTATTTTGAAGTTATACAATTTTCGCTACACTCCGGCACTCACCTGCCGTTAACTATCATCAGAATTAGTGCACTGGCACAGTCGCCGGTGCCAACAACAGGCAAAAACGGGATTCAGATAAAGGGACGCCTATATGTCGATACTCAAGTCGCTGGGACTGGCGCTGGCTGTGCTGGCCACCGCTGCATACGCCGATCAGGTCGTACTCAAGGACGGGCACCCCGACCGCCATGTGGTCGTCAAGGGGGATACGCTCTGGGATATTTCAGGAACATTCCTTGACAGCCCCTGGTTGTGGCCGGAAATCTGGTACGTCAATCCGCAGATAGACAACCCGCACCTCATTTACCCCGGTGATGTCATCACGCTGGTGTATGTGGACGGGGAACCCCAGCTGCGCGTACAGCGTGGCAAGGGCACTTTCAAACTCTCTCCCAAAATGCGTGAGGAGCGTCTCGACAAGGCGATCCCTACCATACCGATTGATGCCATACAGCATTTTCTTACCCAACCGCTGGTTGCTGACCAGGAGACGATGCAGAATGCCGCGTATGTCGTATCCAGTGCCGGTGAGCACCTGATCGTGGGCGCCGGGGACCGTATCTACGCGCGTGGGCTGGCCGATGACCAGGGCGATCGTTTCCACGTCTTCCGCCCCGGTGATCCCTATATTGATCCTGTTACCAACGAAGTGCTGGGCCACGAAGCGTTGTATCTGGGTGATGGCAGCGTGGAAAGATTTGGTGATCCCGCCACGCTGAAACTGACCAAGACCACCCGCGAAATAAATATCGGTGATCGTCTCATGCCGATGACGCAAGAAGACGTGTATGCGTACTTTGCACCACACTCTCCTGATGAATCCGTTGAAGGCACCATAATATCCGTGGTCGACGGTGTCAGTCAGATTGGCCAGTACCAGATCGTTGTGCTTAACCGCGGCAGCCGTGAAGGCGTCGATGTCGGCACGGTATTCGAAATTTACCAGGCCGGTGAGCGCATCATGGACCAGGTCAGCAAGGAGCGTAACGCCAGCGTCAAACTGCCGGACGAAAAAGCCGGCACCCTGATGGTATTCCGTACTTTCGACAAGGTCAGCTTTGGTCTCATCATGAAGGCCACCAGCGCGCTGCACGTGGGAGATATCGTCCGCACCCCGTAGCCGCAGGAAGGGGACGGATTTCAAATCTGTCCCGGTTCGTACTGGTAAAAGCCGGTACCTTAGGGCATGGTTACAGACCATGTGCCGAGGTACCGGCTTTTCAGCAGGAGGACCCTCAAGGATGAGGCCACCGATTAATACCCCCAACGAGTCAGCTGTCGACTGTGACGAAACCCGTTTCTGGCTTGCGCTGCATCGGACACCCGGCATTGGCGCCCGCGGCTGCCGGAAGCTGCTGTCTGATTACGGGTCACCATCCACTCTGTTCCATGCAGCACCCGAACAGTTGCGCACTGCCGGAATCCGGGCGGAGAGCATCGATGCCCTCGCCAACCCGGACTGGGAATCGGTGGACCGGGATCTGGCCTGGCTGGCAGAGCCCGGCAACCGGCTGCTCACCTGCCTGGATCCGGACTACCCACCACTGCTGAAAGAAATCCCCGATCCTCCGGCGTTGTTGTTTGTGCACGGCGACTCCGAGTATCTGCAGCAACCGCAACTAGCCATCGTTGGCAGCCGCAACCCCAGCCATGACGGCGCTGCACTGGCACGGGAATTCTCCGCTCACCTGGCCAGCTGCGGACTCACCATCACCAGCGGGCTGGCGTCCGGTATTGATGGCGAGGCCCACCAGGGAGCCTTGCAGGCCGGCGGCTCTACGGTGGCGGTCACCGGCACAGGTCTGGACCGGGTCTACCCGGCGCGGCACCGGGAACTGGCCCATCAGATAGCTGACAACGGTGCCCTGGTCTCCGAATTCCCCCCCGGAACCCTGCCGCTGCCCGGCAATTTCCCGCGCCGTAACCGGATTATCAGCGGCCTGAGCCTGGGGACCCTGGTGGTCGAGGCCGCGCTGCGCTCAGGCTCGTTGATCACGGCACGTACCGCACTGGAACAGGGCCGCGAAGTATTCGCCATCCCCGGCTCCATCCACAACCCGCTGGCGCGTGGTTGCCATGCACTGATCCGGGAAGGCGCCAAACTGGTGGAAACAGGTGACCACATCCTGGAAGAACTGGCGTCGCTGGTGTCCCTGTGTCTATCACAGACCGGGAGCAGCAACGTCTCGAAAACCATTAACGACAGCAGTGACAAACCCGCCAGGCTTGACGCAGAGTACATTAACCTGCTCGATCTAATGGGTTATGAGCCGGTTTCCATCGATCAACTCGTACAACGAAGCGGATTGACGCCGGAACAGGTTTCCTCCATGCTGCTGTTATTGGAGCTGGAAGATTTTATCGCTTCCAGTCCCGGAGGGCGCTACACTCGTCGCAGTTAAGGACTTGATATGAAAGAAAATATGTTTGACGTGCTCATGTATTTGTTTGAGCACTATTACATGGATGAGGAGACCGAACTGAGCCCGGATCGCGAATCCTTACACAGCGAGCTGGTAGAAGCCGGATTTCCATCAAGTGATATAAAACAAGCATTTGAATGGCTTGAAGGCCTGTCCGTCCAGCAGCACGAACTGGAGGCCCCGCAGACTGAAAATTCCATTCGTATCTATACAGACCGTGAAGGCGAACGTCTGGATGCTGAAAGCCGCGGCTTCCTGCTGTTTCTGGAACAGATGGGTATCCTGCAACCCGAAGCCCGTGAACGGGTCATTGAACGTGTCATGGCGCTGGAAACCGACGATTTTGATATCGGCCAGCTCAAGTGGGTCATTTTGATGGTGCTGTTCAACCAGCCCGGTGCCGAAGCCGCCTACGCGTGGATGGAAGATCTGGTGTTCGAAAGCATGCCGGGTGGCTATCTGCATTAACGTTAACGCCAATCATTTATGAGCCAAGCCGCACTCCTGTGCGGCTTTTTAACTAGTAAGAGTCCATGAGCAAAAACCTAGTCATCGTTGAGTCGCCCGCCAAGGCGAAAACCATCAAAAAGTACCTCGGTAAGGGCTTCGAGGTCCTTGCCTCCTATGGGCATGTGCGCGACCTGATTCCCAAGGAAGGCGCGGTGCTTCCGGACGATGATTTCGCCATGAAATACCAGCTGATCGATCGCAACGCAAAGCATGTCGACGCCATCACCAAGGCGCTCAAGAAGTCTGACAACCTGTACCTCGCAACTGACCCGGATCGCGAAGGTGAAGCGATTTCATGGCACCTGTACGAATTGTTGAATGACCGCAAGGCGCTCAAGGACAAAGGGGTGCACCGGGTCGTATTTCATGAAATAACCAAGCGCGCTGTCAAAGACGCGGTCGAAAACCCCCGCGAGCTGTCCATCGACATGGTCAACGCCCAGCAGGCACGCCGGGCGCTGGACTACCTGGTAGGTTTCAACCTGTCTCCACTGCTGTGGAAAAAAATCCGCCGCGGATTGTCCGCCGGCCGGGTACAAAGCCCGGCGCTGCGCATGATCGTTGAACGCGAGGAGGAAATCGAAAAGTTCAAGCCACGTGAATACTGGACTATTGAAGCCGACCTGGAAAAAGACAAACAGGCCTTCACCGCCAGGCTGACGCACCTGCACGGCAAAAAACTCAGCCAGTTCAGCATCAACAAGGACAAGCAGGCGCATGCCACCGAGCAGGAGCTGGTTGATGCTGCCAAAGGCAAGCTGACGGTCAGCGGCATAGAAAAGAAGCAGCGCAAACGTAACCCGGCCGCACCATTCACAACGTCGACACTGCAACAGGAAGCCTCGCGCAAGCTTGGCTTCACCACCAAGCGCACCATGAGCGTGGCCCAGCAACTCTATGAAGGTATCGACATCGGCGACGGTGCAGTAGGCCTGATTACCTACATGCGTACCGACTCGGTAATGCTCGCCAACGAAGCACTTGATGAATTACGCAGCCTGATCAGTGATCGTTACGGTGAACAGGCATTGCCCAGCCAGGTACGCCATTTCAAAACCAAGGCAAAGAATGCCCAGGAGGCGCATGAAGCGGTTCGCCCGACATCGGCTTTCAATGTCCCGGACACCATCAAGTCGCATTTGTCCGCAGACCAGTACAAACTCTACAACCTGATCTGGAAACGTACCGTTGCCTGCCAGATGATGCATGCAACAATCCATACGGTTGGCGTCGACTTTGCCGTCGGCGACGGCAATATACTGCGTTCCACCGGCTCCACTGTCGTCGACCCGGGCTTTATGGCAGTTTATGAAGAGGGCCGTGACGACACCAAAAAATCACCTGCAGACGAAAATCGACTGCCGCCACTGGAAGAGGGTGACCAGGTAGAGCTCAACAAGATACGGCCGGAACAGCACTTTACCGAACCACCACCACGCTTCAGCGAAGCCAGCCTGGTCAAGACACTGGAAGAGCACGGTATTGGCCGTCCGTCTACCTACGCAACCATTATTTCCACCCTGCAGCAACGCGAGTATGTCACGCTGGAGAAAAAACGTTTCCAGCCCACCGATGTCGGACGTATTGTGAGCACCTTCCTGACCAAACACTTCACACAGTACGTCGATTACGATTTTACCGCGCGGCTTGAAGACGAACTGGACGAAGTCTCACGCGGTGAAAAAGAATGGGTGCCGTTAATGAAGGAATTCTGGTACCCCTTCAAAACGCTGGTGAAGGACAAGGAAGAAAGTGTGTCACGCGCCGAGGTCACCACCGAGGCAATGGACGAGGAATGCCCGAAATGCGGCAAACCACTCAACATACGCCTGGGACGGCGTGGCCGCTTCGTCGGTTGCAGTGCTTACCCTGAATGCGACTACACGCGCAATCTCGATGAGGACCGCGAAAGTGCTGAACCGGAGATTGTAGAAGGACGCAAGTGCCCGCAATGCGATTCCCAGTTGATTATTCGCAGTGGCCGCTACGGGAAATTTATCGGTTGTTCGGGTTACCCGGACTGCAAATATATTGAACCGCTGGAGAAGCCCACGGACACCGGCGTCGAATGTCCAAAGTGTAACAAGGGCACTATGCTCAAGCGCAAATCACGGCGCGGAAAGATTTTCTACTCCTGTTCAACCTACCCGGACTGTGACTACGCGGTGTGGAATGAACCGGTGGAAGGCCCCTGTCCGGACTGCAACTGGCCGATGCTGACCATTAAAACAACAAAAAAACGCGGTACCGAGCGCGTATGTCCACAGCAGGACTGCAAATTTTCAGAATCCTTTGAGTTGGAAACCGATGAGGACAGCGAACCGGCTTGAGTGCTGTCCCTTCACACTGGCAACTGCACACCGCTGCACGCTGTATCAGGAAGGGGGGTGTTGTTGCCTACCCAACCGAGGCAGTATTTGGCCTGGGTTGTGACCCTGCCAACCCGCTTGCCGTGGCGAAGCTCCTCGCGCTGAAGAACAGGCCCTGGCAAAAGGGTCTGATTCTGCTGGCAACGAATTTGCGACAGCTTGAACCCTGGCTACAGACACTCAGCGACAACTGTTTGCAACAACTGGACAAAAGCTGGCCGGGGCCAAGCACCTGGCTGCTACCGGCATCCAGCAGCTGCCCGGACTGGCTTACGGGCACGCACGACACGCTGGCAGTCCGGATCAGCGCACATCCACTGGTACGCCGCCTGTGCGATATACTCGACGGTCCCATCACCTCCACCAGCGCAAACAGCAGCGGCCAGCGGCCGGCCCGCTCGGTGCTGGAGGTAAGGTTGCGCTTCGGAACGCGTATCGACTTTGTGCTACCCGGAGCGCTTGGCGGCCGCAAGCAGCCCACTGGAATTCGTGATCTGGCTTCAGGGAAATTGATTCGTGGCTGATACAGCCTCACCCGTGACCACAAAAATGACAGCGACAGGAAAAACATGAATACACCCGATGTTGCCCCGGTTTCCAGCTACCTGCTCGATCTTCAGGAACGCATCTGCGAGGCAATCGAGCGACTGGAGGAAGACGGGCACAGCTTCCGCGAAGACCAGTGGCAGCGCGAGGAGGGTGGTGGTGGGCGATCGCGCGTTCTGGAGGATGGCGCCGTGTTCGAAAAGGCCGGCATTAATTTTTCCCATGTGCACGGCGAACAACTTCCCGCATCCGCCACTGCACAGAGACCGGAACTCGCCGGACGCAGTTTCGAAGCGCTGGGTGTTTCCCTGGTCATCCATCCGCGCAACCCCTACATACCCACGTCGCATGCAAATGTACGCTTCTTTATCGCGCAAAAAGAAAATGCAGCGCCTGTCTGGTGGTTCGGCGGCGGCTTTGACCTGACGCCTTATTATGGATTTGAAGAGGATGCCATTCACTGGCATCAGACGGCCAAACAGGCTTGCGATCCCTTCGGCACGAACACCTATCCTCGTTACAAAAAATGGTGCGATGACTATTTCTACCTTAAGCATCGCGCTGAGCCACGTGGCATAGGCGGGCTGTTTTTCGATGACCTGAATGAGCCGGATTTTGAAAACAGTTTTGCCTTCATGCGCAGCGTTGGAGATCACTATGTTCCGGCCTACACGCCTATTGTGGAAAAACGCAAGGATCATCCGTATAGCGAAAGGGAGCGCGACTTCCAGTTGTACCGGCGTGGGCGTTACGTCGAATTCAACCTTGTCTATGACCGTGGCACATTATTCGGACTGCAAACCGGTGGCCGCACTGAATCCATCCTCATGTCCCTGCCGCCGGTCGTCAAGTGGCGATATGACTGGCAGCCCGAATCAGGCAGCCCGGAAGCTGAACTTTACGAAAAATTTCTGAAGCCCGGCGACTGGATATAACACCGCTTTCGTTTTCCGCTTCCTTATTCCCGTCACAGCCTCAAGCCGCTGCCAGGTGAAAAAGCCCGTCTATTGATATACTGCGCCGGGATTGATTAAAGAAACCATTGGTAAAGACAGGCCTATGAACATGAAACAATGGGAATGCGTAGTTTGCGGCTTCATCTATGACGAGGCCCAGGGGCTGCCGGAAGAGGGTATTGCACCCGGGACGGCGTGGAGCGATATTCCGGAAGACTGGGAATGCCCGGACTGCGGTGTCTCCAAATCGGATTTTGAAATGATCGAAATGGATACCTGAATGACGGCACATTCATCCGGGGTGCGGCCTGGAACATAGCGCCGAGGCAAAAAAAACCCCACCGAATAGGTGGGGTAAAAAACGCTTTTCAGCGTCGGAGGAGTCAGTCAACAACAAAGCTCTTGCAAGCTTCCTTTGGAATACGCCTTGTAGTAAGACGCAGTCCAAAGGAAATCCATCCCTGGATCGGGAATGCCGACCTTATCCCTTGTAGCGGTCGGCGCGGTGTAATCTTTAGCCATCCCCTGGCTGCCGCTTCCCGTTCCTTGTCTTCGTTAATGCAATCGGGATGCCAACTTCCAATATTTTTTATAAATCCAAGAATTACATTGAGTTAGCGCGCGATAAACAAGCAAGGCCGTACATCAACTGGCCAGCGTATTGACTGGAATCCGCCAACGGGCGTCGAACTATTGTCGGATATTGACGGAATGCCGCCGCAATCAGGCGCACTGGACCTGCTGACGTCAAAATGACAGGCTCACGCCACCCGGCCAGGCCCATGCTCGTGCGCTTCGCTTCAGTCCAGCGTATCCAGGTGTCCGGGGTTGTGTGGCAGAGTATAGCTTTCGCGACCTTTCAGGCGCTGGATCACCCTGGCTTCTGTCAACAACTCATCAAGGCCGGCTGCTTTTGACGGGGTTGGCATTAACTGCAAGCGGCGCAGCAATTCGTGGCGCTTAAGCACCAGAAAATACTCCTCCGGCTCAAGCAGATGTGCCGCCAGCTCAAAACCGCTGTCCAGGTAGTCGCAGGCTGGTTCATGCTTGCAGGCCATCAGCAACTGGCCGTAGCAAAGTTTCAGCTGCGCCTGCTCACGCCGTTCCCCATGCAGAGCAAGCAGATTCCGGTAAGCCGCGTCGACATCGTGACCACACCAGTAGCGCACAACAAGCTCTGCCAGACGCGCCGGGAAACTGCCACGCCCGCTGGCAACGGAAGCTTGCAACTGATGCAGAATCCCGGGCAAGCAGGCTTCCGCACGCTGCTGTGAGACGGGTTCGGCGATCCAGCCGGCGAGCGAAACCGTTTGACCGGAAAGCAGTTGCTGCAGCGTATCAAGCTTGTTCATGGTGTCTTTTCTGTGCCTCAACCATGACTCAATGTACACTGTACATGCAGGATTCCCAACAGCAAAAGGAGTACCGTCTTGTCCGCTCTCGAAACCGGCCGAGGCCAGTATCCAAAGGTGCGTATGCGACGCATGCGCCGAGACGATTTTTCCCGCCGCCTGATGCGTGAATCCAGGCTGAGCACGGATGATCTTATCTACCCGGTATTTGTCCTGGAAGACGATAATCGCAGCGAGGCTGTCACCTCCATGCCTGGCGTTGATCGCCTCAGTATCGACCTCCTGGTCAGGGAAGCGGAAGAACTGGTGGAGCTGGGCATTCCTGCCATAGCATTGTTTCCGGTTACACCCGTGGAACAGAAAAGTGACGATGCGCGGGAAGCCTTCAATCCTGACGGGCTTGCCCAGCGAGCAGTACGTGCGCTCAAACAGGCCTGCCCGCAACTGGGCGTAATCACCGATGTGGCCCTGGATCCGTTCACCAGTCATGGTCAGGACGGCCTGATCGATAACAGCGGTTATGTGCTCAACGACGCAACGGTTGAGGTGCTGGTCAAGCAGGCACTGTCGCATGCCGACGCCGGTGCCGATGTCGTCGCCCCTTCGGATATGATGGATGGCAGAATCGGTGCCATTCGCGCCGCACTGGAACAACACGGACACTCCAATACACGTATCCTTGCCTACGCGGCCAAATATGCATCCAGCTTCTACGGGCCGTTCCGCGACGCGGTAGGGTCAGCCACCAGCCTTGGCGGTGGTAACAAATACAGTTACCAGATGGATCCGGCCAACAGTGACGAAGCCCTGTGGGAAGTCAGCCTCGACCTGGAAGAGGGTGCCGATATGGTGATGGTCAAGCCCGGCATGCCCTACCTGGATATCGTACGGCGCGTCAAGGAACAGTTCGGTGCGCCCACTTTTGTGTACCAGGTAAGCGGCGAATACGCCATGCTCATGGCGGCAGTGCAAAATGGCTGGCTGGACGAAAAAGCGGTTGTCATGGAGTCATTGCTGTCCTTCAAGCGCGCGGGTGCAGACGGTATCCTGACTTACTTTGCCAAACGTGCAGCAGGCTGGTTACGCGACGGATGACGTTAGCAAACAGGGCAGACCGCTATGCCGTGATGGGCAATCCCATCGAGCACAGCAAGTCGCCACTTATTCACCGCCTGTTTGCTGAACAAACCGCTCAGAACCTCGTCTATGAGGCGATACTGGTCGACCCCGAGGGCTTCGCTGAAGCCGTGGCAGATTTCATAGATACAGCCGGCAAGGGCCTGAATGTAACGGTGCCGTTCAAACAGGAAGCCTGGAAAATTGCTGACCAGCTGAGCGAACGCGCACAGCGCGCGGGCGCAGTCAACACACTCAAGATTGGTGACGACGGTAAACTGTCAGGCGACAATACTGATGGGGTCGGCCTGGTACACGACCTGACCAGCAACCTCGGCTTGACGCTGTCGGGCAAACAACTTCTGATACTGGGCGCCGGTGGCGCCGTGCGCGGAATTCTGGCACCACTACTGGAACAGAATCCGTCCCGCTTGCTGATTGCCAATCGTACTGTTGAACGCGCTCTACAACTCGCAGCGGAATTTTCTGACCTGGGGGAATTGCAGGGCTGTGGCTTTGCCGACCTGAAAGGAGCCCGCTTCGATATCATCATCAATGCAACCGCCGCCGGTCTGCAGGGACAGATTCCCGATCTGCCCGACGGACTTATCGACTCTCTTAGCTGCTGTTACGATCTGATGTATTCGTCAGAGCCTACCGCTTTTGTGCGTTACGCCCGGCAGCGCGGTGCACAGTCAGCGTTTGATGGTCTGGGAATGCTGGTAGAACAGGCCGCAGAGTCTTTCCGCATCTGGCGCGGCATAGCGCCTGACAGCGCAGCGGTTATTGCAGCACTGCGTCAGCAGTGAACTGCATTCAGCGCATTGTAACAAGCTCCTCAGCACTGGTCGGGTGAATCGCCACCGTATCATCCAGATCTTTTTTGCTGGCGCCCATACGGATCGCGACAGCGAATCCCTGCAGCATTTCGTCGGCGCCCGGCCCGATGACATGGCAACCAACCACTTTCTCACGGGCCCCTACGGTAACCAGCTTCATGGCCGTTTTCTGTTTGCGTTCCGTCAATGCATTGTACATGGCGGTAAAGCGTGTCTGGTAGACCTTGACCGAATCACCGTGCAGATCGCGCGCCATACTTTCCGTTAAACCTACCGTACCGATGGGCGGGTGACTGAATACCACGGTCGCGATATTCTCGTAACATAAATGGCGCTCCTTCATGCCACCGAACAGGCGGTCAGCAAGACGCCGACCCGCCGCTATGGCCACCGGCGTCAACTGTGCGCACCCGGTAACATCACCGAGCGCGTAAACATTTTCGATATTGGTTTGCTGAAATTTATCCGTCGGGATATAACCCTGCTCATCGCTGGTAACACCTGCAGCCTGCAGGTTCAGCTCCTGCGTCAGTGGATAACGACCAATGGCCCAGATCAATTCATCGAAACCTTCCAGGCGCTGACCGTTTTCGCATTCTATACACAGCGACCCATCAGCCTCGCGTGTGATATTTTTTACCTGGGTTCGTGCCAGAATATCAATACCGTCGCCGAACATTTCTTCTGTCAGGTTCTCGCGCAGCATGGCATCAAAAGTACGCAACAGATGCTCGCGACGCAACAACATGGTGACATCGGAACCCAGCGCATTCAGCATTCCGGCCAGCTCCACTGCAATGTAACCGGAGCCCACCACGGCGACCCGGCGCGGCAAATGTTCGAGTTCAAAAAAACCATCCGAGGTGATACCGAGTTCCGCACCGCTGGTATCGGGCACCATGGGTGCACCACCTGGCGCAATTACGATATGGTCCGCACTGTATTGTTGCCCCTCGACCTCGATGGTTCTTGCATCGATGAAACGAGCGACCCCGACAATTTCATCGATATCCGAATCCGACAGATAGGTGTGATACCAGTCGTTAATTCCCTTGACGTAGGTATCGCGCGATGTCTTGATAGCACTCCAGTCAAAGTGCCTTTCACCAATCCGGAATCCGTACTGGGTCGCATCCTCCAGCGTATGCGCAATACTGGCAGCGAACCACATGACCTTCTTGGGTACGCAACCCACATTCACACAAGTTCCGCCGAGCCGGCCCCTTTCGACAACGGCACAGTTGGCACCGTAACGGGCAGCGCGTTCCGCCACCGATAATCCGCCACTTCCCCCGCCTATCGCAATCAGGTCGTAGTGCTTTGTCATTGATCTATGCGCTCCGTAAGTCTGGTGTGAGCGCATGTTACTGAAAAGCGGTCGATAAGTAACATGGCTCAAAGTAATCAACAGGCAATTCCAGCCGAGCGCAGGAACCGGGAGATGTGGCTCTGATCCACAAAATATATATTAAGATTCAGGTCAATTAGCATGTTTTTCAGCCGTTAACCTCTCTATGGCTGAATCTCTAAAAATCAGTATGTTAGCGCTGGCAGCTTGCCTTTTCGCGGAAACAGGCCCTGGTTTTGCCGACAACACGGGCCTTGAGACCGCGCCAGTGGTCAGCCCTCGGGAAATCAGCGGGGCCCAGCGTATCGATGCTGAAGGATTACTGGACCAGTACGCACAGATAGACGACCTGACTGTCATCGACGCCCGCATAGAATCCGATCGTAAAAATGGCTATATCGAGAATTCGATCAGCCTGCCCGATATCCGCACTGACTGCCAGGCACTGGCACAGTGGATACCATCTGTACACCACCCCGTCACCTTCTACTGCAACGGACCCAAATGCGGGCGCAGCGCCAGGAGCGCAGCTATCGCCGTGCAGTGTGGCTACGATCAGGTGTACTGGTTTCGCGGTGGCATTGAAGAATGGACTCAAAAACAGTACCCACTGATCAGATGATCACCGTCAACCCGAAAAGCCGGTTACGCCGCTTGTCGTTGAAGCGGGGACTTGACCTGACGATTCTGTCGATGGGCCTGTTCACGATTGCCCTGATACTGCTTACGGGGGAAGCTTACAGACGTCTGGCCATCGACAACCAGAAGCAAACCCTGGCAACGGTGGTGGCCATTGAATCCGACATGATCATGCAAACGTTGTCCGAGAAATCCCGGCAACTCGGCCTTGATATCCAGCATCATCCTGATGTGCGTAACGCCATACTGCACAACGATGGCACAGAGGTTCATTCACTCGCAGATGAGTTCAAACGCTTTTTTGTAACCACCGGTATTCTGAAACTGGAGACTCTGTGGGTTTTTGATACCGCTTTTCGTACCGTAGCCTTTGCCAGCCGAACAGGCAGCCCTGAAAATTCGTCCGCACGCTGTGACACGCTGCTTCATGAGGCATCAAAACGAGCGGGGCACGAGCGGCTGCGCACACTATCCCGGCTCTGCACGTACAATGGAAGGACTTACTATGCACAACTTCTTCCAATAGATTTGCGTCCATCCGGATATGTCGTCGTGGTCAGCGACCCCGCACATAACCTCATGGAACTTGAGAAAGGGTTAAAACTCCCTATCTCGCTGTACGAACAAGGCGAACACCTGCTTTACCGCTCCAGCAGCTGGAGCGACGTCATTCATCCACGCGCCAGCCTGGAAGCGGTTTACCAGCTGACCGCGACCAATGGAGAGCCTGCTCTTGATATTCAGGTGCAGGGAAATTTCCTGCCCTTCTACGAAAGCCTGGTGCAACTTCAGCGCCTGATTATCCTTCTCGCTATCGCCGCCACTGTGGCGACCATGATCGTTGCCCGCTATGTAACCCGGAAAATTGTTCTCGAACCATTACACTACATAAGCAGCCAGCTTCGCCGAACCGGCACCGGCCGGCGCATCTCCGATCTCAGTGACCAGAACATCATTGCCGTGCATGAATTTGCCGAGTTGCAGGAATTATATTCTGCATTACACGACATGGCTCTGACTGATCCACTGACACAGTTACCCAACCGTCTGCACTTTGAACGCCGTCTGGAAAATATGTTTGAATCAGCACGTGCCAATAACGAAACACACGCTCTTTGCTATCTGGACCTTGACCAGTTCAAGATCGTAAACGATAGTTGTGGACACGCGGCAGGTGACCTGTTGTTGCAGCAACTGGCGGGGGTATTTCGCGAGTATATCCGCTCTGTCGATTTATTTGCGCGGATTGGCGGTGACGAGTTCGCGCTGCTTCTTGAGCACTGCTCACCTTCCGATTCCCTGCGTATCGCCAACCAGCTACGCAAAGCGGTCAAGGATTTCCAGTTCTTCTGGCGGGAACGCTGTTTCTCGGTCGGCGTCAGCATCGGCGTGGTGCCGATACGGGCCAACAGTGGCGGCACTTCACGCATCATGAGCCTGGCTGATGCATCCTGCTATATCGCCAAACAACAGGGGCGCAACCGGGTACACATGTATAGCGAATCAGATACCCAGGTCGACGCCTACGATTCCGATATACGCTGGGCTGCACGTCTGCAGCAAGCACTGTCTGAAGACAGCTTCCAGCTATTCTGTCAGCCCGTGCTGGGTTGCGCGCGCCGCCAGCGACACGCTGAATTCCTGGAAATCCTGGTCTGGCTGCGTACCGACACGAATGAGCTCATTGCACCGGGGCAATTTCTGCCGGCGGCCGAGCGTTACAACCTTGTTTCAATCATTGATCGCTGGGTGTTTGAAAAAGCGTTGTCCTGGCTGCAGGAAAACCCCTGCCTGGACACGTGCACTTGCTACTCCTTCAACCTTTCCGGATATTCACTGGCGGAAGATGATTTCCTGAATTTTGTCATAGATCGCATTGATAACAGCGGCATAAATCCGGAACTACTGGCTTTTGAAATTACGGAATCCGGTGCCGCCATTAATTTCACCAAGACACTAAAATTCATATCCACGCTAAAAGGGATGGGCTGCCGCTTTATACTCGACGATTTCGGAACCGGCCTGTCATCCTTCACCTACCTGCAAAGTCTGAATGTCGACTACCTCAAGATTGACGGTCATATCGTGAATCAGATACTCCGCTCTGATGTCGACCTGCACGTGCTGGATGCCATTGTGCAGATAGGTCACTCATTGCATATAACGACTATTGCCGAGTGCGTTGAAAGCGAGCTGATTTTCAGGAAACTGCAGTCGCTTGGCGTCGACCAGGCTCAAGGATATTATCTTCAGGAACCTGTCCGTCTGGGTGAATACCGGCACAAAATCCACAACACCCCAGCAATCTCTTCCTGATAAACGGTACAATCGGACTCATCATCCCAACGGGTACCCGGCACTATGCATTATCAGGACCTGCGTGACTTCATTGCACAGCTAGAGCGCAACGGTGAGCTGGTGCGCATCAACCATCCCGTCGATCCGGCACTTGAAATGACGGAAATCTGTGATCGTACCCTGCGGGCGGGCGGGCCAGCGCTGTTGTTTGAAAATCCCAAAGGCTTTGATATGCCGGTGCTTGGCAACCTGTTTGGAACAACAGAACGTGTCGCAGCGGGCATGGGTGTTGACTCTGTCCAGGCGCTGCGTGAGGTCGGCAAGCTGCTGGCGTTCCTTAAGGAGCCCGATCCTCCCAGGGGAATGAAAGATGCCTGGCAAAAACTACCGATATACAGGAAGGTACTGGACATGGCGCCCAAAGTGCTCAAGCACGCAGCCTGCCAGCAACAGGTCGCGCACGGGGATGACGTCGATCTGGGTAAGTTGCCCATCCAGACCTGCTGGCCGGAAGACGCTGCGCCACTGATAACCTGGGCATTGGTAGTCACAAAGGGTCCAGACAAGGAGCGCCAGAACCTGGGTATCTACCGGCAACAGGTGCTGTCACGCAACAAGGTCATCATGCGCTGGCTGGCACACCGCGGCGGTGCGCTGGATTACGCGGATTGGCAGAAGCACCACCCCGGTGAACCTTTCCCGGTGGCTGTGGCTCTGGGTGCCGATCCTGCCACGATTCTGGCTGCCGTAACGCCGGTACCCGACAGCCTGTCTGAATATGCCTTTGCCGGATTATTGCGTGGCTCGAAAACCGAACTGGTTAAATGCAAGAGCATCGATTTACAGGTTCCGGCCAGCGCCGAGATTGTACTGGAAGGCCATATCCATCCGGGCGAAGAAGCACTCGAAGGTCCGTTTGGCGACCACACCGGCTACTACAACGAGCGGGAGCGGTTTCCGGTATTCACCATCGACTGCATCACGCACCGCGATGACCCCATCTACCACAGCACCTACACTGGCCGTCCTCCCGATGAGCCGGCGATTCTGGGTCTGGCTTTAAACGAGGTCTTTGTACCTGTCCTGCAAAAACAATTTCCGGAAATAACCGATTTCTACCTGCCGCCGGAAGGCTGCTCCTACCGCATGGCCTGCGTGAGCATGAAAAAGCAGTATCCAGGACACGCCAAGCGCGTGATGTTCGGCGTCTGGAGTTTTCTGCGCCAGTTCATGTACACCAAGTTCATCATCGTTACTGACGATGACGTGAATGTGCGCGACTGGAAAGACGTGGTGTGGGCCATGACAACGCGTGTGGATCCTGCCCGTGATATCACGCTGGTGGAAAATACGCCGATTGATTATCTCGACTTCGCGTCACCGGTGTCGGGTCTGGGCAGCAAAATCGGGCTGGATGCCACCAGCAAGTGGAAAGGTGAAACCACGCGCGAATGGGGCCGGCCAATCAGTATGGATGCGGCTACCAAAGCACGGGTAGACGCAATGTGGGATCAGCTCGGGATCAGGCTGGATCCGGCGAATTCACCGTAGGAGCCTGGTTGCAAATACCACCGGCCGGGGAATCAACCGGCCTCACACAACAGGCTGTCGTCTGCTTCCGCGGTGCTCGCCATCTGTTCAAGGCAATGCAGCACTTCCATACTCGCCTGCTCCATACCCTCCAGTTCGTGCAGCGCGGCATCGATGTTGCCGTCCAGGTGTTGTGCCAATGCCTCAAGGGCATGACGATGCACAGCACGGTGCGGCACTTCCAGCTCACGATAACCGGTCAGCTGACTGAAGCAACTGTGGCCCTCGCCCTCATAATACCATTTACCCAGACGACAGCGGGTGTGATCTGCGAAATCATCGATCCCCTTGTCGGAAACGCCCATCATTACCTGGTAGACATTGAACTTGTAAACCAGATGATCGGTCTTGGCCAGTTCTACAAAACTGCGCAGTGCACCGGCAGAAATCACACCTTCCATTTTCCTGGACAGACCCAGAATGGCGCCCATGCCCGAGCTGGCACTTGAACCGATAGCACTTAACTGCTCGGACTGCTCCGCCATTGTTTTCATCTTGTCCTGTGTATGACTGGTTTCTTCCTGGATCTTGGCTACCTGGCTCGCTATCTCCTGGGTGGCTTCGTTGGTGCGTTTGGAAAGATTTCGTACTTCCTCGGCAACGACAGCAAAGCCGCGCCCGTGCTCACCTGCACGCGCAGCTTCAATCGCCGCGTTCAATGCCAACAGGTTGGTCTGCTCGGATATTTCAGTAATCAGGTTGACAATATGATCGATGGCATCGGCACGCGCGTTGAGTCCTTCGACATTACTCACGGCATCGCTCACGGTGTCTATCACCTCACCCAGATTGGTAACCATCATTTCCGTACCCTGGCGAGCATCTACAGAGACCTGCGCGGCCTCTATGGCGACTTGCTTTTCGCTTGCCAGGCTCCCGGCCAGGTTGGAGAGGGTGGACTGGAGCTGCACCATGCTTTCGCCAAAGTAGTGGAAATTCCGGTACAGGCCGCTTGCCATTTGCGCGCTGGAGGCCAACTGGTTCTGCTCGGACCGGGCACTTGCCAGCCTGTCTTCGAAGTCCGCCACCTGTTTTTCTTTCCCGGCGAGTTCATTCCTTAGATTTTCTGCTTCCTTTTCGGAAGCTTCCAGTTTAGCGCGCGCCTTCCCAAACCAGCTTAACATCCGGGCATCTCCCTATAGAATTCGGATTTCCATACCACTCTGTTAGCGGCGATGCGAGGCCGTCCTTTAAGCCCGGCGGGCTTTCCTGACCGTAGCGGTTTGCGAGGTATGGCGCGAGTCTGTTCCGCCAGGCGGACGAAACATATATCCCTTTGAATAAATAACATAATCCGCTATAGTCAATGGTCTTTATTGGGTATTACAGGCTAAACTTCGGCAGCTGCCTGCGGTAGAGCCATACTAGCCACAAAAGCGTATCCAGATCTGCCCGGGAATCATTGATATCCGGCGCCTGGTTAGCGGGGAGCACATGGAGTGAGCAATCGACTCTACAGATTGATCTTCGGGACAACGCTTCTGCTAGCCCTGTACTTTGATGTCACTCAGGCAATTTATGCACTGGCAGGTATGGCGGTATTCGAAGCCATCACCAATCTGCGCATCCCCCTGCTAGTGTCACGGCTGCGCTACCAAAACGATGGCGACCCGGAGGAAGGTTCTCTGGGCATTCAGTTTCCTGTCCGTACGTTATTTGAGGCCGAGCGCGGTTGGCGGCTAAGTGTGGCAACCATGCTGTTTATCAGCCTGTTTGTCTTCCCCGATGTACTCTGGTTTTTCCCATGGTTCATGGGTTTTGCTATTCTCGGTGCAGGTGTCAGCGGGGTATGCCCGATGTACCTGGCAATGAAATGGGCCGGCCTGAAATAAACAAACCACAGAAGGATTCACTCCGGCATGGCACCCAGGTCGGGCTGCCATTAAAGATCACCGGTATCGTCTTCTGGGGCCTGGTGGCTATCGGCCTGGTGCTGGTTGCAGAGACCATACGCTGGATGCAAAGCGACCTGGAACTATTCCAGGAAACCACCAGGCGCCATGCGATACTCGATGTCCAGTCCCTGCTGGCACAAAACCCTGATCTAAGCCCTGTCATGTTGCAGAAACAGCTCCAGCAGGTCATAGACAGTACCGATATCTCAGGTCTGTCCGTTGAGTATGAACTGGACTCTGTGCTGGTCGGTGAATCGGGTGGCGGGTTCGAAAGCTACACCAGTGTCTTCCCCATGACGAGAAATTCCTATACTGGATATATTTCGACAGATGTAGTCACCACTGTCTGGCTCAATTCCGTTGATGCAATTCTGGCGCCACAGAAAAAGCGCCTGATGCTGGAAACGGGGCTGCTGGTATTCTTCTTCGGCATGGCGCTACAGGGGATTCTGAAAAAACTGCTGTCGACGCCTATCACCCGGATGGTTGAGACGGCACAAATCTTCAGCGAGGGGCGCGATTCAAGATTCGACGAGGCACGTAATGATGAATTCGGATATCTGGCCAGGTTCATCAATCGCGCGCTGGAGAATCTGACGCTGCGCCAGGACGAACTGGTTGCTGCACTCAGCCGTGCGCGTGCCTCCGAACATGCTCTGTACGAGGAAAAGGAACGCGCAGAAGTAACCCTGCATTCCATTGCCGAAGGCGTAATCACCACCGACAAATCAGGGCGCGTTCGTTATATGAACCCGGTCGCCGAGTCTCTGTCTGGCCATTCACAGCGTGAAGCCACCGGACTCGCAATCGATAAAATTCTTGATCTCGTTGATGAGACCAGCGGGGAAAAAATAGACTCCTCGGTGCTGCATTGCCTGCGCGATGACACTGTCACCCGTGCCATAACGGGGCGTATTCTGGTCAAACCCGATGGTGATGAAATTCCGATTGAGGAAAACGCAGCCCCCATCAGGGACAACTCCGGAAACACGATTGGTACGGTACTGGTCTTCGAGGATGTCAGCCAGACCCGGGAACTGACACGCCGACTCGCCTACCAGGCCAGCCATGACGCCTTGACCGGACTGTACAACCGCAGTGAATTCGAATTACGCCTGCACAATGCGCTGAAAAAGGCACAGGCACAAAATCAACCGGTCACACTGTGCTATATGGACCTTGATCAATTCAAACTGGTCAACGACACCTGCGGGCATATTGCGGGCGATCAACTGTTGCGTCAGTTAGCCCACAAACTGCAGGATGCACTAAGAGACAGCGATACCATCGCCAGGCTTGGCGGTGACGAATTCGGTGTGTTGCTGCAAGACTGCAGCGTGGAAGACGCCCGCCGCCTGGCTTCAAAACTGCGCAAGACAGTGCGTGACCACCACTTTATCTGGGACGGTAAAACATTCGAAGTGGGCGTCAGTATTGGTGTCGTTCCTGTATCAACCGACACGCACGATGTAACCGAAGCGCTCAGCGCAGCTGATGTCGCCTGTTACGCAGCCAAGGAGCACGGCAGGGACCGGGTACACGTGTACCAGGCAGATGATGCTGAACTGCAGCGCCGTCGCAGTGATATGCTATGGGTCAACCGCATCCGCCAGGCACTGAAGGAAAACCGCTTTCGCCTGTACCAGCAAGCTATAGTTCCGATCGGTGCAAGCGGGCCCGAAGCACCTCACCACGAAATTCTGCTGCGCATGCTTGATGAGGACGGGAAGCTGCTGAGGCCTGGCATGTTCCTTGGTGCCGCCGAGCAGTTTGGACTGATGCCCGATATTGACCGCTGGGTCATCCGCAACACCCTTCAATGGCTGGGAGAAAACACCGGTCCGGCACTGGCAGGTCGGCAACTGGCTATCAATTTATCCGGACAATCCCTGTCTTCCGTCTCCTTCCTCGATTTTGTGATTGACCTCGTCGATGAATCATCGGTAGACCCCGCGAACATCAATTTCGAAATCACCGAAACTGCGGCTATCGCCAACCTGGAAGATGCGACCCGGTTTATCCGCACCCTCAAGGGCGTGGGCTGCAAGTTCTCACTGGATGACTTTGGCAGCGGGATGTCTTCTTTCCAGTATCTGAAAAATCTTCCGGTCGATTACCTTAAAATTGACGGCAGCTATGTTCGTGACCTGGTACGCGAACCGATTGACCGTGCCATGGTAGAGGCTGTCAACCAGATCGGTCACGCAATGGGTATGAAAACCATCGGCGAGTGCGTCGAAGACCAGGAAACTCTGGACGCACTGGCCGTTATCGGTGTCGATTTCGCACAGGGCTACGGTATCGCCAAATCTGCACCTATCGAAAACCTGAACGGTAGCAACATAAAGTCCTTCCGACAGCCCGCCTGATTCAGGATTCCGCCGGATTATTTTCAACTTCCCGGGACAGCACAGCGCGCCAGTCGATAAATACAACAGAAATCACGCGTTTACCCTGCGCAGAAAATGAACGAGAATGCGAATCTTTCGCTATTGGAAAACTGCATGACGTTCCAGGTCGAGATAAAATCCAGCGCTCATCGTTTTTCGGTTGAAGGTGGGGAAACCGTTCTGGAAGCTGCGCTGCGCCACAGTATTAGCTTACCCTATGGTTGCCGCAATGGCGCCTGCGGGTCCTGCGTGGCGACACTGGAGTCAGGCAGCATCCACTACCCGGACGGTGAACCCGAGGCGCTTGCCGGTGAAAACGCAGCCGGGAAAATCATCATTTGCCAGGCCCATCCGCAAAGTGACCTGGTCATCAGTGTGCGCGAAATCCAGGCCGAGAAAGATATCAGCATCAAAACCCTGCCCTGCCGCGCTGAACAACTGGAACGCCTGTCACACGACGTTATGCTGGTGCGCCTCAAACTGCCGGAAACCGAACGCCTGCAGTTCCTCGCCGGACAGTACATTGAATTCATCCTCAAGGACGGCCGTCGGCGCGCCTTTTCCATCGCCAATGCGCCTCACCATGACGAGTACCTGGAACTGCATATCCGGCATGTGTCCGGCGGCTCCTTTACCGGTCATGTCTTTGAGGAAATGAGGGACCGCGCATTATTGCGGATCGAAGGGCCACTGGGCTCGTTTTACCTTCGCGAAGACTCGCAGCGCCCACTGATAATGATGGCTGGTGGCACTGGTTTCGCTCCCCTGAAGGGGATGCTGGAGCACGCATTCTATATCGGCCTGGACAGACCCATGCATCTGTTCTGGGGTGTGCGTGCCCTGCGCGACCTGTACATGGATGACCTGCCGCGGGAGTGGGAGAAGCAATTCCCGAATTTCACCTATACCCCGGTGCTGTCAGCGCCTGGACAGGATGACCAATGGCAGGGTGAAACCGGACCGGTACACGAGGTGCTGATGACCCGTTACCCCGACCTCGGTGATTTTGATATTTATATGAGCGGTCCACCGGCGATGATCGAAACCGCCACACCGGCCTTTGTTACGCATGGCGCACAGCTCGACTATATGTACTCTGATGCTTTTGAATTCGCGAAAGATGTGATGGACAAGATTAAGCAGAGCGGCTGATCGAAACCACATTCGCCGGTTGAGTTGATCCACCATCCGACAACGCTATTCCGGACATGCCCGGTCCCGGCAGCTCCACCCCTTTACGGTAACACTCAGCCGCTTTATCCGGCTCTTCCAGCTGCTCCAGCAGGGTGCCCAGTAAACGGTACGCTTCCGCGCCTGGCTGCAGATCAATACTGGCTTCGAGATAGCTACGCGCCTTGCCCCACAGCTGATTACGCAAACTGATTTTTGCCAGGCTGAGCAACAGCACCGGATCCTGCCGGTGCTGCTCAAGCCAGCGTTCGGCCAGCGTCTGCTGCGCGGACGCATCCACGCTTTGCAATTCGCCATACAGGTAAACCAGGCGCTGGTTCCAGACGTCCCTGATCCGGGTACCCAGCAACTTCTCGGCCTGCTCATGCTCACCCAGGCGTATCAGCTGCTCAATATAAACTGCCAGCAGGCCTTCATCCTGTTGCACCGCTGACGGCAACTGTTTCCAACCTGCTTTCAGCGACCCCAGATCACTGCTTGAAGAGAGCGCCAGCACCCGTTCGCGGTAGACCTTTACTGCCAACTGCTGCCACTGACGATCGTTCAATACCTGACTGCGGCGCAATTCGGGTAACAGGTCACGCAACTGTTGCCAGTCCTGTTGTTGCATATAGAGCTGCATCAACAGACGCAGTACCTGGCTGTTACGTGGCGCCGTGTTATGCAGGCGGGTGAGCACCGTCTGCGCCTGCTCCAGTTGCGAGGCAGACAGCAGTATCTCTGCCCGGGTTAGTGCAACGGTTATTTCTGCACCCGGATTGCGTTGCAGGGCAAGTTCGAGATAAGTATCACGGCGCTCATCAGCGCCCGACTGGCCGGCGACACGCGCCGCAGACAGGTAAGCCTGCAGTGGCGCCTGGCGTGACTTTACCACTCGCGCCAGGCGGCGTTCAGCGCGCTCCAGCCGGCCTTCCGCCAGGTCGATCACGGCGCCATTGAAAAGGCGCTGCAA
>Ga0316187_10000176_pt1 | contig 43949 bp, 43 predicted proteins | sample CroRivburrow1_MG_FD_204927 | JGI IMG/M metagenome (GOLD analysis project Ga0316187, IMG submission 204927) | Coastal sediment microbial communities from Maine, United States - Cross River worm burrow 1 | ecosystem: Environmental > Aquatic > Marine > Coastal > Sediment | place: USA: Maine...
GCCTTCGGCTTTGGTCGGAGGGATTGACTGGAGAGATGTCTGAGTGGTTGAAGGAGCACGCCTGGAAAGCGTGTGTGCGCGTAAGTGTACCGAGGGTTCGAATCCCTCTCTCTCCGCCAGTTTAAAACAAGTCACAAGCACGCCGTTTGGCAGCGTTTGTGATTGAAGAAAGAAGAGAGTGGGTATGAGAACCCTCGTGGGTTCGACAATGCGGAAAGCATTGAACGCCGGAGCAAAGCGAGGGCGGTACAATCTTTCAAGCATTGAACGCCGGAGCTTGGCGAAGGCGGCCCCGAAGGGGTGAGGGCTGAAAGCCCGAATAATCCCTCTCTCTCCGCCAGTTTAAAAACAAGTCGGCAAGGCTTGTCGATTGCACCAAGTTTCCGTGGACAGCATGATTCCACGGTCCTCTGTGTCGCCCGGGTCGGGCCCCGCACGGTGGAGCCTCGTGAACCCCGTCAGATCCGGAAGGAAGCAGCGGCAGCGAGAGCCCCGCGCGTTGCGGATCCGTCCGGTCCGGGCGGCATCTTTTTACGAATAGCCAATAGCAGCCTCTACCATTGTTCCAAGGACCATTCATCCGTAAGGTTCGCTGCATGAGTTATATGGTGCTCGCCCGCCGATGGCGGCCGCAACGTTTCGCCGATCTGATTGGTCAGGATGTGGTTGTTCGCACCCTGCAAAATTCCCTAAAAAACAAGCAGATGGCGCATGCCTATCTGCTCAGCGGCATCCGAGGTACCGGAAAGACAACCATCGCCCGTCTGCTGGCTATGGTAGTTAACTGCGAGCAGCCGGATCACGGGGAGCCGTGTGCTCAGTGCACCCCCTGCACTTCCATCGCCAGTGGCAGCAATCTTGATGTGCAGGAAATGGATGCCGCCAGCCATACCGGCGTGGATGATATCCGTGAGATTCTCGATGGCGTGCGTTATCCGCCCAGCACCCTGAAACACAAGGTTTACATCATCGATGAAGCGCACATGCTTTCCAAGAGTGCATTCAATGCCTTGCTGAAAACCCTGGAAGAACCGCCAGAGCGGGTGCTCTTCCTGCTGGCCACGACTGAAGCGGAGAAACTACCGATCACGGTCCGTTCACGCTGTCAGCGCTTTGACTTACGCCGGCTTGGTGCGGATGAAATCAGCCATTATCTGGCGCAAGTGCTTGACGAAGAAAAAGTGACTTACGAAGCCGAAGCGCTGCATGCCATCGCGCATGCCGCCGATGGAAGTGTGCGCGATGCACTGAGCCTGACCGAGCGCGTGCTGGCCTATGGAGGCGATACCCTTAGCAGCGAACATGTACGCCATGCGCTCGGCTTGGTTGGCCCGGACATCATCCGCAGACTCTCCGATGCTGTGCTGTGCGGTAATGCCCAGGCCGCCATCGATGCTCTGCACTTAGCGAGCAACGGCGGACATGCACCCCGCAGTATCCTGCTTGGCCTAAGCGAGTTATGGCACGATTTGGCCTGTATGATGGTCGATGCCGACCTGCTGCAACACGAACCAGGGGAGACCGCACAAGCATGGCTGAAGGATCGTCTCGACTGCTGGGACACGCAGGCGCTCGACCTGCGCTATCAGGTGCTGATTCAAGGACTGCGTGATCTGATGCAGGTGGATGAACGACAAGCTGCCAATATGCTGCTTATTCGCCTTTGTGCGCTCAATGGTATCAGCCCTCCGCGCCGCATGCCTGAACTAGATTCACCTGCACCCTTGTCACGCGCGGAAAGCAAATCTATCGAAAAGCCGCTCCCCGCAAGCAATGTAAAAGAGGCGCATCCGGCTGAGACGCAACAAACAGAGGAGCAATCCTCACCTGTAATAGCGTCTGAAACATCTGAACAAGCAGAGACACCAGTACAAGTAGAAGCTTCTCCTGAGCCAGAATTGTCCGCGACACAGCAAGTCGCAGCCTATGCCAGTTGGGAAGAGACCCTTGAGGCCTATGGCAAGGTCCGCGCCGGTGTGGCTGCCCTACTGGAACATGTGGTGTGCCTGAGTTTTGGTGACAAGGTGCGACTGGCTCTGGATACACATCAGGAGCGAGCCATCGTTTCTGCTGAACGTCTATCCTTTGCCGAATGGCTTGGGCGTGAGGTGCACTGGGAACCCAAGGCCGATCAACAGGGTGAATCGGTATCCGTGCAACGTACCCGTCAGGCAGAGGCACGGCAGCAACAACTGGAAAAAAACGCCGAGGATGATCCTCATGTACAAGCGCTGAAACAGGCGTTCGATGGCAAAATCGAGGCCGTGCGGGCGCCTGGAGCAGCCGGAAACAACGATATACCACTGGAGGAAGAAGCAACATGAATCTTGGGAAAATCATGCAGCAGGCCCGTAAAATGCAGGAGAATATGCAGGAAATGAAAGCTGAAATGGCCGCTATGGAAATCACTGGTGAGGCTGGTGGCGGCATGGTGCGCATCAGCATGGGCGGTGATCGCAACGTACGCAAAGTGGAGATTGATGACGCTCTGTGGACTGAGAATGACAAGGGCCTGATTGAAGATCTAGTGGCTGCCGCAAGCAATGCAGCCCTGCAGCAAATTGAGGCACTGAGTGCGGAAAAGAAAAAAAACATGATGGGTGGTATGCCGCTACCTCCCGGCTTTTCACTGTGAAGTCTCAACATGAAAGAAACCCCACTATGATAAATCCTTCCCTATGATGGACTTCCCCGGCATGCCGGCACCGCTGGCGCGCGCCGTCGAAACCCTGTCCTCTCTGCCCGGTATCGGCCCGAAAACCGCGTTGCGCCTGAGCCTGAGCCTGCTGCACAAACCAGCCGCCGAGGTGGCCGATATGGCTGCGGCGATCAATGCCCTACATGAAAGTATTGGCTTCTGCGATCGTTGCGGCTGTTTTTCCGAGCATGGACATTGTGGCATCTGCGATAATGTTCGCCGCAGCAGTGAAACCCTGTGTGTCATCGAGCAGCCGGTGGATGTGCTCATGCTGGAGCGCAGCGGACATTTTTCCGGTCAGTACCACGTATTGCACGGACGCTTAAGCCCGGTGGATGGCATCGGCCCTGAGCAATTGCGCATCCACGCGCTGGACAAGCGCATCAGCCAAGGCGTGAAGGAAATGATTCTTGCCACCAGCGCCACAGTCGATGGCGAAGCGACTGCGCACTTTATCGCGCGCCGCTATCAGGCCGAGAGCATCCGTATTTCGCGTATTGCGCGTGGCGTTCCGGAAGGTAGCGAACTGGAATATCTTGACGAGTTCACCCTTTCCCGCGCTCTTGACCAGCGTGTGATCTGGGAGCAAACAAGCTGAACGCACGCAACCGTTCACAAGGAACAAAAACCTGATGCCGCATCTCGTACTGATCGATGGCCCCAACTATGTCTTCCGTGCCTTTCATGCGGTGCGCCACAATCTGACTAATTCCAAAGGCGAACCGACCAATGCCGTCTTCGGTTATGTACAAATGTTGCGCAGCGTGCTCAAAGACCTGAATCCGACGCATGTGGCCGTGGCTTTCGACCCCAAAGGCGGAACCTTTCGCAACCGTATTTACACCGAGTACAAGGCACATCGCCCGCCCATGCCCGAGGATCTGGCAGCGCAGTGGCCGAGCGTGCTTGAGATTACCGATGCCTTCCGCCTCAACCAAATCTGTATCGATGATTTCGAGGCCGACGATGTGATTGCCACGCTGGCCCGGCAGGCAGAAGCCAAGGGCTGGGATGTGACCATTGTTTCAACCGACAAGGACCTGATGCAACTGGTCGGCGAGCGCATCTGGATGCGCGACACCATGAGAAGCATTGATTATGGCAGTGAGCAAGTGAAAGAGAAATGGGGCGTAGGACCGGATCGCATCCACGATCTACTGGCCCTGACCGGCGATTCCTCCGACAATATTCCCGGTGTGCCCGGCATCGGGCCGAAAACCGCTGTCGAACTATTGAATATCTACGGCGATCTCGAAGGGGTGTTAAGCCATGCCCCTGAGATCAAGCAAAACAAGCGACGTGAAAACCTGATCGAATTCGCCGATGACGCACGCCTTGCCTACCGTTTGGTGGCGCTCGACGAACAGGTGAAGCTTCCACTGACGCTCGACGACCTTGCCGTGCGCGAGGCCGATCGGGAGCATCTGAAGGCGCTGTTCACCCGGCTTGAGTTCCGTCGTTTCCTCAGCGATCTAGGCAATGGAACCTCAACCAATCCTGCCGATTCAGCTTCAAGGCCAGCCCCGCTGGTGCAAGAAGAAACAGCAAATGAAGTCGTCATCGAGGCTCCCATCGGGCCGCGTACGGACATTCTGATCGATGACGAAGCAGGTCTAACGAACTTGATTGAAACCCTGAATAAGGCCGAACTGATTGCCGTGGATACCGAAACCACCTCCTTAAACTGTCACGATGCGGAGATTGTCGGCCTGTCGTTCTCGGTTGCCGCGGAAACCGGCTACTACGTGCCCATCGGGCACCGGGCCCGCGACCTGCTTGATTCAAGCCCAAAGCAACTGCCAAGTGAAGCCGTGCTGGCTGCCTTAAAGCCGATTCTTGAAGATGCAGACAGGTCCAAATGTGGCCACAACCTGAAATACGATACGCAGGTCTTGCGCCGCGCCGGCATCAAGCTAACCGGCGTGCGCTTTGATTCGATGCTGCTGGCCTATGTCGATGAACCGGGACAATCGGCCAAGATGGACAATGTTTCGGCCAAATATCTCGGGCATACCTGCATCAGCTTTGAAGAAGTGGCCGGCAAAGGGGTCAAACAGATCAACTTCTCGCATGTTTCCATTGCACAGGCCCTGCCCTATGCCGCTGAAGATGCCGAGGTGACCCTGCGTCTGTCCCGCCTGCTTTCCGGACGATTGGGCGAACGCCTGAGCCGACACGATGAGATTGAACTTCCACTATCGCACGTGCTGGCCGATATGGAATGGAACGGCGCGTTTATTGATGCCGCACAACTCGGTGCCTTGTCCAAACGCTTCGGTGAGTCCATTGCCGATCTGCAAACACGCATCCACGCAGCAGCTGGCGAGGAATTCAATATCCAGTCGCCCAAGCAACTCGGTGAACTGCTTTTCGATCGCCTGGGTATTCCGGGTGGTAAAAAAACCAAATCGGGGCAATGGGCTACCGGGCAGGCAGAGCTGGAAAAGCTGGCCGAGGAACATGAAGTCCCGCGCCTGATTCTTGAGGCGCGCCAGTTGGCCAAGCTTAAATCGACCTACACCGATGCACTGCCAAGGCTGATTCATGCCAAGACCGGACGCGTGCACACCTCCTACAATCAGGCTGTGACCACCACCGGACGCTTATCCTCCACCGATCCGAATCTGCAAAACATTCCGATACGCAGTGCCGAAGGCCGCGAAATTCGCAAGGCCTTCATTGCCGAGCCGGGGAATGTGTTGATTGCTGCCGACTACTCGCAGATCGAGCTTCGCCTGATGGCGCATTTCTCGGAAGATGCAGCCCTGCAGCGCGCTTTCGCCAATGGGGAAGATATCCATGCTGCGACGGCTGCCGCCGTGAACCAAATCGACATAGCAGATGTAAGCGGCGATATGCGACGGGCTGCGAAGATCGTTAACTTTGGCATCTTGTACGGCATGAGCGCTTTCGGACTGGCCAAACAGCTTGGCGTAGGGCGTGGTGATGCACAGGAATTCATTAACGGTTATTTCGCGCAATATCCGAGGGTGCGCGATTTCATGGATAGCACGCTCGAAGCTGCGCGTGAAAAGGGCTATGTAGAAACATTGCTCGGCCACCGTGTGCTGCTGCCGGAGATCAACGACAAGAATGGCATGCGAAGGCAATATGCCGAACGCACTGCCATCAACGCCCCATTACAGGGCTCGGCTGCCGACATTATTAAAATCGCCATGATCCGCTTGCACGCCCGCCTGAAACAGGATGCTCCCGAAGCGCGCATGACCCTGCAGGTGCACGATGAACTGGTGGTTGAATGCCCCGCAAACCAGGTAGATGCAGTCTCGGAAATCATGCGTCAGGAAATGGAATCGGCAGCCAGCCTCAGTGTCCCGTTGATCGTCGATATCGGCATCGGTCCAAGCTGGTTCGAAGCCCACAAACTTTGACGCCTTCAACGAGGCTTAACTCAAACGATTATCACTTCTTCCGCGCATTCAAAGACAAATGACCCGGAGCCTGAAATCGTGTGCTTTGAATGCGTCTTCAAGTGTTTGAACGCCACCTGACTGTCGGGCAGAGTTGGCTACATGCTGCCATCGCCTGATCGCCTTCCGCCCCGCTTGCTGTGGGGCCTGCTTCTGGCTTGGGCCATCCTGACGCTGGGCACGCTCGGCCTTGCCCCGCTTTTCGATTACGATGAGACTATCTACGCACAAACAGCCATTGATATGATGCACAAGGGTGAGTGGATCGTGCCGATAGCCAACGGCATGCAGTTCTTCGAAAAACCACCCTTCACCTACTACATGATGGACCTGTGCTTCAGCATCTTCGGGGAAAACGCCTTCGCCGCACGCCTGCCATCGGCCCTGTTCAGCTTTGCCACCGCGCTATTACTGCTGCATTTCGGCACCCGCCTGCACAGCCGCCGTTTCGGCTTTGCCGCAGCCGCCATCTTCCTGAGTATGTTGGAGGTGGGCTTTCTGGCGCATGCCGCCATCCTCGATGCCGTCCTCAATTTCTTCATCGCTGCATGCCTGCTCAACTTTGCCCTGTGGCTGCACACTGCTGAGAAAAAGCATGCGCTGTGGTGTGCTGTCATGATGGGTGCCGCAGTCAGCGTCAAAGGGCCGGTCGGGGCTGTCGTGCCTTTGATGATCATCGTGGCCGAACGTCTGCTTTCCGGCAATCTGCTTCGCCTGCTGAAAGACATTCCCTGGCTGTCTGCCCTACCGCTTTTCCTGCTCGCAGCCACCCCGTGGTATCTAATGATCCTCGCCATGCATGGGCCGCAATTCCTCTACGAGTTCATCTGGGTGCAGAATATCGGTCGAGCCATGAATCCGATGCAGGGGCACGGCGGCCGCTGGCATTACTACCTGCTCGTATTTGTCATATCAGTACTACCCTGGCTGGCCACCCTGCCCTGGGTCTGCAAAAAAGCATGGAGCATACGCCGCGGTGATGGCGTACTATCCCTTCTGGCTCGCCTCGGCATGCTCTGGACAGTGCTGGTCATCATCCTGTTCAGCATCGCCCAAACCAAACTCCCGCACTACATCTCCTGCATCTATCCGGGTGTAGCCATGCTGATTGCCGCCGTCTGGCTTCAGGGTGGCCCCAAACCCCTGCAGGCGAGGAATATGATCCGCGCAACCCTGCTGCTACTGCTTCCCGTGGCTGTGTTGCTACTTGCCTTTCCTCTGATTTATCCGTGGTTGCAAACATTGACGCATCATCCGCGAGCGCTTGCCGTCTTGACTCAAGGCATCACCCCCTCCCCCTTCATTTCCGTCTTTGGCCTTGTGTTGTTGGGGACCCTTATCTGGCTGATGGCCGCTCGAAACCACGCCCGTTTAATCATCGCCCTGACTGTGACCGGCATGGTAATGCAGTTCTCCCTGCTCTCCGGCCTCGGCACCTTCGCCAGCCGTCTGATGCAAGCCCCGACGATGAAAATCGCCGAGCTTGTGAGCAGCCTGCCGGCCGAGATGGTCTTCTACAGCTACAACCTCAATGCACCGTCAGCCTCCTTTTATGCCGGACGCAACTATCAACTGCAGCTCAATGCCGCAGGCTCCGCAGAATTGAGCGCGATACCCCGCCCCTTTGCACTGATGATGCGCAGTGAATCGCTGCCAGAGCTGCCGTGGCTGGCCGGTGTGCAGCCACAAATCAATCAGGGCGGTTTCCTGTTGTATATACTGACTCCAGAGAACACCACACCATGAAGCTCTCCGTTATCATCCCTGCCTTTAATGAAGAGGCCCGTCTGCCGGACACACTGCATATCGCGCACAAATGGCTGACCTTGCAAGCCGGGGAATCCTTCGAGATCCTGGTGGTGGATGACGGCAGCAGCGATACCACCTGTGACCGGGCGCGCAAACTGATGCCAGACATGCCGCAACTAAAGCTGCTGCAACAGCCGACCAATCGCGGCAAAGGGGCTGCTGTCCGCCGTGGCATGCTGGAGGCAAAAGGTGATATTCGCCTGTTTATGGATGCCGACCATTCCACACATATCAACGAGATGGAGAAAGTCTGGCCAGCCATTGAGGCCGGAGCCGATGTAGTCGTAGCCTCGCGCCAGCATCCTGATTCGGACATCGATCAGCGCCAATCCTGGCTGCGCGAGCACATGGGGCAGGGCTTCAATCTGTTGATGCGTGGCATGGTCGGCCTCGATATGCAGGACACGCAATGCGGCTTTAAGGCATTCACGGCTGATGCGGCGCAGGCGATTTTCAGCCGCCAGAAGCTGGAAGGCTTCAGCTTCGATGTAGAACTCCTTTTTCTGGCCCACAAGTTGGGATTCAAGACAGTGGAAATCCCTGTGCGCTGGGTCAACGAAACCAATTCAAGGGTGCGTATGCTGCTCGATCCCATGAAAATGTTTATCGATCTGATGCGTATCCGCCACATGCACGCTTCAGATGACAGGAAGTGAGTTGAGCAAGCCCTCGCGCTGGCGGCAACATCTGAGCCTTGATTTGCCACAAAGCAAAGCGGATCGACCGGTATGGATTCATGCCTGTTCGGTCGGTGAGGTATCATCGGTCGCCCCTCTGATCGAGAGTCTGCTGGATAAGGGGTATCCGATTCATCTGACTGTGGTTACCGATACCGGCTTTGCTCATGCGGAAAGGTTGTTCGGCAACACCATCAGCATCGCCTATCTGCCCTGGGACTTCCCCGGCCTGATGCGCCGCATGATTGCCCATCTCAATCCGCGCCTCTTACTACTCACCGAAACAGAATTTTGGCCCGGCATGCTGCGCAGCTGCCAAAAACGAAACATCCCGGTTGTCGGCATCAATACGCGTATATCCGACCGCTCATTTCCGCGCTATCGGGCTACCCGTTGGCTGTGGAAACGCTTACTCGAATCCGTACCCCTGTTTCTAGCACAGAGCGACACCGATGCCGAAAGGCTGGCCTGCATGGGCGTGGATAGTTCGCGCATTACATCTGTGGGTCATCTGAAATACGCTGTCAGTCCACCACAGGTGGATAGCGAAGCCCTACGCCAACGTCTGGATGCCACAGGCTCTCGTCCGTTGCTGCTGGCCGGCAGCACACATGACAACGAGGAAGAAATACTGAGCCGCATGCTGGATGGCTGGAAGCGCCTGTCCCCTGATCTTCTACTGGTTGTCGTGCCTCGCCATCCGCAACGCTTTACGGCTGTAGCCGAACGCATGGCGGGGCTTGGCGTGCATACCAGCCTCTGGTCGGAGGGTGCGGCAAGTAGCGATACCGATATCGTGGTGGTTGATGAAATGGGCCTCCTGGGAAAGTTGTACACCATTGCCGACATCGTTTTTATCGGTGGCAGCCTGATTCCTCATGGCGGCCAGAATCCTCTGGAGGCTGCGGTATGTGGACGCGGCGTTATCACCGGGCCGCACACACATAATTTCAACAGCATCATGCAAGACTTGCAGCAAGCCGATGCTGCAGTGCAATGCCGTGATAACGCCGAGGTGGATTTGGCAGTGCAACGATTCCTCAAGCATCCGGATGAACTGCGCAGCCTGCACGCCCATGCTGCCGCCTTTATGCAGGATCGCTCTGACGTTGCCCATCGCATGCTAAAGGCCATCGAGCCCTGGCTGTCTGAGTCAGGTGTGGAGACGGCATGAGCATGGCGAGGCGAATCGAGGCCATGTGGTGGTGCAAAGATACCCCGCCCCTGCTGCTGCGCTGGGCCAGTTCGATCTATGACCTCATCAACCGGCGCAATCTGGCAAGTCGAGTGGCCAATGCGATGAACCCTCCCCTACCGATGATCTCGGTGGGTAATATCACCGTCGGCGGTAGCGGTAAAACACCGTTTGTTATCTGGCTGTGCGGCGAGCTTTTGCAACGCGACTATAAGCCTGTGGTGCTGTGTCGCGGTGATGGTGGAAAGCTTAAACATCCGAAACATGTGCTACCCGATGATGATGCGTCAGAGGTTGGTGATGAAGCGCTACTGCTGGCCCTGCGCTGCAATGCGCCCGTCATTGCTGGCCGCGATCGCGTAGCGGGTGCTCAACTGGCTGCAACGCTCGGCAATGTGATCGTTCTTGACGATGGCTTCCAGTATCTGCAACTCAGCCGAAGCTGCAATATCGTGCTTATTCCTACTGAAGGTATCGGTAACGGCCATCTTCTACCCGCAGGTCCCCTTCGCGAAACACTTGACGCACTCACTCGTGCCGATCTGGTGGTGCGTACAGGCAATGATCATGGCCTGCCACTGAGCACGCAGCGCGAATGGGGATGGCGAGCCGAGGTGCAAACGATTCGACCGCTGTGCGGAGGAGAAATACCTGCTGCAAGCCCTTGCCTAGCCCTTGCCGGCATCGCCCGTGCGGAGCGTTTTTTCTCAACGGCTTCGAAGGCCGCGAATATCAAAGAGACCATGCGCTTTGCCGACCATCATCGCTACAACACAGCCGATATAGCCCATATTCTGAAAACTGACCTGCCAGTCCTGACGACGGAAAAAGATGCCGTCAAACTACTCCCCTTATGGCCGAAGGACAGACCATTATCGGCCCTCCCGATCAGCGGCAAGGGGCAAGAAGGCTTGCCCGAGGCCATCATCAGGACCATGCTTAGCCACCGAGAAAATAACGGGTGAGATTCGCACCCACAGTGGAGCAAAGCATGCTGGATAAAGAACTGATGAATATTCTTGCCTGCCCCAAATGCAAGGGCAAGGTGGCTTACAACAAGGAAAAAAATGGCCTGGTCTGCGCCGCCTGCAATCTTGAATACCCGATCCGTGACGATATCCCGGTCATGCTGATTGACGAGGCCAAGTCTCTGGCCGATTGATGAACACCTTGAAGGCCGTGCTGCTGCGCGGCATTTTCCAGATATTCAATCTGATTCCAGTGCGCCTTGCCGGTGGCTTGGGCGCAGGGCTGGGCAGACTGGCTTTCTACCTCGACAAACGTCACCGCTCGATTTCCATACGCAATGTAACACGTGTTTATCCACAAAAACCGCGCAACTGGCGGATAAGGATTGCCCGTGAATCTTTTGCCGAACTCGGCCGCTCGATGCTAGAACTGCCGCATGTGTTTCTGCGCAGCAAAGAATTTCTTGCTTCCCGTGTGATCGTCGAGGGGGAAGATGAATTACGCACCGCCCTTGCCGGCAATAAGGGTGTATTTGTTGCAGCGTGCCACCACGGTAACTGGGAGTTCGGCGCGCTGATGTTTTCCTTGTTGGGCTATGACATCGAATTCTTCTATCGCCCCGTGCGTCAGCAGGTCGTAGATGACTACCTCAGGCTATGTCGCGAGCGCTTCGGAGCAAGGCTGCATGCGCGCCAGGAACCTCTGCGCTGGGTAATGCGCGCACTGAAAGAGAAAAAAGTTGTCGGCCTGATGATTGACCAACATATCGGCGATGGTATCCCCGTGCCATTTCTGGGGCATATGGCCAGCGCCCTGACCCTGCCAGCAATCATGGTGCGTAAATATGAGGCCCCCATTGTTGGGGTTGTCCTGGAACGCTTGGGTAGAGACTTCCGTTTTCGCCTTAAACTTTGGCGCATCGAAACGCCCGTCGGCTCTAAGGACACGGACGCCTACACCTACCGCCTGACCCGGGACATTGGCAAAAGCTTCGAACCCATCATCAATCTGCGGCCTGAGATGTGGTTGTGGAGTCACCAGCGATGGAAGCTGCTCGAAGAGCGTGAAAAAGACATCAGCGAGGTGGTTTATGGCACGCCATAAAGCTGTCAGCAAAGCGCGCTGGCTTCTTTCCCAGAAGCATATCAGTGACTACTGGCAAGAAGAGAATGTGCTGGGCAATGAACAGGCTCGGCAGGAGCGCTATTACCTGCCGATTCTGCAAAGGCTGTGTCCTGCCATTGAAGAACACACGCGCATCCTGGAACTATGCAGTGGCCCGGTATGCACTGCGCGCCTGATTACAGGTGGGGGGAAAACCTACCTTGATCCTATGTTCGATACATACCGTCGCATGTACCCGGGTAAGCTTCCCAAGGGAAAGTTTCTGGCTATCGCTGCGGAAAAAATACCGGAACCAAACCATAGCTTCGATATCATTTCCTGCATCAACGGGCTCGATCATGTGCTGAATCCCGAACTGGTGCTCAACGAAATCGAGCGACTACTCAAACCCTCCGGAACACTGCTTATCGGCATGACGGTATTCCCGGAGCCAATGACCCGTCTGCGCTATTTCTTTGAGCGTTTTTTCAGCCCGCTGCGCGACGAAGCCCATCCCTATTCTTACTCCCTTCCAGCTCTGACACGTACGCTGTCGAGGCATTTTGATATTGTTGAAGAAATCAAACTGGATGAATCATCACACGCGGATTCTCGTCTCATGAGCAATGAGTATGCTTTTATCTGCAGGCCAAAAGCAGAAAAAGAAAGAAATCTTTCCGCAAATAAGTCTGGGAACGATACGGCGTGACTGAGCACTGCAAACATCTGGTCATCCATGCGCCCAACTGGCTGGGTGATGCGATTATGGCCCAACCGGCCATGCGAGCCTTCGCCATCGGCATGAATGCAGAGCAGGTTTCGCTGACCGGTCAGCCTTGGCTCGCCGACATCCTCCCATGGCTCAACCTTCCAGGCGCACAATATATTCCGGATGGGACTAAGGCTGGCGATACCTGCATCCTCTTCCCCAACAGCTTCCGGGCAGCAGTGCGAGCCATACAAAGCGGCTGCAAACGGCGTATTGGCTATCGCGGTCAATGGCGAGGTTTGTTGCTCAGTGATGCACTTGAGCCGCGCATCGATATGCTAACCGGGCATCACCGCGATTATTACAACGATTTGGCCACGCAAATGGGTATCAGCCTGACAAGTCCGGAGGTGCAACTGGCATTGCCTGACAAGGCTGTCAGCAAGGGAATAGACCTCATTGAAGACTACGGCCTGGATCCTGCACAGACGCTGTGCATTGCACCTGGAGCACAATTCGGCAGCGCCAAACGCTATCCGGCTGAGCGCTGGGCCAAGGTGGCACAACTGCTTTCCGCACGCGGCTTCCACATGCTTGCGCTGGGAACCCCGGCGGAAAGAGATATCGCCGCGCAAGTCCTCAAACCCTGTTCAGGGCCAACGTATAACAGCGCCGGTGCCACCACACTGGCCGAATGTCTGCAAGTGCTGGCGGCTTCAAACGGTCTGCTGTGCAACGATTCCGGCCTGATGCATGTCGCAGCCGGTATGGGTAAATCTGTTGTCACTGTTTTCGGTGCCACCGATCCGGCACGCACAGCCCCGTCCGGAGCGAACGTCCACCTGCTCTATCATCCGGCGGCTTGCAGCCCATGTCTGAAGCGCGAGTGCCATGTGGCAGGCCAGCCATGCATGCTCAACGTTACGCCCGAAGATGTGGCTACGGCCTTCCCTAGTGCGCTAGCATGAAGATTCTGATTGTTAAGCTTTCTGCCTTCGGCGACATCATTCATGCTCTGCCTGCCCTGCATGACCTGCTTGGACGCCCCGAAGTAGAAGAAGTGCACTGGCTGGTGGACACACGCTACGCCTTTGTCACTCAGCTATTTCCTGCGCAAGTGGTCGTGCATCAGGTCGATCTGCGCGGCGAACATCCTCTGCAAAGCGCCTGGCAAACCATTCGCACTCTCAGACAACAACATTTTAACGCCGTGCTGGATTTACAGGGGCTGAGTAAATCAGCCATTATAGCCAGCCTTTCCGGCTCACCGGTTTATGGCATGGACGTGCGCCATCTGCGTGAAAAATTCTCGCGCCTGCTACTTAATCCTGTCTCATTTCTCGACGATGAACGTCATGTCGTGCAAATGTACCGCCGTGTGGCTTCTGCCCCTTTTGGCAACGACGGAGAAGTCATTGCATACACCCCGCCGCAAAGCGACCCCGGCATTGATACATTACACACAGGAGAGGCGCTCTTGGAGCACTGGAAAATCAGTGGTAAACGATACGTCTGGTTACATCTGGGTGGTGGCTGGGCAACCAAACAACTTTCTTTACATGCATGGCAAGAGCTTGCAGAAGACCTGACTCGCGAAGACATTGTCCCCATTCTCGGCTGGGGCAGCGAGGCTGAAAAGCTTGTCGCCGTTCAAGTCAAAGAGCAGGTGGAAAATGCCCTCTTACCTGAACACAGACTGACCATGCAGGCGCTATGCGGCGTTCTCACCAAGGCTGTAGCCGTGGTAGGCCCTGATACGGGCGTGGTACATCTTGCCGCCGCCCTCGGTACACCTACCGTCAGCTTTTGGGGCCCATCGGCCTCATGGCGCTCCGCCCCCTTGGGAGACAAGCACAGACATATCGAAACGAATCCGGATTGTGGCCCGTGCTTTAAACGCACCTGTAGCGCATTCATTTGCATGGATATGGTCAAAGCAGGCGATATCATGGCTGCCATCCATGAACTTTCTCCCAATGCTTAATATGTGGCGCCTCGTTCTCCTCGCCCTGCTATGCCTGACTGGCAGTGGCACAATATCAGCAGCGCCTGCATCGCATTGCATGCCGTTTGCCGGCGAGCGCATGTTGTTCAATGTCGGCTGGGAATTCATCAATGCCGGCACCGCCGATATGCGTGTCGAATCGACTGAAAGTGGCTATCGCGTGGTCTCGTATGCCAGCAGTAACAGCTTTCTCGATATGTTCAAAAAAGTACGCGACACCATCACCTCCGAAGGAGACTGTGTGGACGGCAAGCTGCAAAGCACACGCTTCGATATCGAACAAAACGAAGGAACGTATCATTCCACCAAGGATGTTCGCTTCTTGTGGAGGGATGGAAAGGTAACCCATACCCAGAACAACAAGACCGACAGCTATGATGTCGCAGCCGGCCATCTCAATGCCATCGATGCTTTTTTCCATTTGCGAAAAATGGATTTGAAGCCCGGTATGAAGATTCGTATTCCGATCTTCGACTCGCGTAAAAAGTACGAGGTCGAGGTGGATGTCATCAAACGTGAAAAACTGTTGGCGCCTTGGGGAAAACCCGTCGATTGTCTGGTCATTATCCCTAGGCTTAAAACCGAGGGGATTTTTTCCAGTAAGGGCACGGTTAAGCTGTGGTTGAGCGACGATGCTCAACACATCCCCCTGAAGATGACAGCTAAGATCAAGTTCGGCCGTATTGTGGCCACTTTAAACAAATATTCAGGAGGAGGGAGCCTATGACTTTAATGATTGAACATTGCCCGATCGGTTGCGACAGCACGATTGAGAAGTCCGACATCTCCCTTTCGGAAGGCCGACTTCGCCGCTGCTCGGCCTGTGGGCATATGTTCAGTGCCTGTACACTAGAGCGGTATGAACAAAGCATGCAGGAGTTTGATCGCGAACAAGGAACTTTCATTGCTTCAGAAAACCTTCAGCGACAAAAAAAATATATTGGCCGCCTCCTGCAAAATGGCGTCAAGCAACTGGATCACTCTTCTTCTCGCATTTCCATGCTTGATGTCGGCTGTTCCAGCGGCTCGATGCTCCGCATCGCTAAAGACATGGGCTTTGATGTACATGGCGTTGAGCCTGCCCCTAAGGCGGCAGCGACAGCATCCAAACAGGGATTTGACGTTTTCTGCGGCTTTCTGCACGAGGCAAAATTCCCGGCAGAAAGTTTCGACTTCGTCTCTCTATTCGAGGTCATCGAGCATCTCCAACATCCGCTTGAACTGGCCAAGGAAGTGCACCGCATCCTGCGCCCAGGTGGCGTATGGTTAATCGGAACAGGTAATGTCGATTCCTGGACAGTAAGCTTCGAAAAGGAGACATGGGATTACTTTAATATTGCATCGCATGGAGGCCACATAAGCTTTTTCACCCCAGGAAGCATGCGTTTGCTCGCTAAAAGGAGTGACTTTGAGGTTGCTCAGTTGGAAACACGCCGTGTACGACTGATAGAAATATCGCATGCCAAACCACTCGCCTACCAAGCTTCAAAACTTGTGCGTGAACTGCTTGAAGTTCCCGCACGATTTCTCGAGAAAGGCCATGACTTGCAGGTCGTGCTGAGAAAGCTGGGATGATACCTAGCCTTGCCGTTGTAATTTCAACCTACAACGCCCCGCAGATGCTGTACCTTGTATTGGATGGCTATGCCCGGCAAACCGACACCGATTTCAGCATCTATATCGCCGATGACGGCTCCGGCCCGGCCACTCAAAAAGTCATCGAAGCATTTAGGCATAATAATCCGGCCATAGCCGTGCATCATGTCCACCATGAAGACGACGGCTTCCGCAAGGCGCGCATCCATAACCGGGTTATCGCCCAGGCCAGCGAAGATTATATTCTGCTGACCGACGGGGATTGTATTCCGCTGCCCGGTCTGATTGCAGCACATCGCAGGCTTGCTACAGGCGGGACCTTTATCAGCGGTAGCCGTGTGCTGATTTCGCAGATGCTGAGTGAAAAGCTGCAACAGGAAAATGGCAAGGTGGATCTAGGCCTTGGCAGCCTGTTGAAGTGGCGTCTGCAGGGGAATATCAATCGCCTTCTCCCGCTATTGCTTCCTGTATATAGCTCCTCAGCGCATGATCGTCTGAGTGGAATCCGGGGCTGTCACCTTGCCAGCTGGCGGGCAGACCTGCTGACGGTCAACGGCTTTGATGAAAGCTTTGAAGGCTGGGGCCGGGAGGATTCCGATCTTGCTGCAAGATTGCTGCATGCGGGCATTCGCCGCCGCGATATGCGCGGCTCGCCGGTATTGCACCTGTGGCACAAAGACGAATCCCGTCGCCGTCTGGACGAAAATGATGATATGCTTCGCCAATGTCTCAAGCAGAAACGCATCCGCGCCATCAAGGGTATTGAACAATTATGAGTGCTATCTCGGTCTACATACTGACTTTCAATGAAGAAGATAAGATTCGCGCAGCCATCGAAAGCGTCTCCTGGGCAGATGAGATCATCGTCGCGGATTCATTTAGCACGGACAAAACAGTAGAGATTGCCGAGGAGCTTGGCGCTAAGGTCGTTCCAACGCCCTTTGAAGGATTTGGCAAGCTGCGCAACGATGCCGTAGCCGCATGCGCGCATGAGTGGATCTTCAGCCTCGATGCCGATGAACGCTGCACCCCGGAAGCCCACGATGAGATGCTCGGCATCGTCAGCCAGACAGATGCGGCGGATGCCTATTATATGCCAAGACGCAATTATTTTATGGGCCGCTGGATCAAACACTCCGGTTGGTATCCTGATTACCGTCAACCGCAACTGTTCCGCAAAGGTGCGGTGGTCTACTCTGATCTGGATGAGGTTCATGAAGGTTATGAAATCAAGGGTGAAACAGGATTTCTCAAACAAGCCATCTGGCAGATACCGTTCAAAAACTTCGCTCAGGTTGTTGCCAAATCCAATCGTTATTCCACGCTGGGGGCGAAAAAACTGGGGCGTAACAATAGGCGGGCGAGCATGATGCTGGCGCTCTTGCATGCCTTTGGCGCTTTTACGCGAATCTATATTCTAAGACTGGGATTTCTGGATGGGTGGGCAGGATTTGTCCTTGCCTTGGGAAACTTCGAAGGCACCTTTTACCGCTATGCCAAACTGGTCGAACAGCAACAGGGCTGGGATCAGGCAGTTTCAAAAGGACCCTGAGCATGTCGACCGGTTTGTATTCCAATCTTGAAGCGTGGTTTTCCAGCCACCGTATCGTCGCCACGGCTCCCGTGGCTATTCTGCTTATCGTCATGGCAAGACCGACGCCGGCCTTGCTTGTTTTTGGCGGCATACTTGTATTGCTCGGCGAGGCCGGCCGCATCTGGTCGAGCGGTCATATCGACAAAAATGCCGAATTGGCCACTGCCGGTCCGTATGCGCATACGCGCAACCCGCTTTATGTTGCCAACCTGCTGCTGCTGCTAGGATTCTGTGTCATGTCGGGCGTCATCTGGGTGGGATTTCTGGCCCTGCTGGCCTTTGCTATGATCTATCGTCCTGTGATCCGCGAAGAGGCTGCACACATGGACAAGCTATTTGGCGATAACTACAAACGCTGGTCCACTGAGGTTCCACTCTTTTTTCCCCGCCTGACAGCCGCTTCACATCAGAACGGCTCTTTTTCCTGGGCGCTTGTGATTCAGCACCGCGAACATAAAAACGCTGCAGCTTTTATACCTGGCATCATCCTGTTCGCCCTGATTTATTACTGGAGGCAGTGACATTCGCGCCCTGATGGTGGTCTGCCGTTACCTCGGCGACGTCCTGCTAGCTACTCCGCTGGCCGAGTCACTGTGCAGGGCCGGCTATCGTGTGGATTGGGTTGTTGCGCCCGGAACCGAGAGCATTCTTGAACAGCAATCCTGCGCCGATCAGGTGTTTGTCACAGGACCGACCTCACCGCTACGTCAGCAACTTGATACAGGCAAAAAACTCTGGCGTAAATACGATTTGGCTTTTGCCCTGCCATCCAATGATCGCTCCATGCTGTTATCCCTCGCCGCTTCGCGACGTGTACATGCCATGATTCCCGCCCATCGCCCACAGGATGCATGGAAACGACGCGTATCCAAGGTCTGGGTTGATTATACGCCGGGCGCGCACATGGTCGCCCTGGCATGCAATCTTGCCGAAGCAAGCCACCTGCCTGCCTGCCGCAATGTACAGATTCAATGGCGTGAAGATGATATGCGGCAGGTGTTCGCCTCCTTGCCGTGGGCCGAGAACACCCCCTTCCTGCATATACACCCGTTTGCCCGTTGGCCCTATAAATGGTGGCGCAAGGCTGCCTGGCAGCAACTGATTCAGGCGGCGCTGGACCGCAACTTAAAAGTTGTGCTGACCGGCTCTCCGGCCGAACTCGGTAAAGCAGAAGAAATTGCTGCAGATTTCCCACCATCCAATGTGCATATTGCAGCGGGCACATTTAACTGGCGGCAGCTTGCCTGCTTGTCAAAATATGCCGCTGCCTATATCGGCATGGATACAGCCAACACTCATCTGGCCGCAGCGGCAGGGGCCAATGTGGTCGCCCTCTTTGGCCCTACGGACCCGCGGATTTGGGGCCCATGGCCCAATGGCTTTGCAGGCAACTCGCCGTGGCAGGCGTCATCGCCCGATGGCATCCAGCGACAGGGGAATATTTCCTTGCTGCAGGGTCGACAAGATTGCGTCCCCTGCCAGTTGGAAGGCTGCGACAGGCGTCAGGACAGCATCAGTCTCTGTCTCAAAGAAATGCAGGTTGACTGGGTTTGGCGTGAGGTTGAAAAACGCATTCACCCATCAGAAGATAATCCGGATATCAGCAAGGAAGTCATTCAATCATGACGCAGCGCTTATCCATGAAGGAACATCTCGCCCAAGGTGGTTTTGTATTGCTGTGCTTCGCAGCACTGACCTTCCCCTTCTCTGTGGCCGCCTGCAATATAGCACTTGCTGGCTGCCTGATTACAGGCCTGATCAGCGGCGGCTACATCAAAGGCATACGTCATATCTGGAAACACCACCGTGCTCTAACCACCGTCTGGTTGGCCTATCTGGCGCTTTTTCCTGTCGGTCTGCTATGGAGCCTGGATGTGGATAGAGGGATCCAGATTATCGGACGGCAATGGTTCTGGCTGCTCACGCCGTTACTGGTCGAAATGCTGCGTGATTCCTCGCAACGTAATAAATTCTTTCTGGCCTTGAGCCTTGGTCTGAGTATGCATCTGCTATTCTGTCTGGCTCAGTTCCACGAACTGGTTACGCTCGTCGACAAGGCTGGCTCAACAGCCAGCAACCCTGCTGGCTTTATCGGCCATACCAGCTTTGGCTTGGTCTACGGTATCTGGGCTGCATTTCTGTTGCACTGGAGTATGTTTCAGAATGGCTGGCTGCGCTGGGCTACCCGCCTAGTCGCACTATGGGCGGTCGGTATGATCTTCCTTACTAACGGCAGAGGCGGTTATATCGTGGTTGCCGCATTATTACTGGTCATGCTGTGGAAGCTCGTGCGCATACGGCCAGCCTTGAAGCTGCTTGCAGCATCGTTCGCCGTCATCATCATGGCCACAGCACTGAGCCTCGGACCAGGAAAAGAACGAATTATCGATTCATGGCACAGCATTCAAGCGGTTGAAAAAGGTAACTTTAACGATACCGGAATCAGCTACCCCGAAGCACGCTTTTCTCTCTGGTATGCCGCAATTTCAGGCTGGTGGGAACATAAACCCATGGGCATCGGTACCGGCGGCTTTGCTATCGCTGCCAATGCCGTCAAAGAACGACACCCTGACTTGTTTTATGGCGGACCTTCGCCGACACATCCCCATAATATGCTACTTCAGACTCTGGCCCGCTGGGGTCCGATAGGCGTACTGCTTCTCGCAGCACTTTTTATGGTGTGGATACGCGAAGGTTGGCGCTCTGATTGGCATGCAAACCAGCGTTCAGGGCCTGCTTCCGGACTGATTGCCCTGACCGGCATCGCTTTATTCGTTCAGGGCCTGACCGAACCGAGCTTCGAACAGCATTTCCCGGGGATTTTCACTGCGCTGCTGCTTGGGGCAGGTCTAGCCGGCCAAGAAGATAAACCTGAGCAGTCTGCTTAGCTCTTGCCCAAGCGATGCGCCACCCAGTGCAGCAGACGCTGATGCATGATATAAAACACCTCTCCACCCTGCACCAGCCACATCGGTAGTCTTCCCTGCTCGGCACGTAGCCAAAGGAAAAGCCCGAGCAACAGAAAAGCAATCTGCCCGGCCCACATAGCCCAGCCCGAAGTCGAGCCCATACTCACCTCTCTGTGCAGCACGAGCTGCACATTGTACAAAAAGATAAGCAGACCGACGCCAAGCAGGAATGAACCCGTCCGTCCCGAACGTTTTGGAGCCAGCGACAGAGGCAGTGCAAAGGCACAGAGAACCAGAATGGTGGTCGGAAGAATAAAGCGCCGCTGCCATTCGGCAATGGCCTCCGGCTCATGATCCTTCTGGACTTCCTGCCACAACTGAGAAGGCGTCATCATAATCACATGATCGGATGAACTGGAATATTTCACCGCACCCAATTGCCCGATGGGAATATCCACATCGTAGTTAGTGAAAGCCAGCATGCGCTGGTTATCTGCCTCGCCTTCAAGCCTCGTGCCCTTGTGCATATGCATGCGCAAACCACCACTGGTGGAAATAAGTTCCGCACTCTCAGCGACATAAAATACCGGGCCACCCGGACGTCCGTCCTCAAGCATGACACCGTGGTAACGACCATCAGCATCCTTTCCATCCACATAAAATGTGATGTCCTCGACCTCGCGCGAGAATCGCTGCGGGGTGAATTCGGGTGAGCCCTTAAGGCTGTATATTTCGCGCAACACATTGTTAAACGCCAACTGTCCCTGCGGCAGCACATACATGGAAATGTAAAAAAGACCGACATACAGAATCACCGCCATACCGATCACCGAGCGGCATATACGGGCATAGGACATACCTGATGAGCGCATGACATCAATTTCGCTACCCTGCTGCAAACCGGCAATGAGATTCTGCATTGATAGAAAAAAGGCAATGGGTACGGTCAACAAGATGAAATAGGGCATCACGAACAGCATCAGTTCGGCAAGCAAGCCCCAGGGCGCCCCGCTGTCGGTAATCAAGGCAAGCAACTTGAGCGCCCTGCCGAAAAGCAACACGCCGGTGACCAGAATCAGGCCGGCGGCAAACGGTGCAAACCAGAGGCGCAGGACATAGCGATCCAGTATCATGCGCCCGATCCTAGCACGCCTGCCGACAATGCATCATAGATTCCACGCACGCCAGCTGGCTCACAAACCAGCAGCACATCGCAACCGGCAAGCAGCGCGGCCTTCGCTGCCGCAGGCACATCGTCACCAGCACCCTTCATACTCATATCATCACTCCAGATACGTCCTGTAAAACCGAAGTGCATACGAAGCACCTCACCAAGCCAGAATGGTGACAGCGTGGCCACCTTATCATCCGTCTTTGAGTAAACGACATGCGCGGTCATCACATGCTCCAAACCAGCCCCAATCAGCCGGGCAAAACTCTGGGCCTCACGCAGCAGTATATCCAGCGGCACATCCACCTGCGGGACAGCAATATGCGAATCGACATTGGCACGTCCATGGCCGGGAAAATGCTTGCCCACTGCCGATATGCCAGCATCTCTCAAGCCCTGCCAGCAGGCCGTCGCCAGGTGCGCCACAGTGGATATATCGGCGTCATAGGCCCTCTCGCCGATAACGTCGTGTCCGGCAGGGTGAAATAAATCCAGCACAGGGGCGCAATTATGCGTGAAACCCAAGCTCTTAAGAGCCTCGCCTACGCACAGATTATCCTCGTAAACAGCTTGAAATGCAGCGAATGCGTCATTCTCCATCATCCGCCCGTATTCACAGGCTGGTCGTCTCGGATGAAATGGTGCCCAGGGCATGCGATTAACCCGTCCTCCTTCCTCATCAATCGCGGCCCATGTTGCTTCACCTGTTAGTTGCCGCACATCATCAAGCAATGCCCTGACCTGTTCCGGCGATGCGGTGTTGCGGGCAAAAAGAATCACGCCAAGCGGCGGTAATGCGCGCAGCATCTGCTTTTCCCACGCATTTAAAGTGGTGCCTTCCAGACCGATCAGTAAATGCCTATGCATTTCCGGCTCCACGGACATCCCCTCGCACATCCAACCGATCACGCAATGCGTCACCAAGCAGATTAACGGCCATCACCAGCATAAACAGCACCACCCCGGGCCATACAACCAGCAAGGGCGAAACGAGCATTAAACTGGTGCCCTCGCGTATCATCGTGCCCAGCGATGCATCAGGCGGCTGCACGCCGATACCCAGAAAGGACAGCCCCGCCTCGCCGATAATCACAGCAGCCAGACCAAAGCTGGCTTCCACCAGCAGGGGGGCAGCAATATTCGGTAAAAGGTGGCGTATACCGATATACACCGTACCCGAACCGCAGGCCACGGCAGCATCAACAAACGGCGTGGCCTTCAGGGACAAGACCTGGGCGCGTGACAAGCGAGCAAAACCGACCCAGCCGACAGCAACCAGCGCCAGCACCAGTTTATCCACACCAGGACCGAGCATGGCGGCCAGTGCAATGGCCAGAAGGATACCGGGAAAGGAGAGCACAATATCAGCCAGGCGCATCAAAAGACTATCAACACGCCCACCGAACCAGCCGGCTGTAATCCCAATGCCGATACCCAAAAAAGCACCGATACCGACCACCACCAGTCCGACGCCCAGTGACAGGGTCAAGCCTTCGGCCAGCCGGGCCAGCACATCACGTCCCAGAGCATCACAACCCAGAGGGTGCGCCAGACTCAAACCGGCCAGTACTGCATCAAGATCTACGGCATGACCGTCTGCACCATGCAAAAGGGCCGCCAAGAGCACCAGGAGCGGCAGCAGCAGGCAAAGCACTGCCAACTTCACAGCAGGACGCTTGAACATTTGGCTCATGCGCGTCGCTGCCGTGGATCGAGCATCATGGCCAGCACATCCGCAGTCAGATTGGCCAGCACATAAAAGGAGGCAATCAATAACACGCAACCCTGCACCAGCGGATAATTGCGCTGCTGGATGGCCTCGATGGTCAGCAGACCAAGTCCCGGCCAGTCGAATACTGTTTCGGTAATTACTGCACCGCCCAGCACCGCCCCCAGTTGCAGGGCAAACATGGTGAGCACAGGAATCGCCGCCATGCGGCCTGCATGCCGCCACCACAACATAGTATCGCCAACACCCATAGCGCGCGCCGTGCGGATCGCATCGCTGCTCATGGCCTCAAGCCAACTCGAGCGGGCCATGCGCGACAACACAGCAGCCAGCGCCGTACCCAGGGTGATAGCCGGAAGGATAATACTGCCCGGTTGGTCCATGCCCGACACAGGAAGCCATCCGAGCAAGACCGAAAAAAGCAGCATCAACATGGGCCCAAGCCAGAAATTGGGGATCGATACACCAAGCAGGGAGAAACCCATCGCCGTCATATCCTGCCTCTTTCCGGCATGACGAGCCGCCCAAAAACCCAGTGGAAAAGCAAGCAATACGGCAAGCAACAGGCTGGCCCCGGCAAGGCGAACTGTAGCGGGAAGTCGTTCGGCGATCAGGGATAGAACCGGCCGCTGATCAATCAGACTCTGCCCCCAGTCGCCCGAGACAAGTCCTGCCATAAATTGCAGGTACTGTGTCCACAAGGGTGCATCCAAATGCAGGGCATGGCGTAAGGCTTCTCGATCTGCCGGTAGCGCCATTTCACCGAGCAGCGCATCCACCGGATCGCCGGGGACCAAGTGCAGCATCAGAAAGACCAGTGTAGCCACGCCGAGCAGGGTCGGAATGGCCTGCAGCAGGCGATAAAGAATCAGGCGCATTAACATGGGCCCAGCCTAGCTGTCTTTTTACAGGAAAACAGCGTGAAAAAAAGGGGGCCGAAGCCCCCTTAATAAATCAACGTGAAGACAGCCTATTCGACGGTCACATGGATGGTTTTGCACCAATCCGGGCCGTAGGACTGATGTAGCCCGTTGGCGAACTGCAGGGTCAGGCTATGTTTGCCCGGTGCAAGGGTCAGCATCGTTTCAGTCTGCCCCTTACCGAAATGTTTATGCGTTTCATCCTTGGGTACGGCAGCGCCCTGAGTAATGCAATCGCCATCGATGATCAGATGATGGTGCCCGGTGCCACTGACTGCCTTGCCGGCAGCTTGTACATCCATCCCCTCAACCTTCATCTCCACCTTAAACTCACCATGCACGACTGCTCCGTCATGCGGCTCAGCGAAGGAAACTCCGCCATGGCTAACCGCCTCGTGGGCCAGGGCAAGATTGCCGACCACAACCCCAGCTAACAAAAGGGCCGAACATACGATACTGGAAACTTTCATTTGTATCCTCCTGATAAGACTTCACCATTCATCTTATTATCATACTTGGCAAGCAGTTTGCGAACGCTAGTGTTGCCTTGGATAAAGATAAAGCGGAGAGAAAATGCAGCAAACGCTCATTCCCGAGCCGGAAAGATTCCGTTCTCAGGACTATAAGGATGTGCTGGACGACATACCTGCGACAGAACGCTGCCGTATCAGTTCGTCTGCCATGCAGCATATGCATGAATCCGCCGCGCGCCACTACCCGCTGGAAGCCTGCGGCCTGTTGCTGGGTAGGCTGGATGCAAACGGCTGGGAGATTGATGAGGCACGCGAGGTAGAAAACCTGAACACTGAACGTGCCGCTGACCGCTTTATCCTCGATCCACAGGCCTATCAGGCGGTTGATCGTGAACTGGCCGGCAGTGGGCGTGAAATCGTCGGCATCTATCACAGCCATCCGGATTGTCCTGCCCGACCATCGCCGACTGACCTTTCCGCCGCATGGGATGGGTTTGCCTATATCATCGTTAGCACTTGTCAGGGTGCGGCTTCCGATACCCGCTGCTGGGCCTTGAACCAAAGCGGAGAACGTTTTTCCGCTGTGCCGCTGGCAGACATACAGTCAACATCCACCACTGAGAATCATATATGATAATCCGCAGCATTGCCTTGTCGCTTGCCCTTATGTTGACCTGCTGTACGGCCATAGCTCAGACCAAGGATAGTGAGAACAAGAACCTCCCTATCTCCCATATGAGTCCAGACTTTCTCTATCTGGCTGCGGTGCAGGCTATGGAAAACGGCAACGCCTCGCTGGCTGCAGGCTTTCTGAAGGCTCTGGTTGAGAAGGATTCAGAGGCCATCATCCCCCGCATACAACTAGCCGAAATACTACTGCAGGCAGGGCGAGCTGAAGAAGCCAGAGCACCGGTCAATGAACTTCTTTCCATGCAAGAGCTATCGGAAGAAAACCGGAATAGTGTACGCATGCTGCACGTACAACTGCTGGTGCTTGATGACAAGCAGGATCAGGCCATCGAAAAGCTGCAGGCAATCCTGCGCGATACCCCGGAGGCCTACCCTGCCCGCCTGATGCTCATACGTCTGCTAAGCGCAGGCAAACGCTTTGCTGATGCGCAGCGCAGCATTGCTGATGGGCTGAAATTCGGCCAGAGCCCGCAGCTTTACCACATTCAGGCGCAGCTCTTTATCCGCGAGGGACAATTCGACCGGGCAGAGAAATCCCTTCACACGCTGATGCAGCTCGAACCGGAACAATCAGGGCCTGTTCTGATGTTCAGCCAGCTGGCCCTGCGTCTGAACAAACCAGTCAAGGCTGAGAATATACTGCGCCACCACCTACTGAGGCATCCCGAAGCGCTGGGTGTGAGTAATGCTCTTGGCCGTCTGCTTGTCGCACAAAATCGCGGCAAGGAAGCTATTGAAATCTATGAGGATATTGCCGAGCGCACAGGTGGTAATGGCGACATATTGATAGCCTTAGGCCTGCTGCATTATCAGGATAATAATTTTGAGCAGGCCGCCAACATCTTCCGCAGGGTTCTGAAACAGGAAAAGAATTCGCGCGCAGCTTTCTACCTCGCGGCTTCTCTGGAGTCGCTGGGACAGAAGGATAAGGCACGAGATCTGTATAAAAAAATTAAAAATGACGATGAAAACTTTGCCGAAGCGCAGTTACGTATGGCGGCCATGGATCTACGCGCCGAACGCATCGATGCAGCGCTGGTTGCTCTGCGCCAGCTTATTCGCAATGAACCGAAAATGGCCAATGCTTACACCCTGTTGTCGGCTGCCCTGATGCGCAAGAAAGCCTATACCGAATTGCTGACGGAGACCGAAGCGGCCCTGTCACTGGAAAATGTGCAGGTACAATTACTGTTCAATCGTGCGGCAGCCTTCGAAGGCCTTCGGCAATACAACGAAGCTGCGGGGCAGATTAAGAAGCTGTTCACCATTGAGCCGAACAATATCGAGGCACTGAACTTCCTGGGTTATCTGTACGCCGAACAGGGCGTACAGCTCGATGAAGCCGAGCAACTGATTCGTCGAGCTCTGGAAGCGCAGCCAGATAACGGATATTACCTCGATTCACTGGCCTGGGTGCATTATAAACGAGCTGAATACGACAAAGCGGTCGCCGTACAGACCGAGGCCATCAGCCAAGTTCCCGACGATCCTGTGATGCACGAACATCTGGGTGATATACTGTGGAAGAGTGGCAAAACCGATGAGGCACGCGCCACATGGAAGGATGCCATCAAACTGGGACATCAAGACAGGCGGAGTATGCAGAACAAAATCGATAAAGGTCTGTGATGCTGACTAGTCGCTGCGTCCTCTCCTGCCTCGCAGCCTTACTGTTATTCACCGCCTGCGCCACCCTGCCCGAAACAGCGGAGACGCCTGGCATCGGTCCCTATCACACCGTCCATGCGCGCCTGCTGGTCATTGAACCAACGCGGCGCTGGCAAGTGATGCTGGACTGGCAGGCCGAGAGTTCGGCGAATGGACAAGCGAGACTGGTACATGCAGCCAGCAACAACGTGATTGAACTTCGCTGGCAACAAGACGATATCGAACTGCGTGACAACCATTCGGGCCAGTGGCGCAAGGTAGGCATCGATCAGCTTGCCGAACAAGGTATCGTCGTCTCCCCCTATATCCTGTCACACTTTCTTGCCGGCCGGGTCCCGCCGGGCTTCCGTAGCAAGGAAGCAAACCACTGGGAAAGCAATAAGGGAGGGAATCTTGTGCGCGTGATCTGGAACGCTGCATCTAAACGTCTGGAGCTCAGCGATATCAAGCATGGCAGGCGTGCCACTCTGATCATTCTCAAGGGAGAAAAGCATCTTCCCGCTTCCCGAACAGCTCAGGATAAAAACCTCCATGTATGAACTGCAGGCGCCAGCCAAAATCAACCTGCATCTGCACATCACCGGACTGACGGAACAGGGTTACCACCTGCTTGATACCAGCTTTGCCTATGTCGATGTCTGCGACACCCTGCAAATAGATACCGCCCCCGATCTGCATGTTTCATGCTCGGACCCGGTGCTGAGTGGTGAGCACAACCTGGTATTCCGCGTACTGCAAGCCTTGCGCACGCAATACAGTGTTGCTCAGGGCTTGCACGTCCATATCAGTAAGAACCTGCCGGCGCAGGCCGGACTGGGAGGTGGCTCATCTGATGCCGCCACAGCACTGATGGCTGCAAACCATCTTTGGGGACTGCATCTTAGCAGCAGTGAGCTAGCCGAATTCGCCACCCCGTTCGGGGCCGATATTCCATGTTTCTTGTTCGGCGCTGCAAGTATGGCACATGGAATCGGCGAAAAGCTCGCACCTCTGGATATCCCCTGCGAAATCAAACACATCGTACTGGCCCATCCCGGTGTAGGTCTATCGACAGTCACAGTATTCGAACGCTTCGACGAAGTGCATGGCATGGTCCCCGGTCAATTGACCCCAACCCAATTGACCACAATAGGGGCGAAAGCTACCATGCGCGCCGGCTTGACAGCGGGTGCTGCACAAGCGCTCCCGCTTGGTGAAAACATGCTGGAGGATGTGTCTTTAAAGATGTGTCCCGAGCTTGCTCGCCTGCTGGCAGAAATGCGGCAGGAAGTACCTGCAAGCTGGATGAGCGGCAGTGGAACCGCCTGTATTTCTCTTTGCGAAAGCGCGGGGCAAGCCGAAAAACTGGAAGGGCATCTTGTTGCGAATCAGTTCGCCACATGGACCCATGCCGGTAAGCTGCTGGTCCGGCATCCGCTGTTTAACAGCAGCATGCAGCCAGCCGATTGGGGCGTAGCCAAGCGGTAAGGCATCGGGTTTTGATCCCGTCATGCGCAGGTTCGAATCCTGCCGCCCCAACCAGTTAACATCGAAGCGCATGCTTCGATAAATGTAAGGCAAGACAGGATGAGAACCTATAGGCTCGACCCGAGCACATCGTGCGAGGGAACGGCGAAGCAAAGCGACGCCGGCCCCGAAGGGGTGAGGCGCGAAGTGCCGAATAATCCTGCCGCCCCAACCATATTGATCGCGTTGCGTTTCACGCGCAAACAGGAGAGCGAGCTATGATGGAAAAGCATATGCGCCTATTCTCAGGCAGTTCCAATCCGGTACTGACTGCCGACATTTCGGATTATCTGAAAATGCAGCAGGGCAAGCTCGACATTACGCGCTTTTCCGACGCCGAGATATTCATCCAGATCGGGGAAACGATTCGCGGTCTGGATGCCTTCATCATCCAAAGCACCTCACAGCCGGCCAACGATATGTTAATGGAGCTGCTGATATTCATGGATGCGGCCAAGCGCGCATCAGCCCGCCAGATTTGTGCCATCATCCCCTACTTCGGTTATTCCCGGCAGGAACGCAAGAGCATGAGCCGCACACCTATCACCGCCAAGCTGGTGGCCGACATGATCACTGTGGCTGGCGCCACCCGCGTGTTGACCATGGATCTGCATGCAGGCCCCATTCAGGGCTTTTTCAACATCCCGGTGGACAATATCTATGCCGCTCCTATTTTCCAGAAGGATATCCGAAAAAACTCGCTGGACGATGTAGTCATCGTATCACCTGATGTCGGCGGCGTGGTCCGCGCCCGTGCCCTGGCCAAACGTCTGCATGTGGACATAGCCATCGTCGATAAGCGTCGCCCGGGTCCGAATCAGGCCGAAATTATGAATATTATCGGTGATATCGAAGGTCGCCACTGCATCCTGCTGGATGATATGGTGGATACTGCAGGCACCCTGTGCGGTGCTACCGAGGCATTACTGGAGCGCGGTGCGAGCAAGGTTTCGGCCTATGCCACGCATGGCGTACTGTCCGGCCCTGCTGCAGAACGCCTAGCCAGCTCGCGCCTGCATGAGTTGGTAATTACCGACACCATCGCGCAACCCAAGGCCATCATGGATACCGGCAAGGTGCGCATCCTGACAGCCGCCCCGCTAATCGGTGAGGCCATCAGCCGTATCTACAGCGCCCAATCCGTCAGTAGCCTGTACGACTAGGCTATTCCGACTCACCTCTTCGAAAGACCAGCCTTGACCGTTGTTTTATCACATCTGCCAGCTATACTCCCGCGCCCGTGCGCCGGATGATTTTTAATTCAGGCGGACACACCGTAACGGGCCGACCCGTCGGTGCATTAAAAAGGAGAGATACCTGTGAGTGATTTTATCATTGAAGCAGATTTGAGAGAGAAAACCGGCCGTGGCGAAGCACGTCGCTTGCGCCGCGCAGGACTGACGCCTGCTGTTATTTATGGTGGCGACAAGCCTGAGCTGGCCATCACCATTAATACCATGACCACCGCCAAGCTGCTCGACATGGAAGCATTTTACTCTTCCATCGTGGAGCTCAATGTGAAGGGCTCACGCGGCGCCAACAAGGCCCTGGTCAAGGATGTACAGTGGCATCCAGTGCGCGATGAAGCCATTCATATCGATTTTTTTCGGGTATCCTCCAGTGACATGGTCAACATGGAAGTTCCTCTGCATGCAGTCAATGCAGAGACCTGCCCTGGCGTAAAGAAGGGTGGCCTATTGGAAATCATCCGTCATGCGCTGGAAGTCACCTGCCGCGCCGACAGCATCCCCGATCATATCAATGTGGATTGCGATGGATTGGAAGTCGGAGACTCCATTCATATTGAAGATATCACCCTGCCGGATGGCGTAGAAGTCCACCATGAAGTGAACTTCACCTTGCTGACCATTGCCGCTCCGAAGGTCGAGAAAGAACCTGAAGAAGATGCCGAAGAAGGTGTTGAAGGCGAAGCTGCTGAAGGCGAAGCTGCTGAAGGCGATACCGACACCGACTCCGAAGAGTCCTGATCGGAGCGGGTATGCAATTGCTTGTCGGCCTTGGCAATCCGGGCAACAAGTACGAAACAACGCGTCACAATATCGGTTTCCGCTTTGTTGACGCACTGGCCGAACAACAGGGGCTGCGCTTTGCCGCAGCCCCTCGTTTTCAGGCCGAGACTGTCGAATGGAAGACTGGTGCACACCGCGTACTGCTGATCAAACCGCAAACCTTCATGAACAACAGTGGCGAAAGCGTCGGTAAACTGGCCCGTTACTATGAGATTGAGAGCAGCGATATCTTTGTGGTCTATGACGATCTGGATCTCGCATCCGGAAAATTCCGCATGCGTACCGGCGGTGGGCACGGTGGACACAATGGTCTTCGCTCAATCAACCAGCACCTGCCCGATGGCGACTATCACCGTTTAAAAATCGGCATCGGCAGACCACCGGAAGGTCAGGAAGTTACACCCTGGGTGCTCGGACGTGCTGACGCTGCCGACCGCGAGCATGAAGCACACATCTTCGCAGCCTTGCTTAAGGAAATGCCCACGGTACTGGATGGCAATCTGGCTCTGGCCGGTAATCACATGCACTTACAATTGCAGGAGAAGTAAACCATGGCTCTGAGTATCGGCATCGTCGGCCTGCCCAATGTGGGGAAATCCACGCTTTTTAACGCCCTGAACGGTGGTGGTGCGGAAGCAGCCAATTATCCTTTCTGCACCATCGATCCCAATGTCGGCATTGTGCCGGTACCCGATTCCCGCATTGATGCATTGGCGGAAATCGTCAAACCACAGGCCATCCAGCATGCCGTGGTTGAATTCGTCGATATTGCGGGGCTTGTCGCTGGTGCCGCCAGTGGCGAAGGACTGGGTAATAAATTTCTAGCCAATATCCGCGAATGCGCCGCCGTGGCGCATGTGGTTCGCTGCTTTGAAGATGACAATATCACCCATGTATCAGGCTCGGTCAGCCCGCTGTCCGATATCGAGGTGATCGACACCGAATTGATGCTCAAAGACATGGAAACCATGGATAAGGCCATCGAGCGGGTACAAAAACAGACCAAAACTGGCAACAAGGATGCACTCTCCCTGCTGGCACTGTATGAGAAGGTGCGCAAGGGTCTGGAAGACGGACATACGGTCCGTCGCCATGGCCTGAATGCAGAAGATACCGGCCTCATTGCAGATCTATGTCTGCTTACAGGAAAGCCCGTGCTATATATCGCCAATGTCGATGACGGCTCACTGCCCGACGGCAATGCCATGGTCGAATTGGTTCGTCAGCATGCATCCGAAGAAGACGCGCGCGTGGCCGTTGTCTCCGCCCAGATCGAATCCGAGTTAGCCGAAATGGATACCGAGTCGAAGATTGAGTTCCTTTCTGATTTGGGTCTGGCAGAACCCGGGCTGAACACCGTCATCCGCGAGGCTTATACCCTGCTGAATCTGATCACCTACTTTACCGCCGGGGTCAAAGAGGTGCGTGCCTGGACCATCCATCGCGGTGACACCGCCCCGAAAGCAGCGGCCGTCATCCATACCGATTTCGAGAAGGGCTTCATCCGCGCTGAAACCATCGCCTACGCCGATTATATTAGCGGAAAAGGTGAACAAGGTGCCAAGGAAGCAGGCAAGATGCGCTTGGAAGGCAAGGAATACATCGTCAAAGACGGCGATGTCATGCATTTCCGATTCAACGTCTAATTCACGTCTTACTTCTCACCGGCATAGAGGATTAGCAGGGGTGTTTATCATTGCTGCATGATGTTCTGACATACCCTTCAGCTCTTTATATTTGGGGGGCAGGACTGTTATTCGGCCTAAGCCACAGCTTGCTGGCAACGCAGGTCGTTCGACAGCAAGCCGCCCGCCTCGGTTTCACGGCATCAGCCTATCGCCTCTTCTACTCCCTGCTGGCCACCTTACTGACAGGCCTGTGGCTGTGGATGGTTCATACCTTGCCTGATGCGCCGCTGTATGCCCTTGAAGGCATTGCTGCAGTTCCCCTGTTCGCTATGCAGACCATCGGCATCGGCATCATCCTGCTCAGCTTCCGCGCCTTCGATGCAGCCATTTTCCTTGGCTTAAAAGACATGCCGGCATCGGGTGAGCCCTTTGTCGAACAAGGCATGTACCGCTATTTGCGCCATCCAATGTATAGCGGCTTTATGTTGCTCCTGTTGGCCAGCCCGATGCATAGCATGAACAGCCTGCATCTGAGCCTTGCCATATCTGCCTACTTCATTATCGGTAGCTTGTTCGAAGAGCGCCGCATGCTGGCCTGTCACCCTGCCTACAGCGCCTACCGCCACCGCGTGCCGGCCTTTATTCCAAGCACCCCTTTCTGTCGCCGTAAAATAAAAGGACCGCAGTAAACACTGCGGCCCTTTTCTCCCCCTCCAGGAAAACGACTTCAGGCCAGAGAATCAAAACGCATACTGGGCCATCAGATAAGCAAATTTCGCCTGATCTGCCTTGCCTGCGTTGCGTTCGCTAACCGCAGCGCCCGGATTGAAGATACCGAACAGTCCTACCAGCTTCAGGCCTTTAAGCGCTGCAACCTTGTACACAAGCTTGAGATCGATTTCTGTGCCGGCCTTGGTTTGCGCGTAGGTCGTTGCGCCGGCAAAGACATTGCCTGTACCCACCACATTCAGCCAGTCGCCCCGCGCCTTATCCAGCGAAAGAAAATGAACGTTCCCGATGAAGGTCAAGCCATCCATTGGAGATGTCTTCACAGACAGGCGTATATCCTTCATGTTTGCCCATGAAAACATATCCATTTCGCCGTATTGGGCGTGATTGGTGTGAAACGGGAAAACAAAGTCCTTGTGTGTGCTCGCATTGGTCTTGTCATCACCGGGGCTAAAGTCGTATTCGATGCCGAGGCGTGTTTTCCAAAGATCAAACGTATAACCCGCCTTCACGGCATAGGCTGAGGCCTTCTGCGACACGCCATTGGCCCATGTTCCGCTTTGCATGACTGCCTCGGCCGTCCCATCAAAATCATGCCATACGCCGAACAGACGGGCGCCATAGGTATTCATATTGCGTCCTTTGCCAATAGCTGCCTGTTGATTGTGCTGCCAGTTGATCACATAGGCATCGACACCGCTCTTCTGCGCGAATGTATACGTACCATAGCCACCGATCAGACGACGATCCTCCCATGTCACCAGCGATTGTCCCTGAGGGCCCGGGGTCGTAGCAGTTGCTGTCGCCGTAGGCGTCATCATGCCGATATCCGCCGGGTGGACTGCAAAGAGATCCAGTGAAACCGGACCGGATTTATACATGCCCTTCACACCATCAAAGGTGCGCGCCACATCCTTCCAGCCGAGGTGACCCAAAAGACGCTGATCACCATAGACCAGTTGTTGGCGACCAAGCCTGAGAGCAAAGTCAGCAATGTCGTACTGCAAATAGGCTTGCAGAAGATCGGCCTGAGTAAAATCCTGCGTGCCGTTGGCTACGGTATGATTTTTGATGATAACGGCCTGAGGTTGTAAAAGGGCCGTAAAACCATAGCCCAGATCGCCTTTGGCTTTCAGGTACAGGCGGGAATCAAATTCCCAAGTATTATTGTTGACCGTAGAATTAAAATCGAAATTATTGAATGATTGATAGCGTTCGCGCAAATCGCCGCCCACCGTCCAGTTTGCCGCCTGAGCCTGTGAGCCAATCATCATGAAGGCCATGCTCAACCATACATATTTCATCATTCCTGATTTCACCTCGATCTCCTTTAAGTCTGTATTTATATGCTATATCAACGCCTTGGTGCGACCATCGGTAAATGCAAGCCAGTGCCCGGTGATGCGGTGCATACGGGTATGGCAGTATCCGAAGACTCAGATGCTTCATAGAAACTATTCATATGACTTGATCAGCCTGAACTTGGGCGGCGAGTTTTGACTGCCGCCCAAGCAATGACAGGCCATTATTGAATAGGCGTTGGCTTCTTAAGCTGCTGCATCAGGTCATTGTTCCATTCGCCGGATACATTGATATGCGCAACAGCGCCCAGCAAAATAGCTTCGATGAGATTATGGCTTAGGTACACATGCAGCCCCGGTTGCCGGAAGGTGTAGATGGCTGCACCCGCAGAGCCTGCAGCGATCACCCAGCTTTCCAGACCGGTCATGGGTGCATCCGAGAAATTCCCGCGCTCCCAGACATAATCCCCGTGGCCACCAATCAGATGTGGAAAGGACTGGCGATTGGCCTGTTCATGAACAATCAGCACCGTATCGCCGACTTCAGCTTTCAATGCATTCTTTCCAGTCAGCGCACCTTTCACACCATTAAACACGACATGCGTCGGGGTCAGGGTTTTCATCACCTTGATGTCATCTTTAAAACTGTCGATCGGCTTTGCATACCGCTTGTATACGCCGTTCTCATCCTTAGGGATGTAGTAATCCTGTTCGCCAATATAAAATGCTTTGTTGTATTTAACCTGCTTGCCGGCTTTATCCTTCAGGCCGTCCCTCGGCAAAACCATGATGGCGCCATTCATGCCATGCACCACATGCCACGGGATCATCACCCCGCCCGGAGCGCAGTGATAAACAAATACCCCGGCCTTGACGGCCTTGAAACGCAACACCACCTCTTCACCGGGCTTAACAATGGTCAGCGCACCGCCGCCCAAGGCTCCGGTTGCTGCATGGAAATCAATATTATGGCTTAGGGTGCTGGGGGCTGAATTAACCAGTGTGAGTTCAACATAGTCGTTTTCATGCACCACGATAATCGGGCCGGGAACAGAGCCGTTGAAGGTAAAAGCATGAATAAACACACCCTTATCAATCTCAATCTCTTTTTCCTGCATAACCATTCTCACCTGCACGATCTTCGGTGGCCCCGCGACAGCCTGTTCATGTTCAGGCAGATACGGCGGAGCAACCAGCGTTTGTGTCACCCGCTCCAAACCATCAATTCCTGTTGCATTCGCCGCACTGCCAAATAGCAAAACGGCAGCAAGCCCTACTCCTATGAAGCTGAGTATGGTTTTTGTCTTCATCTGATTATCCTCTCTTGATTTTTCGCAGGCTGTTGCAAAAAAAACTTCGTTTCATGCCTGCAGTGGGAGGATGATAATTCTCCTTTTCGGAGATGCCTTGATGTATATCAAAAAAAGTGCCTCAAAGGGCAGAATCAGCGCCTGTTCAAGCCTTGGTCACTATACTTGTTATCCACATGAATCGGCTGAGATTTATCGGCCTGCATAGAATAATATAATGGAGCATAGGAAAGCAGCAGCCCCTCCAAACCAAAGAGCATCTTGGAGATATCCGTCAACACTTCACTGATTACATTCGGGGGAAAACCAATACAAAAGCCAGCCTGAACAACCATGATAGCAAGACCAACCATCAGGGTTGAACCGGCAATCACAATACGCGCCCGCTTTCTCCTTCCCCTGAGGAAACCATAAAATTTCGTAGATAAAAATATGAGACAAGTCAGCGCGAAATTACCAGCCACAAAGAGAACCAGTGCGACGCCCCCCGTTTCAACTGCCATTGCTGCCAGTTGCTTCCCCGTAGACAACAACCCATACAGCACCTGCTCAACAAAATCTCCAAGAAAACTCAATCCAACACGGGAAAGAACAAGACAGCCAATGATAACCACCAGGGCAGCAGTAAGTACCTTAATGGTGCTACGGTTGTGTATCATGGCATCAAAAACACTGGGTTTACTCGGCCCTATCCACTCGATGCACCACCTGTTTATTGACCCGCATAGAATAGTAAATAGGTGCATAGCAAACAATCACACCCTCGCATCCGATGGCAATTTTAGTGACATCTCTGACAAATTGTTCGATTGCATCCGGTGGGAAACCCATGTCAAAACCAGCCTGAATCACCATCAAAGAAAATCCAATCAGAATGGTTGCAATAGCCACCACAATACGCACCGTTCGGGGCATCCCCTTCATAAACGTATAAGCCTTCGTGGACAAAAATACGAGCCAAATAAAAATAAAGTTCCCAAGCAGATAAGTGGGCAAACCATCAAATCCCCCACGCCCCGCCATGCCTGCAATCGCCTTACCAAAAGTACCCAAGGAGTACAGAACCGGCTCGGTCCACTTCTGCATAAAACTTACTCCATATTGAGTCAAAAAAACGATGCAGGCTGCAATCACAAAAAAAGTTGCGAGGTTTTGAATAATCTCACTGTTTTTTCTCATCATATTAGAAATACCTGGCCAATTGGATACCTAGCCAAGTCAGAACAAGACAGATGGCGACCTGACCGAATACATTGGCGGCAGCAAGACCAAAAGCACCTTGCTCCAGCAGACGAATCGACTCCATCGAATAGGTGGAAAAAGTAGTAAAGGCACCAAGCAGACCTACAGTCAGCATCAGACGCAGTAATTCACCATAGGTGGAACGCTCCAGTAGATAGACAAAGAGGAAGCCCAGAAGAAAGCTGCCCAGCGCATTGACCGCAAAGGTACCCCATGGAAAAGAACCACCTGCAGCCCGTTGGATGGCACCAGCCATCAGCCAGCGCAAGCTCGCACCTATCGCACCACCGGCGGCCACAGCCAGCAACTGTCTCACTTCTTTTCTCCCTTTTTGCTCTTCATACCTCGATGCTCCTTCAGCCAACGAAGGCGCTCACCCAATTTGCGCTCAAAACCCCTGTCCGTCGGCGTATACAATCCGTGTCCATCAACACCCTCGGGGAAATGTTGCTGCGTTACAACTGCATCAGGGGCATCGTGGGCATATTGGTATCCATCACCGTGGCCGAGTTCTTTCATCAATGTCGTCGGTGCATTGCGCAAATGCATCGGAACCAAAGCATCGGGATATTCACGTGCTAAACGCCGCGCTGCCTTCTCGGCAACATAAGCCGCATTGCTCTTCGGTGCCAGTGCCAGATAGATCACCGCCTCAAACAGCCCCTGCTCTCCTTCCGGAGAACCAAGCACTTCAAACATGCGCCGAGCCTCCAAGGTTATCGTCAAGGCATGTGGATCGGCTAGGCCAATATCTTCAGTCGCCATGCGAATCAATCGCCGGGCAAGATAGAGCGGCTCCTCTCCAGCCTGCAACATACGAGCTAGCCAGTAGACAGCTGCATCGGCATCGGAATCGCGCACGCATTTATGCAAGGCGGAGATTAGGTCGTAATGAAAATCGCCATCACGGTCATATTGTGCCGATTTTTGCCCCCAATGAGCCTGTACCTCGGCCAGCGTCCAGACCTCTGCCACAGATGCATTTGCTAATGCTTCCAATGCATTGAGAACATAGCGGGCATCCCCTGAAGCTGTAGCAGCCAGCCAATCGATTGCGTCATCTGCCAAAGCAAAGGCTTCATGTTGTTCACCCAAGGCGATCACACCACGTTGAACAATCTGGCGAAGGCTATCTGTATCAATGGGCTCCAACACAATCACTCGGCAACGCGACAGCAGTGCGTTATTCAAGGAAAAAGAAGGATTCTCTGTGGTAGCGCCAACAAGCACCAAGGTTCCATCTTCTATATAAGGAAGCAGCACATCCTGCTGGGCTTTATTGAAGCGATGGATTTCATCGAGAAAAAGTAGATAACTGCGACCCTCAGCACGGGAACGCTTCACCACACCCTGCACCTCTGCCTTGCCGGCAGAAACAGCGGAAAGGTGGGCAAAAGGCATATCGGCTGCCCCAGCCATAATATTGGCTAGCGTGGTCTTGCCTACACCCGGTGGCCCCCAGAACACGCAGGACGAGGCACGCCCTTCCCTGACCAGTGCGGCAAACCATGAATCTTTACCTGTCAGTTGCGGCTGGCCAACCACCTCATCCAGACGCTGTGGGCGCAATCGATGTGCCAGCGGCACGCTGCCCACATCATCCTCAAACAGTCCCGGGGCGTTCAGCAAGGCCTCAGAAGTGCTTGCTGATAGACAGCGCCAAGCTCTGTCGGCGATTTCTATAGGTGCCATCGTAGACAGTGCCATTGCTAATGCTGCGATTGGCGGAAAAGGCATAGACATAGGCCAGATCAAAACGTGCGCCCATCAAATCGGCGCCACCGCCCAGCGATACGCGATGCGTATTGGCATCGGCAATCCGGGCATTGTATCCGCCATCCTTGCTTGCCGCCTGATCAAAAGCATAACCAAGGCGAACCACGGTATTTTCGCGCCAGAACCAAGTTGCGCCAGTCATTAAACCAAAACTATCACGCAGACTCAGAGGGTTAAGCTCTGAAGTTGTGCCTACCACATCAAGGTTCTTCTGACTCGACCAGCGGGTCCATGAGGTATCCACCTCGAAACGCAATGTATCATTAAACACATGCATGGCACCGAGCCGAAGCACATCAGGCAACTTCACCTTGGTGCTTGCATTACCACTCACCGCTCCACTCGCCGTACCATTGAGCTTGATGGTCGCACCACTCTTCAACATGCCTCCGATAGCCCAGGCAGGCCGAGGATGCCACAGGGCACTGATGTGTCCGCCAAATCCGGCCTTTTCCTTCCCTGAAAAGGTCGTTGTCGTGCTGCTCACTTCACCCTTGGCCAGATACCAGTCCCCACCTATAGCAATAGCCAGGCTGCTATTAGCCGCATACACCGCATCCATCGCTGTATGCAGCACATCAAGGCTTGTGGTTTTAGCTCTACCGCCAAAGGCCGTGCCCCAGTCACTACTCAGCGCATATGGCGCATCAAAAGCAAAACCAAGGCCCCAATTACTACCGGCTGGCATCCAACTGCCATATAGGCCTGCAAGGTTGGCAATGGTTTGACTGTTATTCGGCGTGCCTCTGGCAGCACTCTGCTTCACAGACTGGTTCTCAAAACGTAGGGCACCGGAGAAGGCCATATTAAATCCGGGCTGCCAGGCAAGGCCTGCAGGATTGTAGTGCATGGCCGTGGGATCATCGGCCGTTGCAGTAAAAGCATTACCTGCGCCAGCAGCCGCAGCCGACATATCCAGAGCCGCAAACCCTGCCCCCAGTGCGCGCTCTGGGCTAATCAAGCCGGCCGGCAGCACTCCGGCCAAAATCAACAACAGCATCCAATAATGTTTCATCAATTCCCTTCCATTTCTTTCGTCATTCCGGTTTTGCACGAACAAATCCGTTTTATTCTATCAGCACTGTATTTAGCGCAACGGCACCACATCCACACCCGCCGGTGGCACAAACTCAAAACGCCCCGCATCCGGGGCATGCAACAGCACATTCAGCAGCCTAATACGATTGGTATTGCCTAGCGCATCCAGTCCCTCGATATAGTCCAGACGCCCGGCGCGCACGCCAAGCCAAACCTTTGTCTCGGCAGCAAGTCGCACATGATAGCGGTGTTTAAAGGCTTGCGCCTCAAGCAGATGTACGTCGGAAAGTCCCAGACGGCCACCAAGCAATTGCATCACAGCCGGATCCACATCCCGCATCTCTTTAAGCACGCTGACCTGCATCAGATCCGGCTCATAGTGCAGAATGGAAGAACCATCGCTGATAAATAGCTGCTCAAACGGCTCAACATAACGCCAGCGAAAACGGTTGGGCGGCAGCACATCCAGTTCACCATGATACTGTTGTTGGGAGCCATCCGAAAAGCTGAGTAATTGATTAAATGATGCCGAAAATCCAGGAGCATCCTTGAGGTTGCGCAGCACGGAGGACAATTCTTCAGGCAGAGGAAGCGAGGCATCAACAGGAAGAGCTTCAGCTTCCGCAACAACAGTCTGTGGAAAGATAGGCACCACGCCAAACAAAAAAACCGCAGCCAACACCCATGTCTTACAACGAAGCATGGCTTGCAACGGTTTCACTCAACGCCTCCGCCGCCATCTTCCATCGAACGTGCCATGACCTTGCGCATGCCGCCGGATCCGGGCGCAGACACCAACCCATCTCGCTCCATCTGCTCCACGATGCGGCTGGCTCGGTTGTAACCCACGCGCAAATAGCGCTGCACCATGGACACGGAGCACTGTCCTTTCTGAATAACCAGATCTGCGGCTTCATCATATCTATCATCAGCCTCATCATCCGTCCCGCTATCAGGATCCGCCTCGGGCGCGGAGAACACCTCTTCATGATATTCGGGGGTACCCTGTGCCTTGAGATGCTCAACCACACCGGCTACCTCGGCATCGGATACAAACGCACCATGCACACGGCGTAAGTCGCGCCCACCGGAAAGCAGCAGCGAATCGCCATGTCCGAGAAGCTGCTCGGCACCCATGGAATCGAGGATGGTGCGTGAATCGATACGTGAAGACACTTGAAAGGAAATACGAGTGGGAAGATTGGCCTTAATCAGGCCGGTAATCACATCCACACTGGGGCGTTGGGTCGCCAGAACCAGATGCAGGCCGGCAGCGCGCGCCTTCTGTGCCAAACGACAAATGGATTGCTCCACTTCCTTGCCAGCCACCATCATCAGATCAGCCAACTCATCAATCACAATCACGATATATGGCAGTCGTTCGACATCCGCCACCTTGCTAACCGCCTTATTGTAACCCTCAAGGTTGCGCACCTTGGCCTCGGACATCAGGCGATAGCGACGCTCCATCTCATACACAGCCCAGGCCAATGCCTTAGCTGCCTTATGCGGGTCAATCACCACCGGCACCAGCAGATGCGGGATGTCGTTATACATCGACAGCTCAAGCATCTTCGGATCGACCATAATCATGCGCAAATCCTTGGGGGAATGGGTCATCAGCAGCGAACAGATCATGCCGTTCACGCCGACCGATTTACCCGAGCCAGTGGTACCAGCAATCAGCAGATGCGGCATTTTGGCCAGATCGGCTATCACAGGATGGCCGGAAATATCTACTCCCAGGGCCAGCGGCAAGAGACGCTTCTTGTCGGAGAACTCCGGACTGGCCAGCACCTCCTTCATATACACCATTTCCCGCTCTTCATTGGGAAGTTCAATGCCAACCACGCTTTTGCCGGGGATATTACCTGCCACACGTACTGATACCGCACTCATCGAACGCGCCAGATCGTCCTGCAGGGCAACAATACGGCTAACCTTGGTACCGGGTGCCGGTTCGAACTCGAACTGCGTAACGACCGGGCCGGGTTGCACAGCAATCACCTCGCCTTCAACCCGATAATCCATCAGCTTTTTCTCCAGCATACGTGCCATCGCAGTCAGCGATGCCTCGTCATGCCCACGCGAACGCTTGGCCGGCTTATTAAACAGGGTCAGTGCAGGGAGTTTGAAACCACTCCGCCTCGGTTCACCAAGCGGTAATTCAGTCTGCTGCTGTTCGCGCGCCTTCCTTGACACCTGAATTTCAACCTTGGTTGAAACATCCGGTTCGGATTTCGGCACTTTAGGGGGAGCTGAGCGCTTCACCTCGGCACGCTGTTCACGCGCCTGGATACGATCTTTGCGGCCAGCAAGCCGGGTGCGCAAACGACTAAAGAAACCCAACAAGGACAGCGATACAGCATGCAACACGGCAATCAATCGACGCGTCATGGTAAGCAGGGATATATGCGATGCCGCAACAAAACTGCTCAACACCAGTGCCAGCAGCAGCACATCCCGTCCCACCTCATGCAGGGGTAGGCTCAATGCTTCGGCAATCATGCTTCCTAAAGCACCACCAGCACCGGCTGGTAATGGTATTTCCAAATTCAAGAACTCGCTATGTGCCGCCATCAAGCCACTGATACCAAGCACCAAGGGAAGCCAGAACAACGAGGTCCAGCCACCCAAGATCGGCTGAATACCCCGCGCCATGCGATAGATGGCGAAAACGAAAAGCAACAAACAGAGCCAAGCTACATAACCGAACAACTGGTATAGAAAATCTGCCGAAAAAGCGCCAAACAAGCCGACATGATTACTGACTACATTGCCAGACACAGCATGATTGAACGATGGATCAAGCGGCGAGAAGCTATATAGCGCCAAGCTCAGAGCCAGCACAAGCGCGGCCAGCAGCATGGCTGCTGCCTCACCCAAAAGGCGTTTCACATTCATGCTTCCAACACCACCGGCAACAACATGGGGCGACGCCCATGATTACGCTTGAACCAGCGACGCAGGAACAGGCGAACCTCTTCGCCGGCAGCTTCCTCATCAGCCAATATTTCACGCCCAAGCGATTGCAGATGTTGTTCCATCTCGCGTGCCACGTTCTCCAACACCTCTTCGCCGACTTCCTGGTGCAATACACCACGAGCTGCAATCTCCGGTGTACGAACTACCACACCTCTTTGCCGATCAATCAACACAAAGGCTGTCACGATGCCGTCCTCGGATAGGATTCGTCTGTCGCGCAAGACCACGCCATCAATGGCATCGCGCTGCGTTCCGTCGACAAATACCGCACCCGCTGAAAAAGCATCACCCAGGCGTGCACCCTTTCCATCAATCACGAGGCTCTGTCCATTTTCAGCCATCAGCACCCGCTCTGGTTCGATGCCCGTGGATATTCCCAGAATGCCGTGCTCGACCAGATTGCGATATTCGCCGTGTACGGGATAGAGATAGCGCGGGCGGGTCAGCTGAATCATGGTTTTGAGTTCATGTGCCTGGGCATGGCCGGAAACGTGCAGGCTGGCCTGTCCGGCATGCAACACGCGCGCACCGCGGCGGTAGATATGGCTGAACAGGCCGTGAATGACCCGCTCGTTGCCCGGAATCTGCGAGGAAGAAAAAATGACCAGATCGCCCTTGCCAAGATTAATACCTGGAAACTGTCCGAAGGCAATGCGTCCGAGGGCTGCGCGCGACTCACCCTGCGAACCGGTGGCGATAATCAACAGATTGCGCTGCGGAATCTGACTGGACTGCTTGATATCGATCAACTGCCCGGACTCAATCTTCAGGCGGTTCATATCGCGGGCAATGCCTACATTGCGTTCCAGGCTGCGGCCGGCCAGCGCCACGCAGCGCCCTGCAGCGACGGCCGCATCGATGATCTGCTGAATGCGAAACATATTCGAAGAAAAGGTGGTAACCACAACCAGCCCGTTACAACCGGCCACAGCCTGCCTTAGGCCCGGCCCGACACTGGCCTCAGTCGGCCCACTTCCACCACGCGTGGCATTGGTTGAATCCGAAGCCAACAAGATCACACCTTTATCGCCGAGTGCAGCAAAGCGGTGCAAAGCAG
>Ga0316187_10000177_pt1 | contig 43848 bp, 52 predicted proteins | sample CroRivburrow1_MG_FD_204927 | JGI IMG/M metagenome (GOLD analysis project Ga0316187, IMG submission 204927) | Coastal sediment microbial communities from Maine, United States - Cross River worm burrow 1 | ecosystem: Environmental > Aquatic > Marine > Coastal > Sediment | place: USA: Maine...
CAGCGAGCCACCGGCCAGCGAGCCACCGGCCAGCGAGCCACCGGCCAGCGAGCCACCGGCCAGCGAGCCACCGGCCAGCGAGCCACCGGCCAGCGAGCCACCGGCCAGCGAGCCACCGGCCAGCGAGCCACCGGCCAGCGAGACGGAGGTCGCCGCTGCGATCGCCGACGCTGTGCCAGATCCTGAGCCCGTAAAAGCCGAAAAGCCAGCAGACAGCAATGTCGAGGTGGACGCAGCCACGCGAACCACGAACTTGCGGCGGGCGTTAGTGAAGATGGTCACGAAATACCCCGGCGGGAAGGGGGCGAAAGCTATGTCGAAGATCATAAAGGACTTAACGGGCCAAGCGAGCCCCGAAAAGATCCCCGAGGAAGTCTACCCTGCCGTGATGAGTGAAATCGAGGCCGCTCTCGAATCCCTCCCGGAAGTCGACTCCGGAGCTGATTATTAAAATGAAACCGGTCGACATCAACACACTCCCGGATCATTGGGACCGGGGGTGTTCGAACGCTAAGCGGTGGGTTAACTGCCCTGGATCTGTCGACGCACCCCCGTCTGAGGGTGGGTTTATGGCATCCCTCGGGACGTTTGGCCACAAGATCGCGGAGAACGTCATAAGTCGGGAACCCACTCAGCTAACTGAAGATGATCAAGAGCTGCTTGCGAAACTCAATCTGGACGAACTGGCGTGGTTTCGCAAGTCCATAAAAACTTGCGTCGATCACATAGTGCGGGAACTCTGCAGACTCCGCGACGAGTGGGGGCCTGAGAACGTCCAAGGTCCATACCTCGAAACGAAGATAGCGAGTACCTGGATAGACGACCACGGCGGAACATGCGACGTGATCATCGTAACGCCCGAGACGCTGCACGGATATGATTACAAGTTCGGGAGTGAAGCCGTGATCGCCGAAGGTAATGAGCAGATCATGTGCTATCTAAACCTGGCTCGTCAACTGCACCCCGGCCGCAAACGTTTTTTCGGGACGATCATTCAGCCAGCGTATAAAGGTGTTGACGAGTACGAGTTCACGGCTGACGAACTTGACGCGTTCCTGACGGAAGCCGTTGAGTCTACGAAATCCAAAGACCGTAGGGGTGGAGAGTGGTGTGAGTGGTGTACGCTCTTGCCAACGTGCAAGGAAGCTGGTAGGATGGTAGTTCAAGCGGCCGATGAATTTGGGAGTCTTATGGATTTTATCAACGAAGCTGACGGGCCGACTCGCGAAAACGTCGAGAAGTTAGAGCGGATCATTATGATGCACCGGCTCGCTACGAACGCGTTCAAAGCCGCATCAAAGCTTTTGAAAGACTGGCACAACCGGGGTGGCGTCGACCTCAAATATCATCGGATAGCGCCTCGGAATAACAGATCATGGAACGGGCTCGCGATGGATGCGTTAATGGACCAGCTGCCGGAAGACAAGCTAGGGGATGCGATACAAGTGGCGCCCATCACTCCGGCGAAGTTGCAGGAACTACTCGGGATGAAAAAGCAAGAATTTAATGACCTGTTCAAGCCTTACATCAACTTCGCGAACTCACCACAACTTCGCGCGGGTGCCAAGCCGTCGATAGATGAGCTCGTCAACGATCTACCTATCTTCGAAGAAGATAACTAAACCCGGCGACGGGGTCCAGTCGCACAACGCAATATCGCGAGGAGTTTACGCAGAATGGCCGAGAAAAAACCACTAGCAATTAACGGGTTATCCCCGATTGGGAGGATTTCGTTTCCGAAACTCTTTGTACCCGAAGCGAGGGAGGCAGGCGACAAACCTAAATATCAGGTTACTGTCTCGTTCGTACCAGCTGAACTGGAGGGTGCAGATAAAGAGGCGTTCGAGGCAATGGTCGAAGCCGCGAACAAGTGCTCGAATGATATGTACGGGGTCAACCTGAAAGATCCAGTCATTCCAGAGGATGGCGACCCGTACTATCTTCGGAATCCGTTCCGCCGAGGGACGGAAAATAAGTATCACAAAGATGACGAAATCTGGATTCGATTTTCGTCGATAAACAAGCCACAAGTGATCGACGGAATGAAACAGGAAATCACAGAAGAATCCGGGCAAGCCTACGCAGGCATGCTCGGCCGGGCGTCTTGGTGCTGCAAGGCTTACGACTACTTAGGGAACAGAGGTGTTACTTTTTATCTCGGCAACTTCCAAAAAACCGGCGCTGGTGTTCGGTTGACCGGCGGAGCCTCGGCTGAGGATGAATTCGGAGAGGTCGTCGCCGAGGCCCCAGCGGCCGACGACGGCACCCCGTTCTAAACGTTTGCTAGTTTCCTTCGCTAGCTGACACCTTTGGGTGGGGTGAGTAATTCAAGCACTCACCCCACCTATTTTCACCAACACAAGAGACCAAGATATATGAGCACATACGAACAACCCACCATAAACGAGCTTGATGAACTCAACGACAGAATTCAAAAGATTCAAACTTTCATAGAGAATTCCGCGATATTCGACGCACTCCCCGACGCGGATATGTCTCTACTACGTGAGCAGTTCAAGTGCATGGTTCGATATGCTCAGCGGCTCCGTGGATTCACTGAGCGGGTGAAAGAGGCTTGTTTAATGGATAAGCTAGACGCCGAAATGAAGATCCGCGGGGGTTGGGCCATATTCCTTCGACATCGGTTCAGCGAAGATGAGCGGGGCTTCGACCTCCACCTACACGTAGGTGGGTACAACTACCACGTAACTGTCACAGGTAGTGAACTTAAAGCCTTTAGTGTTGAGGAAATACTTGACGACCTTCTCTACAAATTCCAAGCGCAAATGGATCGAGCTAAGTACTCTGAGGGACTCACCGCGATTCTTGAATCGATGGTCCATCTTGATTCAGAGATTTCCACTTGTGAGATCTTGATCAACTCGCTGTCCTACCCTGCCGACCTAAAACCGGGGAAGTCAGCAGAGCTCAAAGACTGTCGCGAGCGGCGCGAGTCGCTTGAAAAGGCGATGCAAAAGCTAAAGGAATCGAAACCAGCATGAAACACGTCTATTGCGATTTTGAAACACGATCGTTGCTATCTGTCAAAGACGTCGGCGCTTGGAAGTACGCTGAGCACGAATCGACGACCCCGCTAATGCTTGCGTGGAAGTTTAGGGGCGTCAAACAATGTGGTCAGTGGGTGGAGCGACGAAGCGGCCGAGGGATGCCGGAGGCCTTGGCCGAAATTGTAGCGGACTATAACGTCGTTTTTCATGCGTTCAATGCCTCTTTTGAGATCGCGATTTACGAAAGCATATGCGTCAGCCGTTGGGGTTGGGACCCTATTGCAAGAAGCCGATGGAGATGCACGGCTGCAAAAGCTGCTCACGCAAATCAGCCTCGCGCACTGGGGAAAGTGTGCAAACGTCTGCGGACGAAAGAGAGGAAGGACGCAAGAGGTACGTTTTTGCTTAACTCGTTGAGCGTCCCTCAGAAAACCGTAAAAGCTGTCAAGTACACTAAAGACACGGTAGACGGCCAGCACAAGAAGGGTGAAATTCGCAAGGACTCTATCACCTACCTGACCGAGCACGGGGTTGAGCTGTTTGACGTCCCTGTCGGGGACAAAGGAAAGACTGCGAAATTTTGGTGGAACGACGACCAAGGACTACTTGACGAACTTGCGAAATACAATGTGCAAGACATAGTAGCCGAAGAGGATGTTGATATCAATCTGCCAGACTTGCCAGAAGCCGAGCGGAACCTTTGGGAACTCGACCAGCTGATAAACTCCCGAGGGCTGCCGGTCGATCGTGAATTATGTCAAGGCGTCGCGAAAGTGTTCGAAGTAGAATCAGATATTTGCAATGACGCTATCGCCGCCATAGCGCGCGAGGACGACGCCCGACCGCCTAATAGACAAGTCGAGCGATGTACGCAAACTGAGCGAATAAAAAATTGGGTAAACGAGCGAGTTAACTTCGGTTCGTCATTAAGTGCAGAGCTCGTTAACGATTGGCTCGCTAAGCCTTGGGGCGTCCGCGATAAAGAACAAGCCGACAGGGTCCGCGAGGTGCTGGAGCTTCGCCAGATCGCCGGAGGGCTTGGCGTCAAAAAGTATTGGGCCGCAATGGATTACATACAGCAGGATGATAGAATCCGCGGCCAGCTGCTTTACTACGGTGCAGCGACCGGACGATGGGCTGGTAAAGGTATCCAACCTCATAATATGCTGAGGATGCCAATACCTGAAGAGGTCTTTTTTGAGGCTATATCGCGAGGCGATCACGCTGAGGTAAACCTGCTGGCAGAGCTTGGCGGGTACACAACGATCGGGTTACTCAAGACGTGCGTAAGGGGACTCATCCGTGCAGAGCAAGGAAAGACGCTAGTCGTTAGTGACTTCGCTGGAATCGAGGCTCGGGTCCTCCAGTGGCTTGCGGGGAATGAGGAAGCTCTACAGTTATTCCGCGACGGGGCCGACATGTATGTTCACGAGGCTTCGAATATCTTCGGCATACCTTACGATGACATGATGGTATGGAGCGAGAAAAAACAAAAGCACGTTTGCGGCAAAACGTTCAAAGAAAAAAGGCAAATCGGCAAGATAGCAGTTCTGGCCCTCGGTTACCAGATGGGTGCTGATAAATACCAGTACACTTGTCAGCGAGGGTGGGGCGTGGATATAAGCCAAGAGCTCGCTAACGATATTGTCGCGAAATGGCGAGAAGCAAACCCGGCCGTAGTTGAAATGTGGTCAAGGCTGGATCGCGCATTCAAAGCGGTCCTAAAAAACAAAGCAGTTAAAGCGAAGATCGGTAAGTACCTCCGAGTATTCTGGAGGGATGGCTACCTGATTGTTCGGCTACCTTCAGGCCGTGAGTTGTACTACTTCGGGGCGGAGCTCTACAAAAATGAAAAAGGATTTCAGTCGATCCGATATCTTGACGGCGGGAAACAATGGGTCGATACATACGGCGGAAAAATTTGCGAAAATGTAGTCCAGGCTATTTCAAGGGATCTACTTGTTCACTCAGCCTTCGTGGCGCATAATGATGGTCTATTCCTGATTGGCCACGTCCATGATGAGCTGATTTGCGAAGAGCTTATTGACGAAGGTGAAGCGTTCGCCAAACTCCACAGGGCTATGGAGTCGAAACCTGATTGGGCGGAGGGGCTACCGCTCGCCGCCGCTACTTACTCACAGGAAAGGTACACTAAATAAATGCCCCACATTGACGATTTCCCGGACCGACCGAATCAGTATGGCGAGTGGTGTACGACGCCTGCAAACGCGTTCCTTACCGGTTCGCGCAAGTACGGACTCCCTGCACTCGACGCCGACTACGATATGGTGATTTTCACGGACAAGGACCCATCAAATTTTTACGACGATGCTACAGGGCCTCGGATGTACAATCAAGTCAGATTCTGTGCAAGGTCGGCAGTTTACTCAGATGCACCGAATGAGCTGGTGGAGTTTCGCGGCTCAGATTCATCAGTCGAGTTGGTTTGCGATATGCCTTTATGTGACATTCTGCGGGCTGACTTCGCAAGCGGCATCGTCAACAATGTGAATTTCATACCTGTTGTCGATCCCAACCTGTGGCGGATTTGGGTTCGAGGGACGATGGCATTGTCGGCGATGGCACACGCCGGTATGATAATCAGTCGATCATACGCTATCGAGCTCTTTACAGAGCTCGGGTTACCGCGGCGAGCGGGTGGCTCGGGGTGACAACTCGCGAGGCTGTTTCGTTTCTTGTTATGTTCTTCACGGTCATGCTGGCGTTGCATGGTTCAGTGTGGTTTTTACTTGAGGTTTTTTCGATATGGCTATCCAAATGAAGCGGGAGGGGGACGCAGAGTGCGTTCGCATCTACGACGGGCGAAACTGCCTGACAATCCACGACAGGGACGCAGGTAATTTACCGGAATGGACTCAGGAGAAGATTCAACAGCTTTCAAATTTGAAGACGGATTGTGAACTCGGTCACGTACACGTACCGGGCGACGCCGGGCAACCCATTTTCGACGCACTTATCCTTGCCCATCCTGAGTGGGTAACTGAGCACACGCCTATTATTTTCCGCACCAAGGGGGATATGATCGAGGAACTGGCCGAGCGTGGGGCCGCGTGGCTTACGCACCGGGAGGAGCTGGAGGCGTTAGGGTTAGTTGAGCTGTCAAGGGCGGAGGACGGTTCGGTTTTGAGGGAGTGGGTTCTTGACAACATAAAAATGCTGAACGTCGGGCAACTCGCCGACCTGCTCGATGACAAGATCCCCCGGACGTCAGAGTCTGAAGTGATAACCGACCTGCATTTTTTACCGGAGAAAGTGGACTTCGATCGGGGTGGAGATCTACGGCGACGCGTCGCCGAGTTAATCACAGCGGACGTCCCGGAGCCGATCAACGGGCCGAAGTCCGGCCGGGGTTGGGTCGAATGCGCGTGGACGCACACAGACGCGGACGGCGTGCTCACTGAATCCCTGTTCAGGAGGCAGCTATCAGACGCAATCGCGAAATTCGCCCAACAGATCAACGACCACGGAGCGGCGTTCGTGCCTCGGCGACTTAGCCACTCCCCTCCACCTTCCTACGGGGTCGCATACTATGATTGGGTAGGCGACTCGCAGCCGTTCGACGTCCGCGTCGTAATCCGGTTCGGATCAATAGGCGGCGACGAGCACAATCGAGGTGTAGCGGGCTTCCGTTTCTTTTTGACGACCCCCGTAACACTTGACGAAACCGCGTTTTTTGAATGAGTGGTCACGAACTTGAATCGGACATAGAGGCGGAAGTGGTCGAATGGGCGACGACTCAAGGGGGCTATTCCGTCAAACTTAAACTAGACGGCGAGCGAGGGTGGCCAGATCAGACTATCTGGCTACCGGGTGGCCGCGTTATCGTCCCGGAATTGAAACGGCCGAGGCGGAACAAGCGGTCCATCAACCAAGAAAAATGGATTCGCAGATTGACTCGACTAGGTTTTGATGCAGGTTTCTGCGAATCTTTAGGTGACGTGAAAAAACTGGCGCGGGGTGGGTATGGCAACTGAAGCGAAAAAACACGACCTCATATCGCCAATCAGCGGTGAGTTGATTACGAAAGGGGATTTGGTCGGGGGCCACAACGATTTCGCTAGAAAAAACCCGCTGCACAATTACCAGACATTCGCGCACGATTGGGCGCTAGAACGGCTGTTCGTGCAGGACCGAAAAGGAGCGGGGCTGTTTCTTGATCCAGGGTTGGGCAAGACCAGGACAACGTTGACGTTGATCGACTCGCTATTCACGCTTGGCGTGATTAAGCGTGTCTTAATCCTCGCACCTCTCCGACCTGTCTACACTGTATGGCCTGCGGAAATTCGACTTTGGGGATTCAAGCACTCTCACATAATACTGCACGATCAACACGAAGTGGCGATGAGCTACGACTGCAAAATCGAGCTAATGAACTATGAAGGGTTAAAGAAAGTCCACCACCTGAAGCGGTGGGACATGATAGTCCTTGACGAATCGACCGCGATAAAAACCTGGTGCGCGAAGCGTTCGAAAAAGAAACTCAAGCGGCCTCGGACGTCCCCATTACGTAACCGAGCTCAGTACGTTCGGCTGATGCTCCCGAACATAACCAAGCGGTTGATCCTCACAGGCACCCCCGCGGCGAATAGTCTTTGCGATCTCCATTCCCAACTTTATGTTGTTGACGATGGGGAGTCACTCGGCCGCACTGTCACGCAATTCAGAGCTGCCTATTGCTACCAGGGCGGGTATCAAGGGAAAAAGTGGATGGTGATCAATGAGCGGAAGAAAGCAATTCACGACGCGATCAAGGACGACGTACTCCGGATGGACGCGGAGACGTTCTTAGACATGCCGAAGCTCGTTCAGCATGATATATGGGTGGATATGCCAGCACCCGCCAAAAAACAATACGCGAGGCTTAAACGGGACCTAGTCGCAGAGTTAGAATCTGGAAAAGTTTTCGCCGCAAATGCAAGTTCCGCGTATATTAAATGCAGGCAATTCGCCTCCGGCCAGATTTATGCAACCGACGATGAGGGGGAAAAGATCACAAAACCAGGGACGATCGAAGAGTTCGAGTACCATGTTTCGCACAAAGAAAAGACTATCGCGCTCATAGACTTGCTGGAGGAGCTTGCTGGAAAACCACTACTCGTTTTTTACTGGTTCAAGCACGAATTAGCTGAACTAAAAAACCACCGCGAATTCAAAACGGCACCTTGTATCCGAGGTGGTATGAAGCCGTCCGACGCCCAAATAGTCCTTGACGAGTGGAACGCGGATAAGCACAAGGTCCTCCTAGCGCAGTGGGCTGCAGCGTCTCACGGGCTTAACATGCAGAAAGGTTCTTGCGCCGATATCGCGTGCTATTGCCTGACAGACTCTGCGGAGGGGTACGAGCAGGCATATAGGCGGGTCTATCGTCAGGGCGTAAAATCGCGCCAAATCCGAATACATCGATTCCTGACACGGGGCACTACGGACGAAGTGCAATTGCAAAGACTCACGGGAAAATTCGAGACGCAAAGCGACTTCCTAAGGGCCCTCAAACAACACGCGAAGGGAACTGCGAGTTGACGCAGAATTACGAATTCCCACCCTACATGACGGACCAAAAACGGTGGATGGCGCGAACTGCAGGGACAAAGCTGCCTTATTCCCCTCTCGCGGAAATGCCTCGCGGAGTTAGCCCTGAAAAGTGGCGATACGGGTGGGATAACCCAAATGTGTGGGCTGGGTTCGATGAGGCGATGCTTTTTTCGGCGGAGTCTCCTAGTAATTACGATGGGTTGTGCTACGTCCTACACCCCGGAGGCGACGTTAGCGAAAAAGAGCGGCTAGTCTGCCTCGACTTCGATCACGCCATCGACGAGGATGGCACCTTAGACGGCGACGTCAGGGAGTTTATCGCCGGACTCGGCACGTTCGTGGAGATTAGCGTAAGTGGCCGGGGGGTTCACGCGTTCGTGCTGGTCACGACGAAGCCTTTCAAAAACGCACTCCAACGGCCATTCGGGGGGTGCAAAGTTGACATATTATGTTCTAGCCAAGTTGCCGTCACAGGTAACGTGCTAGGCGAGTATCGCGAGTTGGCCAGCGTATCGATGGACGTGATAGAGCAATTCTCACTTAAAGAGCAAAAAGCAGTCGATGCGGACGTCGCGGAAGTGTGGAGTGAAGCTTTCGAGTCAAAGGGCTCTACAGATCATCTAGTCGAGCACATGGAGGATTGGGAGCCGTGCTACAGATCGTCTAAGGGGTCTAATCTCGGTTCGGGCGGCGACGTGGAGATGTTCAGGGCCGCTTGCCACCTCGCACGTCATGGGGTTACAGGCGACGAGGCATTGCACCTACTTGCGTATGTTCCGGCAGACCCCCCGTTCAGTACCGACGAATTACGTCATAAAATAGAGTCGGCGTTTCGCTCGGTCCACGCGGATGAAGGCGAGTTCGGTAAGCAATCAGCCGAAGTGGAATTTGATGACATCCCCGGCGCGACCCCTCCGACGCTGCAAGATATCTACGGGTTTAATCCGATCAAGTTATCGGACCTGTCAGCTATGGAGTTTGACACCGGCTTCGCCGTGAAGGGTTTGCTGGTTGACAAAGAGGGGCTATTCATCGGAGGCCGCGAGAAATCATTCAAGACCGGCATAGCTGCGGACCTTGCCGTCTCGCTGGCAACAGGGGAGCCATTCCTAAATCAATTTGACATCCTATGCGAGCCGAAGCGTACGGCATTTTTCACCGCAGAGATCGGCGTACGCGCAGCGCAAGCTTTGTTCGGTCGGATCACGCGTTCGAAAGGCCTGAACCCCCGCGATATCGATGACATTTTCATAATCGAGCGTTTGCCGACATTCCAGATCAACGCGCACACGAACAAGCCAGTCGATCCAGTAGGCTTGACGATGCTGAAACGTTTCTTCAGGGATCAACAACCGACCGTTGCGGTTTTTGACCCGCTGTATCTAGCGATGGCGGGTGCGCCTGTAGGGGACATGTACGCTATCGGAAACGTGCTGAATTCTATTTCAGAGATCTGTAGGGAGTTCGACATCTGGCCGATTTTCTGCCATCACGCGAAAAAAGATTCAACGAAAGAATTCACCCCAATGGAGCTGACAGACTTCTATGGGTCTGGTGTATCTGCATTCGCTCGCCAGTGGCTTTTGATGTCCCACGCCGAGCCATTCGCATCCGGCCAAGCAAGTCTATACATGAACGCTGGGGGCTCCGCAGCGGGTGATTGTGGACTATGGAGGACGGAGATATACGAAGGGCGAAGCGATGAGCTATTAGACCGCAGCTGGAGCGTAACGGTGACAGATGAGCGGGACGATGAGACCAGCACGTTGAGAGGCAAAGACGCGGTCCTCGACGCCCTCAAATACTACAATTCCCCCCAGACGCCCGCGTCCGTTGCTATGATGGCGAAGCTAGACCAGCGGACAGCGCAAGACATACTTGTCGACCTAGTCAGAGAACGTAAAGTCACCACGACGGGTGGAAAATTCCAAATCGAAGTACCACAATCAACAGACGAAGACGGAAGCACATCGCATGAATTCTAAACAAAACGAAACTAAGTTGAAAATGCAATCGTTGAAAGCTTTTTGCCGAAGCGAGCGGCAAACGGAATTACTCGAAGCGATCATATCAACGGGGTCGGTGACTAAGGCCGCGAAGGCAATTGGCTGCAATCACTCCACTGTATCGGCAAGCGTCAAACGTATCGAAAAGAATGCAGCTTTGCAAGGCTGGTCACCAGACCATGACCTCACAAAAGTCATCCCGGATTCGCACTACCTGAAAGGGGCGTCAACTTGCTACGATGGCGACGGGAATATAACCCAGCAGTGGATAAAGACCGACGCAAAGAAAATGGATTTGCTCCGCGACCTCCAGGACTTCGCGGAAGCGTTAGGGGAGAACGAGAAAGGCAAATTCAAGAAGGTAAAAAAACCAAGCGGCAAACTTGATTCTGAGCTGCTAACGGTCTATGCGCTTGCCGACCTTCACCTCGGAATGCTTGCGTGGTCCCGTGAGACTCGCGAGGACTACGATCTGGCCATCGCTCGGGAGGCTTTACGGGTCGGCGCAGATCTGTTGATCGAGAAGACACCGAAAAGTGAAATGGCGATCATAGCCAATCTCGGGGATTTCTTCCACTTTGACAACGACACTTATCAGACGACGAGCGGTAACATCCTAGACACGGATGGCAGGTGGACTAAAGTAGTAGAGATCGGCGTTGACTGCCTGCTGTACTTCACTCGCCGGGCGCTGGAGAAGCACAAAACCGTCAAGATAATCAACTCGGTTGGTAACCACGACGGCCAGTCGGCTGCTATGCTACCTTTCATCTTGAAGCCTTATTTCGAAAACGAGCACCGCGTGATTGTGGAGGACGCACCCCGCGCACACCACTATCATTTGTTCGGCGCTAACCTATTAGGGATGCACCACGGACATAGAACTCGCGCGAATCGGCTACCGATGACGATGGTGAACGACATGCTGACAAACTCAGAGATAGACACAAGCGAAGTCGAGTTCATGCACTGGCTGACTGGTCATATCCATCACGAAACGAAAGAATATGACGGGTGTTTGGTTGAGAGTTTCCGCGCTCTGTGCGCAAAGGATTCGTATCACGCAGGTGGGGGATACCGCGCAGGCCGCGAGTTACAAGCGGTGACTTATCACAGAAAATTCGGCGAAGCGGGTCGCGATCGAGTATCATACAAGATGATACAGCACTTTTCAAAAAACCAGAGTATGAGACGATCAACAACGAGGAATCCCTAAAATGATTAAAATACTATTCGGGCCGATTGCGTCTGGGAAGTCTACATACGCCCGAGATCAGGCGAAGGCAGGTGCGATCATAGTCAGCGATGACGCTATTGTTCTTGCCGTTCACGGAGGTGACTACTCGCTGTACGATCCCGCATTGAAGCCGCTATACAAAGGCACCGCGAACCAGATGGTGGCGTCTGCGGTGCTCGCGGGTCGAGACGTAGTGGTCGACTCGACAGGTGTGAGGAAGTCCACACGCGATCGATTCGCATTGCTCGCGAAATCGCTGGGGGTTGAAGCTAAGATCATCGCGTTCCGTTTAGGTGTTTTCGCGGGCGAGTTAGACGGTGAGAGAAGGTTCAACGCAGATCCCCGCGGATTGTCCGCCGAGCAGTGGAGGAACGTGGGGATTCGGCACATGCAAACTGCTGAGCCATTGACGATCGACGAAGAGAGTATTACCCATTTCGTACCTTGGAGAACCGCGTGAGAATGACAAACGAAAATCGAAAATCAATTTACATTGCAGGGCCGATGCGGAATCTGCCCGAATTCAACTTCCCGGCGTTCATGGCGAAACAAGCAGAGCTCGAAGCGAAAGGGGACTTCGTGTTCAACCCAGCCGAGCGAGACATTGACGTCGGATTCGACCCCGCAGGTATGGAAGGGACGGAGGACTTGACAGAGCACGGGTTCAGTGTACGCGAGGCGTTGGCCGTGGATACGGAATTCATCTGCAAACACGCAACCCACGTACACATGCTACCGGGTTGGTCGAGGTCCACCGGAGCTACCGCAGAGCGGGCGTTAGCCATTGCGATCGGGATCGAAGTGGAAGGGGCACCAGCTTGAGATATCTTGGCAGCAAAAGGAGGTTAGCGAAACACATACTGCCTTTGTTTGACTTGTTCAAGAGCACCCGGACGTATGTTGAGCCGTTCGTCGGTGGATTCAACATGATGGATAAGGTGGTAAACGCACCAAGTCGGATAGCCAACGACGTGAATTACTATCTCATTGAACTATTCAGAGCGGTTCAAAACGGGTGGAAGCCTCCGGACTTCGTCCCTTTTGAGCTGTACCAGGACATACGAAAGCACAAGGACAGATACGAACCTGAGCTTGTCGGGTTTGTGGGGTTTGGCTGCACGTTCGGCGGTAAGTGGTTTGGGGGATACGCCAGAGATAAAGAAGGCAATAACTACGCCGCGAGAGCGGTGGGGGCTCTGACCAAACAAGCACGTTTGATCCAAGGCGTAGACATAAGGTGCGGGTCCTATGCAGACCTCGAAATCCCGGAACACAGTTTGGTTTATTGCGACCCTCCTTACCTCGGCACAACTGGCTACAAATCGAAAATCGATCACAAAGATTTTTGGGACTGGGTTAGAGGATTCGACTGCAGGGACGTAGCGGTGCTGGTCAGCGAATACGCCGCACCCGATGGCTTTTTCTACCTTTTCCAAAAAACACAAAGGGTCGATGTCAATAAAGCTACAGCGAGAAATAAGCGAGAAAAAGTTTTCGTATCAGGTAAAACCTTAGACATGATATTGGGAGAGACAGATATATGACTTACGCACCCCACTTGAGATGGGCACCCCAGACGACCCTCTTGATCCTCGGCCACGGACGTCACGGTAAAGACACAGTCGCAGAGATCATGCGAGATGATTTCGGACTACAGTATGAGTCGTCGTCATGGGCAGCTGCTGAAAGCGTTTGCCGACCTTACCTCGAAAAGAAAGGGCTGAGCTACCCAACACTGGAGGCGTGCTACGCCGACCGGCACAACTACCGCGAGCTGTGGCACCAAGCAATCGCCGAATACAACCGCGAGGACCCAGCGAAGCTCGCGCGGGATATAATCCGAAAAGGCCCCGTATACGTAGGGATGCGGAGCCATCGCGAGTACCGGGCGTCCAAACATCTGTTTGGGTTGACGATTTGGGTTGACGCGTTCGGGAGGCAGCCGCCAGAATCCAAAGAATCTTTCAACATTGACAGGTCAGTTGCAGACGTCATAATTGACAATAGCGAAATTGACCCCACAAACGAAATTTTACGGGAAAGGGTCCGAAGGCTGATGGTGGCCCTAGGATACAGGAAGCGATGAGCGACACAAGAGCTCGGGACGAATTCGTCAAGAAATACGCAACCTACGCCGAGAAATACGTAGACACTTTCGTGCGTCGGAAGCCGGAATACGTCAAGCAACTGCGGGGCGACATGTTATCTGAAGCCTACCTGCGGCTAGTTAAAGTTGCCGATAAGTTTTTCTTCGATGACGAGGGCGAGTCGATCTACGTCCGAAACTACGCGTACCTCGCTGTTCGAGCTGCGTGCTCTGACGTGCTGCGATCCGTCGTCAATATAGCGGGCGGGCGGGGTAGTAGCACCCGCGCAACTAGGGCCTCTGAAGACCTGCATTGTTCGTCCGGATCGATGCCAAGACACACAGTTGATAAAATTTCCGGGAAAAAACGGGACGCGATACCTCAAATCTGCGTATATATAGATTGCAGCAACTACGCAGCGGTGCAGATAGAATCGCAGGCAGCTAGGGAGCCTTTGCCGGACGACCTGCAAGGGCAAGTCGGCGATAAACGCGTAATCGACTGGAGTCAGCATTTTTCGGGCGAGAACTTAGAAGCGGTTGAGTCGTTGATCGAGTCGTACCGCACGCAGACGACCCGTGAAGATAGGGCCGCGCACGTCCGGCGATTGCGGAAAATCAAGCCGCTCATTCAAGAGATCGTCCATGGATCATAACAGGCCGTTATCCGAAACGCTCAGAGAAGTGTACAACGATATGGTCGAAGCTTACGCGGATGCGAGGCTAAACGAGAATGTCGCCGGGCAAGAGCGGATCAGCAAGCACATTTCGAGTTTAACAAAACAAATCAAAGACCAAGAAATCCACGAGCGGCGAGTGGTGCCTGTCGACGAGGTCTGGAAATACAACGGCATTGTCGGCGACGTTCTGGGTTCGATCCTGAAGCGATTAGAGGGTGAGCCTCTAGACGCATCCGCTGCGATTATCGAGACACAGGCGCAACTTGAGATAGTGGCCAAATCAGAGTTGGGGGTTGAGCGATAATGAGCGCAGACGTAGCATACGCTGTAACACGACGCAGGGGTGAGGCGGGTTCAATTACTCGCCGGACTGGGGAGGCCTCTGTAGACCCTGAGACGGGTGACGTCGCTGGCGTTACGTCTACGACCACCGTGAGGTGGCTCGTGAAAGAACCGACCAAATACTCACGGATTGTGAGGGCGCAAGCTGCTCAACAAGATATCGGACAGACTACGTTTATTTTGTGGTCGAAGGATGTAACGTTCGCCAAGGTCGACAACGAGGATTTCGTGACATTCGGAGGGATCAATTATCACGTCAAGTCGTCGACGATCGAGAATGGGACTGCTTTCATTATCACAGCGGACGAGGTGGTCTAGTGGCTCCGAAGGTGAGTGTAAGCGTGGACGTCAGAATTCCATCACCTGACCTCAAGGCTACGAAGCGACTAATCCACGACCACATGGTTGAATTCACGAGGGAGCAGTTGAAAACGTGGGTCTTGCACACAGTCGACCCTATCCCTGTTTGGTCTGGTGCGGCTCGCGCTTCTTTCCTTTTTCTGGCTGCTAAGGCTTTTACGTCGTTCAAGATAAACCCGGTCGTGGCGTCTAGAATCACGCTAGGGATCACGGAGGCTAAAGCCGAGGTGTTCCTTGAGCCAGGGAAGCGTTACGGGTGGGAGTGGGAAAGCGACCTCGAACACATAGGCATAGTGGAGGACCGAGTCGGGTTTGTGAAGGCAGGTTTCAACTCCATCAGAAATGCAAAAGTGAAGCTACCGCAACCAGCTGTAAAGTCGGTGAAGGGGGAATAAGTGGCGACTGAAAAAACGAAAGTTGAGTTCGACGTATTGGGGGCTATAACCTCACTCGCGAAGCTGGAGAAGAAGTCAAGAGAGACAGGGAACGAGGTAAAAGGCGCGTTTGAGGCTGGGGGCGAAGGGACGAAATTTTTCGCGGAGGCGTTGGACGCAGTTGACCCCAAGTTGGCTACGTTCGTAGCCAGCGTGGGCACTGCAGGGGCGGGGGTTGCGCTCGCCGTCGGGTCTGTAGCCACGTTAGCCGCGAACTTACTAGGCGTCGCGGAATCACTCAGGGACGTTGACGCTACTTTCGAAGGTATCATCGAGCGATCGAAGGACGTGAAAGAATCACTCCAGTTGCGTGAGAATCTGTCTGGTGCCAAGGATGACTTTGACTTATCACTTCGGAGAGAAGAATTAGCCTTCAAACGCACTGAGCTCACGAAAACTAAGGCAGCTAACTCGGAGGCACAAAGAAGAGCTGAAGACCAACTAGAATTTGCGAAAGACACATTAGCGAAGGTCGACGAAGCCGAAAAGTCCGCAGCAAAAAATAGCCGATCAGCTGCCGAGAAGCTGCAAGATTTTCAGGACAAAAAGGTAGGGGACAACCAAGGCAACGCGTCAAAAAACATAGAAGAGGGCTTGAAAAGAGACGCCGAGCTTGCGGAGCAGAAACAAAAGGCGCTGAAAGGTCAAAAGTCGGAGGCCCAAAACCTCGTTGATGCGATGGAGACGCTTCTCGAAATTGAGAAGAATCGGGGGGTTGAGATACGTTCTAATTCGAAGCTGTTAGCAGAACAGCAACGTATAGTGTCGTTGGACGCTGGCCAAGGAAGGCAAGAAGGGAATGCTAGAAAAGCGGAGTTACTGTTTGAAGAGACTCGAAAAAACATCCAAGGGGGTGCGAAAAGCTTCGCCGAGCAAGGGACTCTAGGGAAGCTTAAAGATAATTTCTCAGCTGGCTTGAGGGGCGTACTAAGTCCTACGTCTCTCGGATCGATCCCCGGCGGTGCGAAAGCTTTGAGTGGTATTGAAAAAGCATTTCAGGACGCGGTCATAGAGGTCTTTAGGGATGGAAAAGTTACGACGGGTGAAGTCGAGGGACTTGAGGAGCTCCGCACAAAGTTGAAAGATCAAATCGGGATCGTAAAAACGAAAATCGGCGAAGGTACAGGGAGTGACACCCTCACCGGACGCGTCGGGAGAATCGAAAAACTCGTTAACGAGCTTGCGGGGTTCACCAAGGCCGGGACACTCGCCGCAGGAGCTGGCCTAGGCCCGGACCAAGGGATAGCAACCGCGAGCCAATCGGTCCGCCAAAACCAAGCCGCACGAAACGCGGCCAGAGGCGACACCTCAGCTGCGGTAAATCAGACCATCAATCTAAACGTTGACGTCAAGGGTGGTATCATCGACGCGGACGTCGCGAAACAGATCGGCGAAATTGCGGCGACGGAGTTCCGAAAAGGGACAGCGAAATAGTCTAGTTGACACAACCGGAGCCGCCGGATATACTGACACAAACCTTCTTTTCGAAACCCCACTCAGGAAAAAATCAAATGAGCAGATTTGGAAAAATCCTTCGCGGAACCGCGAAATCGAACACAATGCAATTCAATGGCGGTGCGATTGCATCGATCCTAGCACTCTTACAGTCGGATGGGGTCAAGGACCTGCTGGCCGCGAATCCGCAGTATTCGGCGTACGTCACAATTGCCGTTCTGGTCATGAACCTGTTTTTACGCGCAAAAACCTCGACGCCCCTTTCCGAGCGGTAACCAACCACAAGGCTTTGACTCTTTTTCTAAACCACCCGGAGCCGCTATGAATCTTAAAATCATCACCCTATGCACAGCGTTCGCCTTGAGTGGATTGACGCATGGTCAACCCTCAGGAGGTCCCGGTGTGTTGGATAAGACTCCTCGGCAGGCCGAGCCAGTGGAGATCATCGACGTCAAACCAGGAATCGAGCTCAGCGCCCCGCTAACTTGCGAAGTCGGAGAGCTTGTTGAGTTTTCCGCGTTCGCGAGCAACGTCGATTCACTCGTGTGGGAGATCATCCCGAAAACACCCGACTTCCGCGTGATGGCTAAATCGCGTGTCGCTTTTTTCAGCGCCCGGCCGTCGAGTAGCGGGGAGTCTTTCCGGCTTGTGCTTGCAGGCGCGAAAGGCGGGGAGGCTTTCCTCTTTCACCAAGTCATCACAGTGAAGGGTCCGACAGTAGCACCCAGTAAGATGCAAGCCGCTGTAAACTTGTGGGCGACGTTGGTGCCCAAAGCTGAAAACCGATCTGCGAAGCTTCGGGCTATGGCGGGCGTGTTCCGCCAACTCGCCGAGTCAGAGATCGAAGTCGATAAAATCCTCGACGCTACGGCTATTGCTAACTCCGCAGTGTTAAATGGCGACCTTGAGGTTTGGATTCCGTTTCTCGACGCAATGGGCACAGAGATCGACCGACTCGGCGACGCCGGAGAGCTTGACACGCCGAGCCAGTACCGAAAAACGTGGCGAGAGATCGCCGACGCATTGGACATCCTCGCGTCATAACCGAAAGAGGGCCTTATGAATAGACGATCCGCCCTTGCATCGCTGATAGGGGGAGCCGCCAGCGTCGCTTCAGCGAATCGATTATGCGGTGCGCCAAAGTGGGTTTTCAATCCGCACGTACACTACTACGGCGCGGAGCCGCCCATTGTGCGGCGAGCTGACCGAGCTCGGTTCTATCGCGAGTTCTCCGCGTTTCGAGGCGCAGCTAAAGCCTCAAAAACGAACGTATTCCTCCACCACAATCTGGCACGCGAGCTCGGCGAGATTGCGCCTCACGACCAGACCGGAATATTTGATGAGTTCGGGAACCACACGGAAGTTGGTGAAGGCGACTGCTTAGCACATGCGGTTGCGTTAGGGGGCGACATCCTTGCCGCGACGAACATACACGAGCTCGGCAAACAGGAGAAGTGGCTCGGAAAAACGTCGGTAGAGATGGTGTATGCTGGGTCTCGAATCGAGATCGGCCAGCAATCAGACCCAAAGAAAGTCAACAGGCTCGCGGGTCGAGCGGGGTCAAGAGGGGTTTGGGGGGCGAGGTTCGCGAATGAATTTGGATTCCTACATCGCCAGAAATATACACGGAACGGGCATACGATTGACCTGACTGGTTACAGCCCCGACCGATCAAGGCTCTACAGAGACGCGGGGGTCCCTGATTGGTTAGAGCCAATCTGCCGTCAACACCCTGTGAAGTCGATATCTAACGTCCTGTCCGGAGAGGAAGCCCTCGACGCTATTTGTGCTAGGCAGGTGGTCGTACTTTGCTCAAGCTACGCTTTCCACGACACGCGAGACAGCTTAGGTTTTAGCGATCCGTATCTCGGTGGGCGATGGGGCGGAGGCGGTCGCAAGGAATGGCGCCACGCAATGCTGCTGTCCGGGGCCGTGTTGGCTGAGACCCGTAGGGGAGGTGTCGTTCACAATTCCCACGGTGTGTGGAACGAAGGACCGCGTCCGTTCGGCCTACCTGAAGGGGCTTTTTGCGTCGACGATTACGTGCTCGATTTGATGGTAAAAGACTGGTACGATTGCTACGCGTTGTCACTATACACCGGCGCGAATGCTAAGCGTATTCGCCACAAACTGTATCGAAGGTAAACGAAATGCTGCGATGGAAATTCAAAGATGTTCCGATAATGCTGTGGCTCACTTTGACCCTTGCCGCGTTCGCCGCTTTTACGACGTCGGTTCGAGGGGCTGACCTGTATGTACAACCGCACAAAGACAGACAGGAAAAAGAGAAACCCCATTCGGATTACCCCTCTCTCCTTCTCGAAGGGCGGGACGAGGGTGTCATCCTAATCATCGGGTTCGAGGGGTGCGTCCATTGTAAAACCCTCATCGGCGAGATCCCGAAAGACTACCGGGTTTTTTACGTACAGTATAACGAAGCCGACGAGCTCAATGAGTCCGAGGACCCGCCGAAGTGGGACGAGTTGAGGGTGGAAGCAAAGCTCGATGCGATGTACCCTGCGTGCCTGATCATGGTTAAAGGCGAAATATCACACTCATTCACCGGGTCGCTCGATTGGGTAAAGTTCCGCGATCACGCGAAGCCCGCAAAGCTCAAAAAGAAAGAGCGTAAACAGATCCGGAGAAGTTGGATCGACTATTTCAGAGGTGGGTCAACATCTTAGGGAAAATGCTACACCTGACCGGTGAGGCGATGCTGAACCGAAATTATGACGTATGCAGCCGATGGGCCCCCGCCCGTCGCGTGATGCAAGACGGCTGTAAGTACTCGATTCCGGACTACCCCTACATCGAAGGGATTCTCGATTCTCGCGCAAAAAATAACTGGATTATGAAAGGGACGCAAGTCGGTCTCACCGAGGGCGGGATAACGATTGCAACCTTCGAGGCGGATTACCACCACCGCGACGTCATATACTATTTCCCAACTAAAAAAATGGCGGAGCGGTTTTCGAAAACACGTTTCTCACCTGCTATCAATCTATCTGAGTACCTAGCAGGGCGGTGCACCAACAACAGCGTCGAGACTAAGCAATTCGGAAACGCAACGATTCACATTCTCGGTGCTAATTCTTCCGCGGACCTAAAAGGTACGTCGTCCGGTCGGCTCATTTTTGACGAGCTCGACGAATGGACCGACCAGCAAATCTACATGGCCGAGGAACGGTCAAGCGGCCAAAAAAACGACGACACAATCATTTGGGGGTTCTCCACGCCGCTCTACCCGAATAAAGGTATCCACAAACAATATCTGAGATCGACACAAGAACACTTCCGATTCGACTGCCCCAGCTGCAGAGAGCGTATAGAGTTAAGGTGGCCTGACAGCTTCGAGCTATGTGGGGAACACGAGAGCGACCCCGAACTGAAAAACTCACGGATAATCTGCTATGCGTGTGGAGCGGAGCTTCCGCACGAAGAGAAGGTACAAGGGCGCAGCTGGCTCGCGACTAGGTCGCAAGGCGGAACGGCCGCGTGGGAGCAGACGAACGGCGGACCAGAGTTGATGAAGCTGAACCGGGGTTTCTATCTCCCTCAGCTGTATTCGCCAACGGTGGCTCCTTATAAAATCTCACTCAAATTTCTACGGAGCCGAGGGGACGAGGCGGCGAGTAGGACTTTCTGGAACGACTGCGCCGGGCTCCCTTACATCACCGACCAGTTCCAGGTGACCGACGCCGACATCGACAAAGCGATCCAAAAGCACGGCCTGTACTCCACGAACGACGTCGGACCTTTTGACGTCGATAACTCTTACGTAACGTTAGGAATCGATCAAGGCGGACCCCTACACCATTGGGTTGCTGTCAACTGGGTTTTCGACGCTGCGAAGCCGGGGGACCCGAACGACAAAGCGTTCGGGAAGCTGGTAGGGTTCGGACAAATACTGCAGGACAATTGGGGGGAATTGGCGGAGTTGATGCATATCTACTGCGTCCGCATGTGTGTGATTGACGCGGCCCCTCAACCGACGTCTGCCCGGTCGTTCGCGAAGGGATTCGCCGGGGCGGTTTACGCCAACTACTATAACACGACGCTGTCAACCGGTGGTCGAGACATCCGACTCATCAATGACGAGTACGGCGCGAACGTTTCAAAGACGGACAACGTCGGGTGGATGACGAAATCACTCGGCCGGATCATCAATGGGGCGATCAGCTTCCCTACAGATGTTACTATGGAGCTCCGCGATCAGCTGAAGGCGCCCGTCCGCACCATGCAAAAAATTCAAGGTCACTACTTCGCCAAATACTTAGATGGCGACTCGGATCACTACGCCCATGCACTTACTTACGCTGAAATTGCGCTGAAAATTCAGGACCCTGATTTACATACTGACGACGACGAAATACGAGAGTAAAAACCATGTTTGGATTTATCGATACCTTCCTGCCTGTCCTCCGCAATTGTATTGCAGAACAAACCGCAGGCGGCGACGCGTTTCTACAGACAGATTGGAAACTGTGGAGAGACTGTTACAAAGGTGGAACGGCTTTTCGAGATACATACCTCGAAAAGTTCGCGGGCAAAGAAGACCCGGCGGACTTCACCCGGCGTCTGAAGATGACACCGATCCCCGCCTACGCGAAGCGAGAAGTGAGGGGGATTGTCAACGCAATAGCTCAGCGTCTACCCGACGTCATCCGGCGGGATGGCTCGAAAACCTGGCAGGAATCCGTTCGCGGAGTTGGCCGAGGCATCGACGCGAAAGGTGCTTCGATGAATAGTTTTTTAACGCGAAGGATGTTAGTAGACTTACTCGTGATGGGTTCGGTTGGGTGCATGGTAAACGCACCGAAGCTGCCGGACCTCGGCCGCCCACTCAGTAAGGCGGACATTCCGAAAGACTTCAGGCCTTACCTGACTCCGTACTCCGTAGAGGACACCCCGATCCTGATTGAAGCCGACTCGGATTCGCCATCCGATTGGAAGTATGTCCTTGTACGGTCTTTTGACCACGAATTTAATCTGTTAACAGGCCACACGGATTGCAAACCTTCGTGGCAATTTTTCTGGTTGGATGACGAGCGGGGGGGCCTCGTCAGCAAGCTCGAATTGGACCGGGAAGGGAGCCCGACAGGTGACCCGCAAGAGACTTTACTCGATGCCATCCCGTTCGTCAGCTATGACATTGGTGATTCGATCATCGCGGAAGCGTGCTCGTATCAGATCACGTACCTGAATATGATCTCAGCGGACTCGTCATACGCCATCGACGCGAACTACACCACGTTGGTCCGGCAGCGATCGAAGGGAGGCGCGGGGTCGCACCTGCGGGGTGGGAAAGGTGATGACACAGTCCGCGCGGGATCGCTGAAGGGTATATATTACACGGATAAGTCACCATCTTACATTGCGCCGCCGACTGGACCCATGAAGTTGTCGTTAGAGCTTCGCCGCGAGATGAAGAAAGAGATTCACGATCTCGTGATTGGGTCCGTCGCCGACATCGGCGAAGAGGGGACGATCGAGTCCGGGCTCGCGTCTATCGGGGCCGAGCTCGAATCTGGTGAGCAACGGTGTTGGGATCATTACGTTAAATTCGAGAACCAGCCTCAATCGAATAAGCCTCCAACCGTCAACTATCCCGACACCTGGACCCTAAAGACGACGAAAGAGCGAATAGAAGATGCGTCGGCAATGGTGGCGTTGGGGTCCGTCATCGTTGGGCAGCTCGCGAAGAAACAAGCCGCGAAAGACGCCGTGGACATCCTCCACCGAGGGTCGAAGTCTATACAGGACATTGACGCGATGAAGGCTGAAATTGACGAAGCCCCTTACGCAATCTCAGACCCAAAGACCGTCCTGCAAGCGGCGAGCTCGGGGGTGTGGAGTGTAGAGACCGCGGCCCGCGCAATCGGGGCGAACGAAGGCGAAGGCGAAAAAGCGTTAGAGGACGCCGCAAAACGGGCTCAAATGGTCGTCGCCGCCCAGTCGGAAGTGAACTCCGCGACGAGGGGTAACGAAGACGGACAGGCGGGCGTCGGCAGTGAAAAACTCACTCGCGAGGGTGAGATCAACGGCGACGCGAGTCTGAAAAAACCAGCGGCTCCGGGCCGACCCGAAAACACCGACCAAAAATAGGAAAGATAATGGCGAATCGAACAGAATACTACCGATCAATAGACGACGCGGATACTTATTTCGCGAATCGACTCTACTCTACGGATTGGGTAGGGGCATCCGACGCTGACAAGTTGATGGCAATGACACAAGCCGCTAGGTCCCTAGACTCGCTGCGGTTCACGGGTTACAAGAAGCCAGTATATGACGCACTGGTCGCGGACGCACTGGCGACGGTAGCGACGCTTGAATCTGCAGACGCAACCCAACCCAAGCAGTGGCCGAGAGATTCGGACGAAGCCACGTACGATGCCCCTTCGACTGTCCAGACCTTGGCGGCATACGATACTAACCCCTCCGCGGGTAATGTGACCGTGAAGCTAACAACTCAAGACGGCTCCGAGTACACGACAGCGGCGATAGCGTTTGACGCCGTCGCCGCATCGATACAAACAGCCATTGACACCGCGATGGCCTCTCTGTCGGGATACACTGCAGGTGACATCGCGGTCACAGGTGGGCCGCTTACCACGGACGCGGTCGTCCTCACGTTCTCCGGGTCCTCTGTGAGTGGAGAAGGTCACGGGGTTCGTCCGGTTGTGACCCCCGACGCGACGTTTCTTATCGACGGGGTGCTAGCGAGTGTTCCGGCAACCACTAACGTTGCCGGTGAGTGTCCGGACCGGGTATTTTATGCGCAATGCGAGGAAGCTATCAGTTTGCTGAGCGGGAAGTTACCTGATCAAGAGTTCGAGAATTTGCAGCTCACATCGGACGGAGCTGCCTCCACCCGTGCGTCGCTCGATCGGAACCGAATGCCTCCGAAACACACGTCGCATTTTTTCACGTCCGCGACGGCGTGGAAGTATCTGCAAGCGTTCCTAGATGACGATAATGCGATTTTTCACATCCTTAGGGGTTAAGGTGAAAAGTCTAGTGCCAAATTCGCCAATCTCGCGTTTTAACTATTGCGTGGGGGCTGTCTTTGCCTCCCGGTGGGTGCGATAGCTAACGCTAGGGCGGTTGTCAGTTTCACCCGTGAGTTTATGGAGCCCGGTGTGAGACCTAAATGTCAGACTTGCCAAACCAGGAAGCGTCCCCAACACCTCCTCTCGGTGAACCCTCAGTTGCGCCAACGAAGCCAGCGACGATAACTTCTCTCGACGACTTGCCGCGAGACGTCCGGAACCAGCTTGAGGCGGAACACAAAAGGGGGCTACAGAATCAAATCCAAGAATTGACAAAGAGAGCAGAGCAAACGGACATCCTCCGAAATCAGGTCAACGAATTGATGGCAGGTCTCGGTGACGACGTAGAGGTCGGCGACGTGGCCGACAACGTCAAACAAACGCTAGCCGACATGCAATCCGACCGAGAGCGTTTAGAGGCCGCGAACAAAACCGCGTCTGAAAAACTGCAAACGGCGGAAGCCCTTGCGACCAGCAATAGACAACTGTTTGACACAGCAAAGCAGGACCACGAATTCGCTATCCACGCAGGCCCGAAAGCTGTTTCACCGGAAGCGGCAAACCTTATTTCGATGGTTCTTAGGCCGCTCTCGACTACGCACGACGATGGAAGCGTGACGGTGAAAATGGACGTCGAGGACGAAAATGGTCACGTAACGAAAGACCAAGAAATCTCGGTTGAAGATGCTGTGAAAATCATGGAAGGGAACGTTGAGGCGTACGGGACCCTCTTCAAAGCGACACAACGGGGCGGAACGGGTGGTCAATCAAGTGGCGGGGGACGAGCCCCGTCGGGAGACCTTGACTTTTCCAAGATGTTAAAAGACCCGACACAATTTTTCAAAGCGATGCATCAAAATCCAGCGCTGGTTGAGCAGTCGGCCGACGCACTCCTTCGCAGCTAATAGAGTTCGCGCGGGCAGATACCTCTAAACGAAAGCAGTACATAAAGTGGCAAATGACAACTCCGCGGCCTTACCACAATTCTGGGTTCTTGTCGGTCTCCGAATCCTTATGGAAGAGACCCCCGCATTGATGGCCGTCAACCGTCAATTCGCGCCGAATTTCGCGCGAGCGGGGAATCAAGTCAACGCGTGGCGAGCCGCGAAGCGCAGTATTCGCCGCAAGACAGGCACCGACAGCTACGTAGCGGCTGATGCCGACCTCGTTGCGGTTCCTGTTGTCCTCGACCAGTATTTCTATGATTCGTTCGTCATTCGCGACGAAGAGCAAGCTCTGTCGACTGCAGAACTAACTCGAACGCACGCACGCCCCGCGATGATGACGATCGCCAGCGGTATCAATCGCGCCATCCTCGGCCGAGTACATGCGTTCCTGCAGCAAGGGTCGCCAGAAAAACGAGCGGGACGCCTCGGGGCTCTCACAACCTCAAACGCTTCCGCATTCATTCTCGAAGCTGAGGAGGTCCTGTTCGACAATTTGGCCCCAGCGGATGGCATTCGTACAGCCATCGTCCACCACACGGCTCAAACGAAGTTGATGGAAAACTCGGAGTTTATGAAGGCGAACGAGCGGGGCCAAGATCAGGCAACGTTACGGACTGGCGTCGTCGGGACGGTGTACAACACGTCGGTAATTATGTCGCAAGACGTGAACTACGTGCGAGCAGCGAACGCCGACACTCAATCGGCGGCGGTCAACAACTCCGGCGGATATGCCGCTGGTTCTGTTGCGGCTATGACCGTCACCGATCCCGGGACCAACTACCAAGTTGGTGAGTACGTCAACATTGCGGGCAACGACCAGCCAACCTACTTGACGGCCACGACGGGTACGACTTCGATCACGCTGAACGAAGCTCTGAAATATGCGGTCGTTGACACGGCGGTGATCACGCACTACTTGGCCTGCACAAACGAGGCAACTGAGCGGGCTGCGGGCTACCAGAAAGAAATGGTATTCACCCACACGAGTGGCAAGCAACTGCAAGTCGGTCAGATCATAAGTTTCGGAACAACGTCAAGGCATTCGTACACGATCATTGAACGCTCGGCGACCACGGCGACTACGTCGACGGTGCTGCTTGACCGACCTTTGGAGGCGACTGTCGCTTCCGGAGCGACGGCGTTCCCCGGACCTTCAGGCTCGATGAACCCGGTGTTCCACCGCGACGCCATCGCGTTTGTGAGCCGCCCGATGGAGGATGTATCGGCGGGTGGAACCGCTATTTCAGCGGTTGTAAACTTCGAGGGTATCGGCCTGCGGATCGTCCGACAGTACGACTCGTCTTTGGGTGGGTGGCGTTTCAACGTCGATCTACTTGCGGGCGTAAGCGTCTTAGACGTCGATCTGCTTTGCGTCTTGCTTGCGTAAGACGCCGACTTGTGAAACCCAAACCCGCGACGTCTTAACAGACCGAGCGGGTTTTTTATGCCCCTTGTTTTTTAAGGTTAATGATGGCGAACATGTATTGGCAGCGGTGGACCTATGCGAGCTTCGCTGTGTCCATCCTTGCTGACATGGACGCTGCGTCGATTGCAACCGTCGTTGAAGGGTTAAACCCGAAGCGAACAGCGGCGTGGGAGTCAGCATCGACGCGGGTGGAGTTCACCATTTCGGGCCCGGACATCCAGAAACAATCGCCAACCCGCCATAAGGTGGACGTTAGTGTTTTTGCTGTGATCTCATCCGACATTTCAAACAACAACTACGCCCACTTAGACGCAGTCGGCGAAGTTACTGCAGCTCTGGACAAGTGTTTCCTGGTAAAAGATTACGGAGCGACCGGGTTAATCGACATCGGGAACCTGTCTCTGACGGACGCGAGCGACGGCGTTAGGGTTACTCACCTCAAACCTTCGGCGGCAGATACCAAACTACATTCAACGGTCGCCGCTAGTTACGACGGCAAATTTTAGAAAGAAAAAACAATGCCAGCGAATCGAATCAAAGACCTGAAAGACATGACCCTTGGTTTTCAGGACGGTTTCAGCGGGACGTCGGCGATCAACGAAGCCACCCCCGCGGTGAGTGATACATCGCTTGGTGTTGATACTCACGTCCTCCGAGATTCGCGCACACTTGTACCCATTGGCGCTAGGTTCACGACCGCAGGAATCCCTACGATTCGCACGGTGACGGCTACGCAAAATTCTCAGCAATGGACGCTGACGATCGATGCCACGGGCGGGACGTTCGACCTCGTCCTGAACGGGGAGACCGCATCGTCGATCGCTTTCGACGCCACGTCCGCTACTGTTCAGACGGCGCTTGAGGGTTTGGCATCTATCACAGCCGGGGACGTCACAGTTACAGGAGACGGACCCCACACCATCACAATGGCAGCTACCTTCGCGAACACGTCAACCAACACGTTGACCTCAGTTGCCACTTCGCTTACTGGCGGGGCCAGTACGGCCGTAGTCGCTGCCGTTCAGGACGGGACAGACACTTGGGAGGTAACGTTCACGCCGGCGATTGCTACAGGGTCCGTACCTGCAGATGATGCCGTCATTACGTGGTATCCTCGACGCCTTGAATTCGAGATCGACACGGGCGATCTCGAATGGGACGAAGGTGCAAACCCAGAAGTCCGAAAATCGAGAGGTGTTATCGTCGGGCTGAAGCAAGGTGATGAACAAGAGATGACGGTTTCGGCGGCTTTCGAATTCTCACGGATGAGGGCTGAAACTTCAGTCGCCGAGGGCGGAGCGAATGATAAAACACCATGGGAAGTTCTCCACCAGCTGGGCTTTGCAGCGGATTGGCTCCCTTCGAGCCACGGCGGAGTGTGCGAGCCATACTCGGTGGATATCTACGTCATCGACTCGCCTAACTGCGGGAGTGAGCAGGCGGAGGTTATGATTTTCCCTCAATTCGCTTTCACGTCGATTTCACCAAGCGTCCAAGATGGTATCGTGACTTTCTCAGGCTTGTGCGTCGCGAAATACCCCATAATCACGTCAGTCACGAACGACGCGGACGCGGTCGGCGTGATCTACTAGGTCCGACATAAATCCCCGGCGGGGGTGTCGAATTGTAATCGATTCCGCCCCTAAAAGCCGGGCCAACAAACAAAAAATCATATGCCGAATGTCTCGACCTACTCGGTTGAATCTGTAGACGATACAGCGCTGATAGTGCGGGACCAGCACCACACGGCTACCGGGTCGATCGTGATCGGAACCTACCATCACGCGGACGCCACGTCCGGGGCGATTGCCTTAACGCTGCCGCTTGCGTCGGGGATCGCCGGACGAATTTTGATCATCACGAAAGAAGATTCATCCACCAACGCGGTTACAGTGACCCGCGCGGGGTCCGATACGATAAACGGGTCTACAACGTTTGTATTGACTGAGCAGTATGACACGGTTATACTGGTTACGGATGAGACGACGGATGACGTGTGGACCGTCGCTGGATACTACTCAGCGAGCGGGACAGGCGGGGGAAGTAGTAGCGTAGTTGACCTCGAAAACGGCAACGCTGGATCGATAGTAATCGGGGAGCCTGTTTACTCATCAGCCTCGGGGGAGGTTAACGAAGCGAAAGCCGACGCGGTGTCGACTTCGTACGTGATCGGGCTTGTGGCTGACACGACAATAGCGACGGCAGCCACAGGTAGCATCGCGGTTGGCGGAGTACTTGAGGCGACCACGGGCCAGTGGGACACGGTGACGGGCGGCTCCGGAGGGTTGACGTTCGGCGACAAGTATTTTTTGAGTGCCGCCGCCGCCGCCCGTTTGACGAAAACCGCCCCGTCCACTTCGGGCGATGTTGTCTTCCTCGTCGGGGTTGCGTTAAGCAGCACGAAGATGAAATTGGTACTCCGTGAAGTTGGGGAGATCACGTAGATGGCGAAAGTAAGGCCGCTAGTTAACGATGCAGGGTCACCGCGTGAATCGAAATCGACAGACTACCTCGACACCGGAAAGCTCAGCGTCTCTAACCAGGAAACCATAACGGTTACAGGGACTACAATAACCGTCAGCGATGAGGTGGGGAGGGTCTACCTTGACGCGTCGTCTGCGCAGGACGTGCAAACGATTAACGGCTGTGCAAACGGGGATTGGCTAGTAATTCAAGGACTTTTTGGGACGTCAAACGTAACAGTAAAAGATGGCGTCGGCAACGTGCATATGAAGGCAGACGTCGTACTAAACCAAGTGGAGGACACTTTGATCCTGTCGAAATTAGGAGCAAATTGGTTCGAAGTGAATTGGAGTCCTGGATAGTGATAGTGCAAGAACAAATCAATATACCAGGCTTCCATGTCGCGATATACGCCAGCGCAGGCCACGTAGCGTCGGACGTAAAAACGCCGCCAACGTCCACGATCGGGCCTATCCCTTTAGTGACCTGGGGTCCTCGGCTTGACCTCAAGACGAACGATAAAACATCGGTGGATCTGCACGCTATATTGCGAGCTTTGAAAAAAGTAGAGGCGCAGGCTGACGCGTACAAGCACGAAGACTCTGAAAGCAAGCGACAAGTTATGAAGCGATCAATAAAAGCGTGCCGGAATGCGATTGAGCGGGTGGCAAATGCCTAACGACGAACTACAGCATCTGACGGCGGTGTCGCTAAAGCTGACGAAAATGGATGTAAAACTCGACACCCTCATCCGCGACGTGGAGCAGCTGCAGAGTGACCAATATGGTGACGGCAACCATGACGGGATTCGAATCGACGTCGATCGTCTGAAGCGATCTCGGGCCAACCAGAACGCTGTACTGTGGGTCTTGTTCACCTCGGTGGTGGGGATGGCGGCAGCATTCGCACTTGATTTTCTGAATAAAAACTAGAGGCGCAGGTATGAAAGTCGACGGAATTGAAGTCAACAACGACGACGCGGTCTATGGCCCGTTCGTCATCCAGAGAGGCTGGAAGATTCACACAGAGACTACGGATGAGGCTAAGAAAGGTGAGTGCATCCTCGACGATGATGGTAACCGAATCCCGAACCTGATTGGCTTCTGGGGTCGGCCGGTGTGGACGATGGAAGAATTTGACGACGCTTGCCCTTTCCCTGAACCCCTCCCTAACGAACTCGTGTTCACGCCAAAAGGAAAGCAACCCGATTATAAACATCCTGAATTCTTGGCGCGTAAAAAAGAGTATTCGCGGAAACGGTGGGGTTACTTGTTGCTGAAAACTCTCGAACCTTCAAACGTTGAATTTGAGGGGGCGAGCCTCGACGACCCATCCACTTGGGGGGACGTAGAGGAAGCGATAAAAAAAGAGCTCCCGGAGTATGAATTCAAAGGGCTTTTGGACCTCATCTACGAAGCTAACGCCATTGACCCTCAGAAGCAGGAGGCGAACCGTAACACTTTTTTGTCACAGCGACGGGCGTAGGACGCCCGTTCGACTACGAAAAGTATGGACGCTCGTTTAAGTTTTTAGTGCTGAAATGCTGTCAACGGTGGGGTATAAACCCATGGCGCGGCGGGTGGGAAAGGCTCGATCTCACGCAACGGCTCGATATGATCGAATTTGAAAAAGCGGCACTGCACGACGAGACAAAACTCAAAACCACAATCGCAGAATTATTTCAGAGGTAGTTCGTAATGGACCACAACGTTTTCAACAACGATTTCGACTTGTCGAGATTGTTCCAGCGACCGATTCACAACCAAGGGCTCATCCGAGGCCGTTGGACAGGGGCAAGCGTCTGGACTAACCAAGCCCACCGCGACGCGTTCCTTCGTGGCGAAAACGTCAAGCCGTTGTATGCTGAAGATTTTGACAATGGCGTTACCGATGTCGGGATCCACTACGTCCTAGATACGTCGTTTCGTGGCACCACCGCGCTGACTTCGTGGTACGCTTTGCTGATTGACAACGCATCCTATACGGGGGTCGCCGCGGCCGATACGATGGCGTCGCACAGTGGGTGGATCGAGAACCAAGATTACGACGAGGCTGTGCGGCAAACTCTGTCGTTCTCCGCCGCTGCGTCCCGCGCAATTAGTGATTCTGTGAGCTTCACGATGAACAGCACGGTCACGATCAAGGGGCTCGGCGTCAACTCAGACAATACGAAAGGCGGAACTACGGGGACCTTATTCTCGACTGCTCTTTTCGGGACGCCTCCCGCACTTGTCGCGGCCAACGTCCTTACTGCCAACTACTCACTCAGCGACTAACCTCTCTGAAGCTCCCCTAGTCCACCAACTAACTCAATAACAGGGAAAAACAATTATGGGCGCGATGTCTAGCCTCCAATCACAGTCGAAAACCTTCGGAGCGAATGCGCCGATCAACTTGTGGATTACGTCCGAGCTCGTCAAACGACTCGATGATGCCATCCCCACCGCATTCGCTGCAACGGACGCGGTTCACTCCCTGGCGACGTCTACGCAGACGTCCGGCAACGCGACGCTTACTGTCACGCTGCGAAATGGCGAGACGTTCACGACCGGGAGTATCGCGTTCGACGATTCGGCAGCAACGATCGAAGGACTCATCGACACGGCGGCGACAGCGGCGTCTGTCACCGGATGGACCAACGGAGATATAAGCGTCTCCGGTGGAGCGGTTAACGTCGCGCCCGTTGTGTTGACATTCGACGGGGCATCTGTCACAAGCATCGCCCACGCCGTCACGACCTTAGCAGACGTGGACGGTGCCGGAGGGGCTTGGGGTGCTGTCACGATCACGACCAAAGGGCAGACCAGCCGCCCCGCGCTTGCAGTGTTGAAAAACTATGACATTATCACGGGGACGCCCCCGTTGCAAGATGCTGTAGCGGCCACCGGCGTTATGGCGAAGGGCAGCGGGTCGAATTCCATCCCTACGAATATCGTCAAAGCGTTGATGAGGGAGGCATCTGCGGAGGATGATAACCAGGGGACATACTTCTCTTTGCAGGCGACATTGATGAGTGGAGATCGAGCACCGATGCGAGAGACTTCAAAGACGTCTGATGTTCTGCCTTCTTAGACCAATCCCACGGCTTGCGTATCGGTGACTTTATGACGATGGTATGGATGGACAGCTTTCAATGGGTTGACTCGGGGGAAACCTCGACGACCCTTGAGAGTTTAATTGCGGAGCGGTACGTTTCCGCAAACCTCGACGCAGGTGCAACGAAGGGGTCCATCCAGACCCCCGTTGGTGGTTCACCCCGCCAAGCGTTGACGTTCGGCTCATCGACGTCGGACAACTTGACGCTGGACATTCCGGCATCGAATGAGGTTTACGTTTCCTTTCGCTCAAAGTTCGTAAATGATGCCTCATCTAGCTCGGCCGACATCATTCGTTTCGTTGACACGAACCTTTCGACGCAGCACGCTGCCTGGACTATGGATGATTTTGGAACGTTCCGTATGCTGCTTCGGGGGAGTTCCGAGCTCGGAAGGTTCCACCCCGTGGATTGGCATTACGGAGAGTGGAACCACATAGAATTTTACCTGAAGGTCGACAACACGACAGGGGCCTACGACTTCCGGGTCAACGGAACCTCAGTCGACAGCGACTCCGGGATTGACACGCAAGCAGCTGGAGGAGGTGCCGACATAGGGCGAATTGTACTCGTCAACCCCACCAGCGCGAGCGGCAACGGGCATTCAATTACGGACCTGATAGTTGTGAACGGGTCCGGGTCACGGAACAACACGTTCACAGGTGAGAACAAATTTGTTTATCAGCTATTGCCAACAGGCGACACAGCCGATGAGGATTGGACACAATCAACGGGGGTGGATTCGTACGCACTGATTGACGAGATAAGCCGAGTGACGACCGACTATGTTGAGAGCTCCACTGCGGCTGAAAAAACATTGTGCAGCTACGGCTCAACAGGCAGCGAAGCTGGTATTATGGCTGTCACGTTGATCGCAAACGCCGCGCTTGACACGGGGGCGACAACGGAGAATTTCAAGCAAGTAGTTAAAGAAGGTGCGACAGAAGGGGATGGAGCGACGCAAGACGTCACAGCGTCGGCGACGCAAGAGGGCTTCTCTGACATTTTCGAAACGAATCCAGACACCACGGCCGCTTGGACCTCAGCAGAACTTGACGGCGTATCTGCCGGAGTGGAGTACGTCTAGCATGGCTTTACTTTTGATCGAAGGTTGGGAGTGGTTGTCAGGTTCTGAGACCCGTGAAGACATAGCAACCCGTATGGATGAATTCGAGTATTGGAAGACGAGTGTAGGCTCCGGGGCGGGTGGGCTACTCACAACCCGTGGGGTTTTCCAAGGACTGGAGCTAGACAACGGCGACTCTTTTTGGACTCGCCCGCTAAAGGATTTCGGCAGTGGGTCCGACGCAACTTTCATATGTGGCTTGTATGTCAAGACGCCTGGAACCCTCGCGACGACAGATTTTATTCGGGTTTATTGCGGGGCCACCCTCCAATTCACTATCCAGATTTTAGCGACCGGGGAGCTACGTCTACAGCGGGGCGGAGCTACAACGATTTCGACCACGACAACAACGCTTTCGACGTCGAACGAATACTACCTTGAGTTCAAAGTCCTGGTTAACGACACGGCGGGGACCTTCGAAGTCAAAATCGCGGACGTAACACTGAACAACGAAGAGACAATAACGGCCACCGATCACACTGATACGTTGCTCGACTCAAAAATATCTTCGCTTTCGACTGAAGTGACCTGGAACCGCGTGAGGTTCGCTTCATCCATGGATGGGTTGCTAATCGACGACGTCTACCTCGCGGACGGCTCGGGTTCGGACGTCAATGATTTTCAGGGGAATATTCTGGTTGAGGCAATCGAGCCCAATGGCGATGGCTCAACAACCAACTTGACGCCATCCTCGGGTTCAAATTTCGAAAATGTAGACGATGCGACAATGGACAGCGACACCACGTATAATACTGCGGACGCTGACAGTGAGTTGGATTTATATACAATGACTGACATCACTCGGACGGGTGACATTGTCGGCGTGCAGGTTCAAGCCAACGCCAGAATTACAGAAGCAAGCCCTCGGAAGTTGCGACTCATCACTCGTCACGGTACGACGAACGGTGAGAGTGCAACTACCACGCTCGCGGACGACACCTATAGAGGTCGCTACGCTATTTTCGAACAAAACCCAGACACCGCCGCGGCGTGGACGAATTCTGACATAACAGACATCGAATGCGGCGTTAAGCGGCAAGGGTAAAAAATGGCGATACGTGTAGCACAGCAGGTCTTGCAATATGCTGCCGGGCCGACAACGGAATCAGACATACGCGTCACGAAGGTGTTCGCGCAAGTCGCGGTAAAAGCTGTAGGGACCCCGACTATCGGCGCGAACGCGTCGAACGCTATGTTCTCCGCCGGGCCTACCGTAGACACTAGTGGGGTTGTTTTCGAAAACACCTCGAACGTTGTGTGGGCCACGGGAGTGGTCACTACAGGGTCTATCGGTGGTGATCAGATAGGGACGGCCGCGAACGTGTTCGGATGGAGCGATGTGTGGGAATATGACCCGATATTTGAGATCGACGTCAACCAATCGATTTTCGGCGGCGATGGTCAAACCTTAACGTCAAACTACTATGTCGCTTCAAATGCGATGCTAAGTGACGACCCTATTGTGGGGTACAACCAGACAGTCGACGTCGTCCAGTATCTAGGGTTCAGTGTCAGATTCTTTGCTGAAGACGTTGGGAACACCTTGGGTATATCGGACGCCCATAGAGTCGCGGAGGCTGTTGAGGTGTCAGCTGATAACTATTTCTGGACCGACCCAGCTAATGACAGCTCAGTAATCCGCGCCTATAACGCTTCCACTTCGCTCGGTATAACCACTGACGTTTTTCAATTCGTCCCCGCGGATATCCTCGACTCAATCGGCTTTTCGGCGGTCGTCGCGGCAGTGGGTGACACTGACAGGACCATAGGGCAGTCGGGTTTCCTGAACCAATCGCTCGGATTTACGATATCGGATAACAAGTGCCGGGAGCAAGAATATGACCCGCAAGTAGGTGAAGGCCGGAGCGATTTCAAAGCTCTGCAGGTCGCGACGCCTGTTTTGGCGAACACCGGGTTGGTGGTTTTCAGCTTCCCTGTCTCTTCCCCGACAACTACGTTGACGATGGAGGCTCCCGAATTTCAGAATGGTGAGACTCTCACGTTCACAAAAATCGACCGAGTAACGCGGGGCGGCGACCGGAAGATTTACGGCGAAGGGAAGTGGGCTAGCTGGCGACGGCTAGAATTTACGGTGAAAGATCTCTGCACAGTCGACGCAGACGAGATTATTGCCTTTCTAAATACCACGTTGGGTGATACAATAAAGCTGGTGGATTGGGAGGGCCGGGGTTGGTCCGGGTTCATCGTAGCCCCTGAAACGGACATAGTCGAAGGTGTCAATGGTTGGTCCGCGTCATTTGTCTTCGAAGGAGAGCCAACGCTAGACGCGGTACAGCATGGCTCCGATAACGTAACACATAATTCCGTGGACGTCGTCCACGGGGAATAGAAGAGAACAATGTCGATCGACCTGAAATCCCTAAGTGAAAGCCTGTTCATCCGTGGTGATGACGCGGCGGCTCGGACCATCACGATCGGCCAGCAAGTCACGAATTCAGACGTGATTGTAGTCGACACGGCGACCTTTTCGCTATCAGCCGCGGGGGCTGTAGTGTTCGGGAGTAGCTTAACAGCCGCGTCTGCGGCGTTGAGCGGAGCCATCACTGTCGGGACGACGCTTACGGTGGGCGGGGTGTCCACACTGACGGGAGCGGTCACAGCGGCCACCGGAATATCCTCACCCATGCAAGGCACTGACAATGAAGCTTTCGGATCGCTCGCTGGCGAGTCCTTGACGAGTGGGGCGAATAACACACTCGTTGGTGCGAACGCCGGAAATGCCCTCTCGACACAATCGTCGAACGTTCACATCGGAAACGACGCGGGGCTTCTGTGCGAAGCGAATAACAACGTGTTCATCGGCGATGGCGCGGGCAACACAACCACGACCGGCTCGGGATGCATACTGATAGGTGCGATTCAAGCGACGGGGGCCACGACGAGCGATGAACTCCGCATTCACAACGACGCAGCAGAGACGCCCGTCATTTCTGGCACGATGGGTGTTAACAAAGTTGGCGTAAACACGTTGTCGCACAACGCGCAGATGAACGTAACAGCCGATGACGCCGACGCGTTGAACGTGCTAGAGCTTACGCAGAGTGATGATAGTGAAGCATTCATAAACTTTGCCGGTACTTCGTCGGCGGCGACGACAACGCCGCTCTCCTCTTTCACGACGCCTGGGGCTGTGGCGGGTCACCTGAAAATCGAGATTAACGGCGTCGAATATTGGCTACCTTTTTACGCGGACCCTTCCTAGGTTAGCTATGACTAATTTTTTCAAAGCCCCTTACGGTCGCGTTGTGGTAACATCCGTGTTACCTGACGGAGAGTTCTCGAACTCTAGATCGCCTGAATCCCGAGTCCAGATAAAGAGAAGGATGACCGGAGGGGCTATCCTGTACAAGCGGTCGAGTGACCGCGAGCTTTTGAACCTACGTTACGTAGTCAGTCGCATGAAAGCGATTGAGCTTTCGCAATTCATCGCCGCTTTTCAGGCGCACGAATGGGAGCTCGTATTGCACGACGAATCTGTTTGGCGGGCTAAGCTAGTAGGTGAACCGATAAAGCAATCCGCAACGTCAAAGCGAGACAGCGGGAACGCAGCCACCGGCGACGAAGACACACAATTTGATTTTCAATTTTCAGCTATCAAGGTAAGCTAATGGCTCGCGACGTACCTGCAAACGTGCAGACTCTGTTAGAGACCGACACAGGGCAAGAAATAATCGTAATTCTCGAAGTCTTTTGGTCGGGTTCAAACTCATCCTCGACGTTCTACGCGGACCGGGAAATAGCCGGACACCCAGAAGTTAAATCTAGCATCTTGAGTCTGTCGAACGTAGACGCGGCTGTCCAGATTTCGCAGGGAGGCCAATCGAAGTCAGTATCAGCTACAATCGACGATACGGACGGCGAGATTAAAGAGGTGTTCGATTCGAACGACATTCACAAAGCTCCCTGTCAAGTTTGGTTCTACGTCAACGGTACAGATTTCGACACCGACAAATTTTCCATATTCCTTGGGCAAATCAACTCCCCTATAAAATGGTCGGAAGGAGAAAGGACATTTGAGATTCAGATCATCAACAGAATCGAGGACGTTGAGGTCGGGTTCTCAGCCGAGGAAGGTGCGTTCGTCCAGCTGCCTGAAGAGCTGATCGGCCGACCATGGCCTTTATGTTTCGGGACGGTGACTAATGTACCAGCCTTGCGAGCCGCGCCTTCTATCAGCGGTACACTTGCACGGGGCGTCGGGATCGCCGACTTCACGCTTCAGAACAGGATCGTTCTCGCCGAGCAGATAACGTGCCCACAGACGCCGATAGGCTTCAAGTGCGCGACATCCGGCCCTAGTTTCCAAACGTCCTGCACTGTCGCTTACGAGCAAGACGCCTCGTGCCAACAAGCAAGATGCCTTGAGCTCGAACGCACCAAACTAAGATTACAAGAAGAGAAGCAATTCGAGTACGACCACATAATCGTCTTCGGCGGTGAAAAATTCCCACAAGGGTTCCAAGCACACCATGTGGCGAGTGGTCGCGGCGGAGGTCCCGGAACTTCGGGGCCGCTGCCAAGCGGCGGAGGTAGCGGGACGCTAGGTTCTAACGCGTCGCAACTGCTCACGCTCAACATTAACGGGGGCTTATTCGATGGGTTCTTTGATGGGACTCCGGCGAACCCGTCGAACCGTTTCGTGATCCGAGGGCGACAGCACCCGCTATATGATCCAGCGACCGGCACTGTGAAACGGACCGAGATAGAGGCAGAATTAGAATCACTGTGCTCCGGCGGTTTCGGTGGGGGCGAGGACTCCGATTACATTGACGGGTTCAACGGACCTCTATATACAGGTCTTCGATCGTCCCGGATTAGCTGGGAAAATTATCGAAACGCTGACCGCGCAAATTTCTTTTGGTCGCGAGGCGGATCGACAGTCACGCTTGAGTCGTCGAAAGAGATCGTGTATATCGCGAATCTAGTCCCATCGACTATTCTCTCTGTTAAAGCGAAGAGATTCTTAAACGGAGCGGAGTTCCTGGTGACAGTCCCTTCAGAGTTTTATGAAGTCCGGCAGGTGGATTTCAACGGCTACGACGTTATGGAGATCGTTTTTCAGCGGCCCTTGTCGTCGGAAAACCAAGCCGAGGGGGGTGGTTGGTCTGACGAGATATTCGTCACACAAACAAGTAGCGTCGGGCCGAATACCGTTGACATCATCCGTTGGTTCATCGAGACGTACACCGATTTCGCCATAGATTCGACCTCATTCAACACGGTCCGAGACGAGATCGACACGTACCGTATGGACTTCCCTTTGCTGACCCGGCCTAACATCATTAACATCCTGCAGAGCATCGCACGTCTGGCGCGGTGCGCAATATGGCAGCGGGATGACACGTTTTTCATAAAGTACCTCGCGAAAGAACCGACCGCGATCACGTCGATCGAAGAGTCAGACGTCTTGAAGTCCGGCGACGCGGGTGAAGGCCCTGGAACGCTCGTTATCACAACGACGGCTACGAATGACCTAGTGACGGACTCGACGGCGACGTGGAGAAAAGATCATGCGATTCCTGAGCCGAACAAATCAATACTGCGGCACAACGTGAATCGATATGGCACACATGACGCGGAGGAGTCCTACTTCACGTTCGCGTTCTTGGATCTCGTTCGAAAGTCCCAAACATTTTGGCTGATCCGATCTGCGAACACCTGGAAGAAACTAGCAATCACAGTATCGTTAGAGTTCGCGTTTCTCGAACCTTTCGATGCTGTGTTGGTGGATATCCCTTCGATCGCGAATAGGCCTGTGATGTGCGTAATCGAAAGGGCGGTTCTGGACTCGAAAGGGAAGCACGTAAACCTCGAAATCTGGACACCTGTAAAACTCGGAGAAATGGAAGCCTACGATTTCGCATTCCCTGCGAATATCTCGGAACACGCCCTCTACCCGACTATAGAGGACCGAAACGCGAAGCACGCAGGATCAGGAAAGGAGCCTAACTTCTCGGTTATCGCGCCGCCCGGCCATCCTATGACGCCCGACCAGAACAACGTAATCTCCGGGTTCGGACTCGGCTGCAATGGTGATGGGTCAGCTTCGTTTATCGACGGGTGTCGGCAAGACTTTGGAGACCAGAAGCCTAGCGACATCGGTGATAAAAAACCTACGCCGGACACGTCGGTCGACCAGACGGGTAGCGTTTCGTCAAGGTCTTCACCGATCTCAAATGGGGCAGGAGACGGTCCTTTTTCTGTCAACAGATTCGTGGAAGACTGGGCGAAAAAAACAGAGGGTGACTCCGGCCGAGCTCGCGAGACCGCAGAGACAGGGGGCTCCGGGTCCTCTGTAAATGACGGCGGGGACGGCAAGACTCAAAACCCACAAACCCACGATGGGGGCGACTTAACTGAGGATGACCTGAACAGTTTACCGGATGCGGAGGATGAAAGCCTAGACTGTAGATTCACAGTCACGGTCACCGGCTTCCCCACGAAAGATTTCGGCAGTAAAATCGGCGGACGAACTGTCTGCGTACCTTCCGGCCAGGCACAAACGGAGAAGTACGCATTCGATTCCCTGGCAGCGGCTCTGGTCTTCTGCGAGACGATCAAAGGTGGGCCGAGTTGCAAGGGATACGCACCTTGCGGAAAGTGTATTAACGGCTGCGGGCTTTCGAGCACGCATTGCCCTGACGGTAATGAGGGACCGGGAAACATTATCGGATTCACCCCCGACCCCGGCGGTGGACCTCCACTGATTCTCCAATAGGAAGAAGCTATGTCGAAATCAGTAAACGAGTTGTTTCTCCCGTGCGCGATGCGAACGCAATTGACGGCATTCGCCAAAGATGGCACAAAACGCAAAGTGCAGCGGTGCGGCGAGCCGACAGCGGACCATAACACCAAAGACGTCACGCCAGAGGTTTGCGAATCGTGCCCCGTGCGGGCTGAAGTTACGCTAAAAGCTATGGAGCTGAATCGGTACAAACCTCCACTGCTGGATGAGACGCACACGGTTGTCAGTAAACGGAAATTTACGGAAGCTGTTCTGCCGTGGCTGCCATGCCAAGATCGAGAGCTGGCGCAGGTGCAAGCATGTTGCGGGCAAAACCTCGACCTACCTATCTGCGGATCGGTCGACTGTTTCCGGCTCGGATCGTCAATCCATCCCGGCCACTGCCAAGAGTGCGCGAATCGAAAGCCATAACGAAAAACAGGCCGCAAGGATCATCGACCCCTTGCGACCTGTGCGGCACTTTTTGGCTTAAGCGTTCCGTGGCGATCCAAAGACCGCGAAAATTGCAATCAGCATAATCAAGACCGAGCCGAAAATTACGGTCGGGTCCGTCGCGAAAAAGACTTCGCTGACGGCTTCGCTCGATTTTGGGAGCACGAAGTAGAGAATCCCAAGCAAAAAAGAAGCTACTACCGCGTTGAGAATCATTGTGAATCGTTCCATTGTTTTTCGCCTTTTCAAAGTGCCGTTTTGGTTACACTAAAACATACAACCAAAACTAGATCGAGTCAAATAATCTGGGTGGATTAGACGTCGTCAAGGTAACCGTAGTTCAAAATTGATGCTGATTTGCACCATCGTGACATTGTTGAGGCGTTTACGCCTACATACTGAGCCGCTTTTCTCACGGAGCTGAAAATCATAGAAAGTTCTGGGTCATCTTCGACGAACAAGAACACTGCCTTCGATTGACCCCCTCCCTGCCACGTAGCGGGGTCTCGCGACTTCAAAAGCTTCGGGGACGCGTAACGCTGTCGAAGCCCCATCACAGCGGCCTGAGCCATCCCCTTTGCGCATAAGCGAGGTCCGTAGCCCTCGCGGCTTGGCTCGGTGACGTGATCCCGCAGCCAACAGCCAAGCTCGGAGTTGTCGGTGAACCGCCCGTTCCATTTATCTAAGGCGGGGTGAACATCTACGAACCGACCGTACCCTACGTACCGGACGTTGCCCTGATCGTCTCGCCAGATCCATATTGCGTGAGTGCGTTGCATTTTTAGATCTCTTTCTTTGTCGTCAGATCGGTTACGAATGTGTCCCCCACACGCCCAACAGAGTGCCAATCGATCACCCGATATCGACGACCCCGCTCATCTTGTATTACCGACCACTTACCGCTAAGTATTATCTTAACAGTGTGATAATCTTTTGGCGGGGGCTCACTGCACCCGGCGAACACAGCCAAAAGAGTACAGACTAATAGCGATATCGCGAGGTTTTTGAATTGCATTCTTTTTCACTTTCAGGCCGATTCAGCCGCTAATGTGTAATCTATTGGTCTCTTCGGTAACCGAGCCGCCAAAGTACCCTGGCGAGATCAGTAGCGAATTCATCAACGTGCTCTTCATCTAAGCTGTCGAATCCGGCGTGGAGACATTCGTGGATTATTGTGTTTAATTCATTGACCCCGCGAAGCTTCGCCGCGACCTTGATTTTCTTACCTTTGACGCCGGGGCGATCGCAGGACCCCCACTGCTTAGTCACGTCGAATTGAGTGCGGACGAAGTCCCACATTTTTCCCTTGATCTTAATTCTCATTTGCAATCCGTGGACCCTCGTTTGTGCTCACCTCGACATGATAAGAAAACCCTTCCAACCCCTTCAGCTGCGTCACTCCACGCGTCCAGACATTCAGGGTGGCACTTTACTTTCTCGATAGTGTTGTCGCCAACCCACGTCCAATAACAATAACGCGACCCTTCCATTATAGTCTCATCGCACCAGTAGCACCGATGGGTTTTTCGGCATTTTTTCACCACGCCTCCAGATAGTAGTACGCCACTCATTCGTTTAGCTCGTCCCTATTTAGATCCAAATCGTCCATGTTCTTCGACTACTTTCTTATAAGTGGTTTCGGATTTTTCGATCGTTGTACATTGCCGACCAATCTTTTTGCACACACGTAAGGTCGTCCCGGTCCCGCAAAACGGATCGAGGACGTGCTGGCCCGGCAGCGTGTTGAGTTTGATGCACCGCTCGACTAGGTCTTCGTTGAGCTGCGTTGGACACCATTTGCGGCGTTGTTTGCTGTTACCCACAACTCGCGAATAGTCGAAAAACGAATCGTCAATTTCAACGTAGTGGTCGAGCGAATCACCAGGGACCTTGCCACCCTTCTTTGCCCGTTTGTCGCAGTTCAGTTCACGCCATGAGGGTATCTTGACGGCTTGGGGGTACTCAAGGGCGTCTCTATGTTGGAGTCGCCATAGTGGTCGGTGTGCGTTGCCTATGGCGTTTCTATTTTGGCGGTAGAAAGTGAACGTCTGGACGAACGGTTTGAAATCGTACTCGTGGACAGATGCTGAATACGAAAAGGCTTCAGCAAAATCAAGCGTCCATCGCGAGTTAAACGACACCCAAACTACCGGCGCGAATTCGCAGAAAGTTAAGAGGCAAGATTCGAACCAAGCGGCGTAATCGTTGTCCGGTTGCGAATCCTTAAAACCTTCGTACCTGAGACCGATGTTATCAGGCGGATCTGCGAAGATCATATCACACTTAGTTAAATTGTCCAGGCAGTCGCCGTGGATGATTTCATATTTCAACACTTAGGCCTCCACTTCGCGAGCCTATCGTCCCTGAGATCGTCGCACCAATTGCAGGTATCAGATACACCTCGTCCTCCTCTCCTAAAAGAGATAAGTAATTGCGTTAGTAACGGGGGTCGTTGATTTTCCGCAGATACGCTTTCCGCACGATATCGCGACGGCGAAATTCAAGGAAAACCAAAAGCCCGAAGAACGTCCACGACAACCCGGCGCCGACAGCGGCGCCCAGCAAAACTGCGATCTCGTAACTCATCGGTCACCTCCGGACAACTTCGTGAAAACTACCTTCAAGCTCCGCACCATTTCATACATTTTTCAAATTCCTTTACTTGTTGAATTCCTTTACTTGTTGACCGCCAACGCTACTCCGCCCACCTCGCCAGCATGTCGTCGGTGAGCATGTCGTCGGTGAGCATGTCAGCCGCCATACCAATGATAGCGTTGCCTCGCGGAGTAGGTCGAAAGATATCCACCGGACCTACGCGGCCAGTGATGGCCCCCGGTGGACGAGTGACCCTTTCGATAAGCCCAGCATGTTCCAGAGATGTCAAAATTGCGTAATCGTGCTCCATTTCACCCCCTAGCTCGTCTTCGCAGATCACCAGATGGTTGTTGCACTCTATGAGTCTTTCGAGGCGGCGGGCCGATAGGATACTATCGATCCAACCCCTGCTCTTCGTGCGCGGGTTATCGTGCTGGCTCACGCCTTCACTGTTTGACCTGTTCACTATTTTCCCCAACCTTTCAGTCGCACCAGATTATGACCAAAGGAGGCCCCTAGGTCACTAGAGGCCTCCACATGCTCTACACTATCGCCTCAGCTAAGGCCAATTCACGGTTTCACCCCCTTCCTCATTCTAGGTGTTGACGTGATGGGTTCAATACTCAGCTAATCCTGTTTCATCGTTCAGGCCCTCCGTTCACGCTAGTCCCTTACCAATACTACAGTTCTCCAACTCCCCAAGCCTACCACCTAATAACTTCGCCGTCAAACGACGTTCACTTTCCGCAACGCCACTATAAACTCGATTTGACAAACCCTGAAAAT
>Ga0316187_10000178_pt1 | contig 43834 bp, 46 predicted proteins | sample CroRivburrow1_MG_FD_204927 | JGI IMG/M metagenome (GOLD analysis project Ga0316187, IMG submission 204927) | Coastal sediment microbial communities from Maine, United States - Cross River worm burrow 1 | ecosystem: Environmental > Aquatic > Marine > Coastal > Sediment | place: USA: Maine...
GCTGGCGAACTCCGGACGGTTTTTTCTGTCTATTCCAGGCATGCAAGCTGTCCGGACAACACAAGAGGTAGCCCGGATGGGCGACAAAAGCCTGGATCAGGAACTGGTCGAGCGGGTGCAGAAAGGCGAAAAAGCCGCTTTCGACATGCTGGTTCGCAAGTACGAGCATAAACTCGCCAACGTCATCAGCCGTTACATCCGCGATCCCAGCGAGGTACTGGACGTGTCGCAGGAAGCCTTTATCAAGGCTTACCGCGCGTTGCCGAATTTCCGTGGTGAAAGTGCTTTTTATACATGGCTGTACAGGATCGCTATCAATACCGCCAAGAACCACCTGGTAGCAGCCGGCCGGCGTCCGCCGAAAGATGATATCGATGCACAGGATGCGGAACAATTTGAGGCGGGCTCGGGTCTCAAGGAATACGCTACACCGGAACGCCTGATGCTCAGCAACGAGCTGGCTGACACAATCCAGGATGCGATTGACGAACTGCCCGAGGAGCTGCGTGTAGCCATCGTACTGCGGGAACTGGAAGGACTGAGTTATGAAGAGATTGCCAGTGCCATGGAGTGTCCAATCGGTACCGTGCGTTCTCGAATATTCAGGGCGCGGGATGCGATAGAAAAGCGTATCCGTCCGCTGTTAAGTGAAGTGAATACGGGTGAATAGAATGAGTGATGAAATCCGCGAGCAACTGTCTGCACTTGTCGATGATGAGCTAAGTGATGTCGAACAGCCGTTGTTGCTGGGACGTGTGCAGCGTGATGCTGAATTGCAGGAGTGCCTGGGACGTTACCAGCTGATTGGTGAAGTGATGCGCGGTATCGCAGATACAACGACGCTGGGTGTTGCCGATCGCGTGCGGCGTGTGCTGCTACAGGATGTCGGCGGCCAGGTGCCGGATACACCAAAACAGGAAGGTTTCAACTGGTGGAAGCCGGTTGCCGGATTTGCGGTGGCAGCGTCGGTCGCGCTGGTGGCGGTTTTGACGGTCAGTTCACTGCGTGAAACAGCGAGCGATGCTGTTCCCGAACTCGCATCATCGAACCCGGCGGATGTTCCAGCCGTAGCGCGTGTGAGTGACGATCAGTGGGACCGTATTGAGCCGGGAATTGACAAGCGTCTGTCAGGCTACCTGGTCAATCACAATGAGTATGCCGCCAGCCGGGGTGTACAGGGCGTCATGCCGTATGTGCGCATTGTAGGCTTCGAAAACAGCCAGAGATGACACGCGCTTTTGCCTCCATTTTACTGGCGGCCCTGACGGCTGTGACGCAGCAAATTGCGTGGGCTGAAGCGGATGCTCACCAGTGGCTGGAACGTATGTCTTCAGCGTCCCGGTCCCTGAATTACACCGGGACATTCGTTTACGAACATCAGAACAGTCTTGAAGCCATGCAGATTGTGCACGCCATGGATGATTCCGGTGAGCGTGAACGGCTATTCTCACTGACCGGACCCAAGCGGGAAGTGTTACGCGATAACCAGGTAGTGACCTGTATTCTGGGTGACAGCCAGGCTGTGATGGTTAATAAAAGTCGGCCACGCTCGCAGTTTCCGGTGAGTTTTCCCAGAGGGCTGGTAGAGTTGAAGAAACACTACCGTTTCAAGGTCATGGGCGAGGACCGGGTTGCCGGTCTGGGTTGCAGGGTGGTCGCGGTTGAGCCGAGAGATGGGTATCGCTACGGGCGCAGGCTCTGTGTTCACGATCAAAGCCACCTGTTGCTGCGTTCCGAGGTGACTGATGCTGAAGGACGTGCGATCGAACAAATGATGTTTACTTCAGTGAAATTTCCGCAAAGCATTTCGGCTCCCGAGCTATCACCAAACCTCGACGGTGCTGATTTCAGCTGGAAGCGCGAGCCCGAGCAGCAACCCGAACCGGGTGACAGTTCGCTTGATTCGCGCTGGAAGGTGGTGCAGGTTCCTGAAGGATTTGTGCTGACCGATCACAACTGGCATCAGTTATCGGCACACGAACCGGGCGTCGAGCACTGGGTGTATAGTGACGGTCTCGCCAGTGTATCGATCTATATCGAGAAATCGCAGAAAAAGCACGATGTCTATAGCGGTAGCTCCAATCGGGGTGCACTGAATGCCTTTGGCACCATGGTGGCGGGTTACTATGTGACAGTGGTTGGAGAAGTGCCGCGCCAGACGGTCGAGCTGATTGGCAAGTCCGTCCGTATACAATAAGCCATGCTGGAAGAAACCGCACAGGTCGTTAATGTTGACGACCATGAAGTCTGGGTGGAGACGCAACGTCGTTCCACCTGCGAGTCGTGTGCGGCTGAAAAAGGTTGTGGTACGGCCACCCTGGCGAAGGTGCTGGGCAAGCGGCGCACCCTGGTGCGGGTTCTGTCAGACCAGCCGCTAAGTGTCGGTGATCAGGTGGTGATCGGTATTCGTGAGCAGGCCCTGGTGCGCGGTTCGCTGGCAGTTTATGCGGTGCCGGTTCTGTTGCTGTTACTGGGTGGATTTGTAGGGGAACTGGGCGCGCAGAGCTTTCTCTGGGACAATGCCGAGCTTGCCAGTGTGATATTGGGCGTTTCAGGGTTGATCGCGGGGCTTTTCTGGCTGCGGCAATTTACTCGCCGGATTGAATATGATGATAATTATCAACCGCTTGTGCTGCGAAAACTGGCCAATAACGCAGCGAAGTTTGTGGCGATTAGGTAATCGGGAGCAATTATGACAGCGTTAAAGAATATGGGATCGATGTTTGCAAGTCTGGCTTTGCTGCTGCTGGTGGCGGGCGTGGTGAATGTGCAGGCACGCGAGTTGCCCGATTTCACCGAGCTGGTAGAGCAGGCTAGCGACGCAGTGGTGAATATCAGCACCACGCAAAAAGTAACTTCCGGCCATATGAATCTACCGGAAGGCATCGAGATTCCGGATCTGCCCGAGGGTTCACCCTTCGGCGATCTGTTCAAGCATTTTTTCGGTGAGCAGGGTGGTAACGGTGCGCCGCGTCCCCAGGAAGCCAAGTCGCTGGGTTCCGGCTTTATTATCTCCGAAGACGGATACATTTTGACCAATAACCACGTGGTCAAGGATGCTGACGAAGTGATCGTGCGTCTTGAAGACCGGCGTGAGCTCAAGGCGGAAATTATCGGTACCGACGGGCGCAGTGATGTCGCTCTGCTGAAGATCAAGGCTGACAACCTGCCAGTCGCGAAAATTGGCAAGTCCGATGCGTTGAAGGTCGGCGAGTGGGTGCTGGCGATCGGCTCACCGTTCGGCTTTGACCGATCTGCAACCGCCGGCATTGTCAGTGCCAAGGGGCGTGCCTTGCCGCGTGAAAACTATGTGCCGTTTATCCAGACCGATGTGGCAATCAACCCGGGCAATTCCGGTGGCCCCCTGTTTAATCTTGACGGCGAAGTGGTGGGTGTGAACTCGCAGATCTACAGCCGTACCGGCGGTTACATGGGACTGTCGTTCTCCATCCCGATTGAAGTGGCAATGCGTGTTGCCAGCCAGCTGAAGGCGCATGGCAAGGTCAGCCGCGGCTGGCTGGGCGTGCTGATTCAGGATGTTACGCTGGAACTGGCGGAATCCTTTGGCATGAGCAAACCGCAGGGTGCCCTGATAGCCAAGGTGATGCCCGACAGTCCGGCCGAAGAGGCCAAGTTGCAGGTCGGCGATATCATAGTGAGTTTTAACGGCGAGGAGGTCGAGCGTTCTTCCAGTCTGCCCCCGGTAGTCGGTAGTACGCCGGTCGGTAAAAAGGTCCCGGTCAAGGTGATTCGAGGCGGGCGCAGCCAGACCCTGTGGGTCAAACTCGGCGAGCTGCCGGATCAGGACCAGACCATCGCCAAGGCGGAGACCAGCAAAACCACCAGCGACAACCGCCTTAATGTCAGTGTTGCCGATCTGACCGACGACCAGCGCAAGGAGCTGGAAATTGAAGGCGGCATTCTGGTCGAGGCCGTGGGTGACGGTGCAGCTGGAGATGCCGGTGTTCGTGAGGGCGATATTATTCTCCGTATCGACGGCAAGTCGGTTGGGAACATCAGTGAATTTGAAAAAATGATCGAAAAGCTACCAGTCGAGAAGTCGATAGCGATCCTGGTCCAGCGCCGCGGCGGGCCGATCTTCCTGGCGCTGAAGCTACCTGAAGAAGAATAGTCGTGGCTGAGGTAGGCTGACCTTGCACCCTGGGGTGCCCTCTCTTGCCTGACGGCGATTCACCTGGTCGTGCTACGCAACTCACCTTGCACCCCAGGGCACCTTCTCGTGCTACGCAACTCACCTTGTATTACCGGGAAGGCTGTCACCTGTGCGAAGTGATGTTGCAGGCCCTGCGGGGTCTGCAACCAAGTCTGGGCTTTGCTCTCCGGCTGGTGGATGTGGATCGCGATCCGGATCTGGCACGACGTTATGACGAGTGGGTGCCGGTACTATGCTGCGGGGAACAGGAGATCTGTCACTACCGGCTTGATGAGCAGGCACTGAGAGCTGCCTTGCGCAGCCAATAGCGTGTATACTCCATCGCCAATCTTTTGAATACTTTGGATTTTCTCTATGATGGCGCCGTGTCGGCGCCATTCTGGTTTAGAAATCAGGTTGTTACCCGCTTTGTCTGATCTGTCCCACATACGAAACTTTTCTATAATCGCGCATATTGACCATGGCAAGTCGACGCTGGCAGATCGGTTCATCCAGATCTGTGGCGGCTTGAGTGAGCGCGAAATGGAAGCGCAGGTATTAGATTCTATGGATCTGGAACGCGAGCGCGGCATTACCATCAAGGCGCAGAGCGTATCGCTGAACTATACAGCTGCCAACGGCGAGGTTTACACCCTCAATCTCATCGATACTCCCGGGCACGTGGATTTTTCCTACGAGGTGTCGCGCTCGCTGTCTGCCTGTGAGGGGGCATTGCTGGTGGTGGATGCCGCCCAGGGAGTCGAAGCGCAGAGTGTTGCTAACTGTTACACGGCAATCGAGCAGGGTCTGGAAGTGGTGCCGGTGCTGAACAAGATAGACTTGCCCTCTGCCGAGCCGGATCGGGTGAAGCAGGAAATCGAGGATATCATCGGCATCGCTGCGATCGATGCAGTTGAAGTCAGCGCCAAGACAGGATTGGGCATCGAAGCGCTGCTGGAACGGCTGATTGAACAAATTCCGCCGCCTGAAGGTGATGCCGATCAGCCGTTGCAGGCACTGATTATCGATTCCTGGTTCGACAACTATGTCGGTGTTATTTCCCTGGTGCGGGTGAAGCATGGCAGCCTGCGCCGCAAACAGAAGATACGCATGATGTCTACCAAAGGGGATTTTCTGGTCGAGAAGGTGGGTATATTCACACCACGCCGCGAAGACCGCGATATGCTCAAGGCTGGCGATGTTGGATATGTTATCGCTGGCGTCAAGGAGATCGACGGCGCGCCGGTGGGTGATACCATTACACTGACGGACCGGCCGGCCGGGGAATCGCTGCCAGGTTTTCAGAAAGTGCAACCGCGAGTATTTGCCGGTCTCTACCCGGTGGTTTCCGACGACTACGAAAATTTGCGTGAGGCGTTGCAAAAACTACGGCTCAACGATGCCTCTCTGCACTTTGAACCGGAAACATCGACTGCGCTGGGTTTCGGATTCCGTTGTGGTTTTCTGGGTATGCTGCACATGGAAATCGTCCAGGAGCGCCTGGAACGGGAATACAACCTGGAGCTGATCACCACGGCACCCACTGTAATCTATGAAGTACTCGATACCAGCGGTGAGATCCTGCAGATTGATAACCCGGCCAGCCTGCCGCCGGCCAACAAGATCGAGGAAGTGCGTGAACCTATTATTCTGGCAAACATCCTGGTCCCGCAGAATTATCTTGGTGCTGTGATCGGTCTTTGTGTCGAGAAACGTGGCGTGCAGCGTACCATGCAGTATATGGGGCAGCAGGTGTCCCTCGGGTATGAACTGCCACTCAGCGAAGTGGTGCTGGATTTTTTCGACCGGCTGAAGTCGGTCAGTCGTGGTTTCGCATCGTTCGACTATACATTTGAACGTTTCGAAACTGCCCCGCTGGTCAAGCTCGATGTGCTGATCAACGGTGAACGGGTGGATGCGCTATCCGCGATCGTGCATCGTGAATTCGCGAACAGCCGTGGCCGCGAGCTGGCCGATCGTATGCGGGAGCTCATACCGCGGCAAATGTTTGATGTAGCGATCCAGGCCGCCATCGGCTCACAGATTATTGCGCGCACTACCGTCAAGGCGTTGCGCAAAAATGTAACGGCAAAGTGCTATGGCGGCGATATTACGCGCAAACGCAAGTTGCTGGAAAAGCAGAAAGCGGGTAAAAAACGTATGAAACAGTTCGGTAAAGTGGAAATACCCCAGGAAGCCTTCCTGGCGGTACTGCAGGTCGGGAAGAAGTAACCATGAATATCGATTTTCCAGCCATACTGGTATTGGCAACGCTGGTAACGGGTCTGATCTGGGCCATGGATGCACTGCTATGGGCACCAAAACGCAGACAGCAGGCAGCGGCGCTGGGTGCAGGCGAGGGTGGAGTGAACAGCGCAAAGCTGGAGGAGGTGCTCAAGGAGCCAACTCTGGTTGAATACGCCAAGTCGTTTTTCCCGGTCATTCTGGCGGTGCTGTTATTGCGCTCGTTCCTGGTGGAACCCTTCCGGATCCCGTCCGGGTCCATGATGCCGACGCTGCTGGTGGGTGATTTTATCCTGGTGAACAAGTACGCCTATGGCATTCGGCTGCCGGTGGTTAACAGCAAGGTGATGGAGCTGGGCGAACCCCAACGGGGTGATGTTGTGGTGTTCCGCTTTCCCAAGGACCCCAGTGTTGATTACATAAAACGTGTCGTGGGTGTCGCCGGGGACCACGTGGTGTATAGAGACAAGACCCTGTACATCAACGATCGGCAAGTCGCCCAGATCCCGGAAGGCAGCTACATTGGTGCTGGATCCGGCCTGTCCATGTCAGGCGCAGAGGTACGCCGCGAAGCGCTGGGCGACGTCAAACATGATATTCTCGTGGTACCCAGAATGCGCGGTGTAGAGACAGATACCGTGGTACCGGAAGGGCACTATTTTGTAATGGGCGACAACCGGGATAACAGTAATGACAGCCGTTACTGGGGTTTTGTACCGGATAAGAACCTGGTTGGGCGCGCCTTTATGATCTGGATGAACTGGGATTCCGCAGCCGGGGGTGTGGGGTGGGATCGAATCGGGGATTCTATAAATTAGCCTGCGGAGTACAGCGATGAACAGATGGCACCACCAGAAGGGCATGACAGCAATCGGCTGGTTGCTGGTATTGGGCCTGATAGCATTTTTCACCTTGATTACGTTGCGACTTGTTCCGGCCTACCTGGAATTCGGCAAAGTGACCTCGGTCCTGGAATCACTGAAAAATGAACCCGGAATAACTGCCAAGACCAGGGGTGAGATTATCAAGATGGTCTCCAAACGATTTGACGTCAATGACGTGTACGATGTTGATCCAAAGCTGGTCCAGGTCAAAAAAGACAAGGGCGTACTTAAGGTGAGCATCAATTATGAGCGCCGCGAACACCTGGTCGGTAACGTAGACGTGGTTACCACCTTTGAGAAGCAGGTCGAGGTGGTCGCCAATTGAGCCGTTCCCTGGACGGCTTGAGCCGTTCCCTGGGTTACCGGTTTCAGGATCCCGGACTGTTGCAGGCAGCCGTTACTCATCGCAGCGCTGGCAGTGGTAATAATGAACGACTGGAATTTCTGGGAGATGCGGTGCTCGGCTACGTCATCGCGGAGCGCTTGTATAAGTTGTTTCCCGAGGCCAGCGAAGGCCAGTTAAGCCGCCTGCGCGCCAGCCTGGTCAAAAAGGAGACGCTTGCCGGTATCGCGCGTGAACTGAAGGTCGGGGATTACCTGAAACTCGGCTCCGGCGAGTTGAAAAGCGGGGGATTTCGCCGCGACTCTATACTGGCAGATGCGCTGGAAGCGATACTGGGTGGTATTGTCTTGGACAGCGGATTTGAAGCCTGCCGCAGCAGTATTCTTACCCTGTTTGCCAACAGGGTAGGCCGGCTTTCTGCTGGCGATGAACTCAAGGATCCCAAAACCCGTTTGCAGGAATACCTGCAGTCGCGCAAGCTGGAATTGCCCGGCTATGAAGTGACGGAGATGACGGGGCAGACCCATAATCAGCATTTTGTTGTTGAATGCTGTGTAAAGGGGGTGCAGCAATCGGCGCGGGGAGAAGGCAGCAGCCGGCGCCGTGCGGAGCAGGCCGCAGCCGAAAATATGCTCGCGCAACTGGAAGCGGACACCGGGAATGAGTGAATTCCACTGCGGGTTTGTTGCGCTTGTAGGTCGCCCCAATGTGGGGAAATCCACAATTCTGAACCGCCTGGTCGGGCAGAAAATCAGTATTACCTCGAAGCGGCCACAGACAACCCGGCATCGCATCCTGGGTATCAAGACCGATGCAAAAGGGCAGATTGTCTTTGTCGATACCCCCGGACTACACCACACCCAGCAACGCGCCATGAACCGGTATCTGAACCGTGCTGCTGTTGACAGCCTGCGTGATGTGGATGTGGTTGTTTTCGTTGTCGAAGGTACACGCTGGCAGAAGGACGATGACTGGGTGCTGGAGAAACTGGAACAGGTGTCCTGTCCGGTGATACTCGCGGTAAACAAAATCGATCATGTAACGGACAAGGCCGAACTGTTGCCACACTTGCAGGCGCTGTCGGCCAAACGCGAGTTCAGTGAACTGATTCCCGTGTGCGCAAAAAACGGCGATAATCTGGACCAGCTGGAAACAGCCGTGCGCAAGCACCTGCCGGAATCGCCACCCCTTTACGGCGAAGACCAGGTGACCGATCGCAGCGAGCGCTTTCTGGCTGCAGAGCTGGTCCGGGAGAAGCTGTTTCGTAAACTGGGCGAGGAAATTCCCTATGGCCTGACAGTCGAAATTGAGTGCTTCAAGACTGAAAAGAAAATCCTGCACATCCATGCGCTCATCTGGGTGGAAAAGAGCGGTCACAAGCCGATCGTGATCGGCAGCAAGGGCGAGCGCCTGAAAGAAGTCGGTCGAGAGGCGCGCCAGGATATGGAGAAGACCTTCGGCCGCAAGGTCTTCCTGCAACTATGGGTAAAGGTGAAGGAGGGTTGGGCAGATGACGAACGGGCATTGCGCAGCCTCGGTTATAACGAGGATTGAGAGTGCCCCCAGGGATACTTGATGACAGCCACAGCCCGAATTCAACTGGCTCCGGGATACGTGTTGCACCAGCGCCCCTACCGGGAAAGCAGCGCGCTGGTGGAAGTCTTTACCGAGTCGCATGGCCGCATCGGATTGGTGGCACGTGGCGTTCGTTCGCCCAAATCCAGGCAGCGTGGCGACTTGCAACCGTTTCGTTCGCTGCGCCTGTCATGGCATGCGCGCAGCGAACTGGGTACGCTCACTGCCGTAGAAGCCGATGCACCCGGCGGGCGTTTGCGGGGGGCTGCTTTATACAGCGCGTTTTATCTGAATGAACTGCTGGTACGTTTACTGGTGCGCAACGATCCACATCCGGGGCTATATGTGCATTACCAGGCGAGTCTGGAACGCTTGATGCAGGGCGTGGATATCGAGCCACTACTAAGACTTTTCGAGATGAGCCTGCTGCAGGAAATCGGCTACGGCTTGTTGCTGGGTTGTGAAGTTGAATCCGGCGAGCCGGTACAGCCGGACAGTTACTACGACTATCACCTGGAGTCAGGGCCTGTCTTGCTGCAAAGACAGGATGCGCAGGCCTTTGTATTCAAGGGTTCAAGCCTGCTGGCGCTGGAGCGGGGACAACTGACCGGCGCTGATGTTTTGCGCGATGCCAAACGTTTGATGCGTTCAGCGCTAAACCTGTATCTCGGTAATAAACCCCTAAAGTCGCGCGAACTGTTCAGGGCGACAGGTAAAACATCGGAACAAGTCGATTAACGCAGGAATTTTGATTTTTCACCCGGTGCGTTACGATCCCGTCACCGGTAAAAAGGTTGCAGTTATATGAATCCCATTCTGCTCGGTATCAATATAGACCACATAGCCACATTGCGGCAGGCACGCGGTACGCACTATCCAGATCCGGTGCAGGCCGCGATTGAATCCGAACAGGCCGGGGCGGATGCGATCACGCTGCACCTGCGCGAAGACCGGCGGCATATACAGGACCGGGATGTCGACATGCTGAAGGATGTCCTGCAAACACGCATGAACCTGGAGATGGCGGTGACGGAGGAGATGCTGGATATCGCAAGCCGGGTACAACCCGCAGATTGCTGCCTGGTGCCCGAACGGCGCGAGGAACTGACCACCGAGGGTGGTCTTGATGTCGCAGGGCAGGTTGACCGCATGCGCGATGCCTGCCAGCGTCTGGGCGAAGCCGGTGTGCGGGTATCGTTGTTTATCGATGCCGATCCACGCCAGGTCGAGGCTGCAAAATCAGTGGGCGCCCCCTGCATAGAGATTCATACCGGACACTTTGCAGATGCAGACAACACGGCGGCCCGGGACGCCGAATTCAGAAAAATAAGTGACGCGGTCCAACTGGGTAACGAGATCGGCTTGCAGGTGAATGCCGGGCACGGTTTACACTATCACAATGTACAGGCTGTCGCTGCACTACCAGCAGTACGAGAACTGAATATCGGTCACGCGATCGTAGCACGCGCTGTTTTTACCGGACTTGGAGAGGCGGTCAGGGAAATGAAACGACTTATGGTGGCTGTGCGCCATTAGCCGCATGGGAATGATACAGCCGCAGGTCGCTATCCTCTGCCTTTGCGGTATACATGGCCTGGTCTGCATGACGTAACAGTGTAACGGCATCGCGGCCATGTTCCGGATAGAGAGCAATACCGATGCTGGCAGATGCTTCGATCTGTTGACCCAGAATCTGGAACGGTTGCTGCAGCGCGCTGGAAATCTTTTTGGCCGCCGCGAGGGCATCCTGCTCGCTTTTGAGCTGCTCCAGGCAAATGATGAATTCGTCCCCTCCGATGCGGGAAACGGTATCTGACTGGCGCATGGTGTCAGCCAGCCGCCTGGCTACCGCCTGCAACAGGCAGTCACCGGTTTCGTGGCCGTAGCGATCATTGATCGGTTTGAATTTGTCGAGATCCAGATACACCACCCCCAGCTTGCGCTGGTCGCGGTCCGCACGGGCGATACCGGCAGTGAGCCTGTCATTCAACAGGTTGCGATTCGGCAAATCGGTCAGCTCATCGTGCTCTACCTGATAGGTCAGTCGACGCTCCTGCGCTATCCTGTTGGTCGCGTCATGGACTATCACGGTGTAGAGACGGTGATCGGAGAACGCCGTTTGCGACAGCGAGGCATCCACCGGAAAGCGTTCCCCGTTTTTTCGCTTGCACAGCACGCGGTCGATTTTAAAACCCATCTTGCTCTCTCTGGCAATACGCGTCAGAGCAGCCAGGCGGAGTTTTTCGTTAGCACGATAATGCTGGCAAACGAGGGTGGTCAGCTGCTGTCCGATGATTTCATCGCGGGGATAACCAAACAGTTTCTCCGCCCCCTGGTTGAAGACCACGATATTGCAGCTGTCATCAGCACACACGATGGCTTCATTGGTGACTTGCAACAATCGAACGTAACGATCAATTTGCCTTATCAGCCGTGCTGCTGAGGCATCCTTATCGTTCCCTGTTGCTGGTTCATCCTGATGATCTGTAGGCGGGCTGCCGGTGGCGGTCATACGTTATTGTGACAGCGAGGGAAAACACGCTAATCACTTATATTTACTTATATAGATACAGGTTAGCACAGCCACAGGTCAATACCAGCCAGGATTTCTACAGCTATTCACGGTTTTTATCTTCCGCGCCACCGTGCCACTGGGGGATCAAGATTATCTTGTTGATATTAAAAAATATTATATATGGCTTGAAAATTTATCAGCAAATTTTACAGGTTGACTGCAATTCCCTAACTCAATGTAAAGCTATCCCGCAACCCTGGTGCTGTCTTCCATCGAGCATCATCTTTACAGCGGTCTCAGGACAGCAAAGCGACACTGTTACTGCCTTGACCAGGGTTTCCATCATTACAGTTTCTTTGGCACGTGATATGAATTGAGTTATAAAAGGATGCGGCGGGATTATTTATTACTAAACTTTGTCAGACTTCATAGATGGCAATCAGATTGACATCAGATTTGGCTTTAAAGCTCAAATGATCACCCTTAAAAAGATCCCCTTCTTCCAGATCCAGATTATTCGCAGTTCCTTTGCCGGCTGCAAGATAAACCAGAAAAGGTTTTTCCAGTACAAACTCCTGCGAAGCGTTTAAGGGTGCGATTTCAATCACAGTGCGGCTGGGTAATGTATCATTCTGATCACTGCTTCCACCGTAAACGCGGGTTACATTTCCTGTCAGTGGTTTATATAGCTTGTATGCCGCACGTTCGCCTCTTTTTTCAGGAAGAACCCATAGTTGTATCATTCGATTTAGAGCGTTATCGGGATTAACTTCATTGTGCGAAAAGCCTTCTCCACCCGCACGTTGCACCTGAACATCACCGGCCTCAAGCCCCTGGCCATGCGCAAGTGAACCCTGGTGGTCAATACGACCTTCAATCATGACAGAAATGACATCTATTTCTTTATGATCGTGCATGGTTGTTTCGCCGTTCGGATCAAAGCGTGCGTCGGCAAGGTAAGCAAGGCCGCCGATCCCGGGCCAGGTCCCAGGATCAACATGTTGCCCAAAGAGCTCCGGATTCATGACCAGGCGATGTTCTTTCAACCCGGCAAAACCGCCTAACGGCAAATCATCGCGATGTAATATATCTATAGCCATGTTAATTTATTCTCTTGTTTCAATATCCGGTTCCAGGTTCAATCTTCCATCATCTTCCAGGATACCTATTGATTTACCATCCGCACCGGCTACTACTATCACAGACTCCTGAAATAACGGACGACGAATATAAACCAATGTCCACCCGAAGCGTTCTATTTTGTGCAACTCGGCTAACTGGGCATCATTCATATGACGCTTTACATCATCAGGTATCGGCTTGTCGCCTTTCCTTTTTTCTTCGCTCATGCTGTTCCTCCAACTATAAGGTCTTATTTCATTCGACCTGAAAATGCCCGCCACTGGACTTGCCAAGACACGAAATACTGTATCGGCTTATGTCCTCCATCGGCACCAACTGATAGCGGCCTGTCGAATTTCATTGGTGGCCACATTCTATTTGGCCATAGCCTGTCCTCTTTTGAGGCCAGGTTATCCAGCAGATCTCCAATTTCTGTATTGACTATCGGATAAGATCGGCTACGGATATTTATTACTTTCACAATTCACCACGTCCACTTTTCGTGGGTAGAACCAGCGGTGGCAGGCGATAAACGCAGAAGAGTTTCCACCTATAGGTAGCACTCGACCTTGATATCAAGTTTTCTTGCCATACTAACTAGAGGCTCGGAGTCTGCACACCTTAGTATTCCCTCTGCAAGTAAGTCTATTCGATGGTTGCTCCCATCCCCGTACTTGAAAGATGTCTGAATAATGTCACCGGGTGGTATTTTCTCTCTGAATTTCGGATAGAATTTACGGATTTTTTGGAGGACCTCTTTCTCTTGGAAGATCGCCTTTCTAACTGCAGGCGTGCTCATGTCATTTCTGCCATCAAAAATTCTCGGAGAAGTGTTGAAAACAATCGCGTCCAGGCCTTCCCATACGGATACCGATAGCGCTAACCCGCCTCCCAAAGAGTGACCCGCCAGGCTAACCTGGCGGCCTGGATTATTCTTGACGTATTTTTTAACCTTCTTCTTAGCGCTTTTGTATGGTATCGAAATACCAACGGCAAGATTCCCCGATAACCAATCAATTTTCTCATCAGTCCCTTTGAAGGCGATAATCGTTTCTAAAGTACTTTGATGCTCCCATATATCAAACTGCAAGTTTGAAAATAGTCGACCTATCCAGGTTGGCGTATATGAATTCCTGTTCCCGGGTACAGGATTTCCACTAAGATCTACCTTTTGCCATCCAAGTTCCTCCAAAGGAAAGTAAACTCTATCTTCCTTGTCCACGTAGGCGTTGGAAGACATCATTGCATGAACTGAATAAGCGTTCGCCAATTCAACACTGAATTGTACGGGTTGTTCAGCGAGCGCAGGTACTCCGAAGCAAAACAAAGATGCTATAGCAACCACAACGTATTTAATCATTTTAGAATCCTCCCTTTACTTCTTTACAAATTCGAGTATCTATTGAACGCTACTATTTCAGTGATTATGTGACCTTGAACTGTATGGGTAATTGGGGTCAGAGTGAAAAATATAATGCTAGCGCCAGGTATCCAAGAGGTTTTACTCTGACCCCATTTGATAGGAAGCGGGGCTCTGTCAGCTCTCAGCCGGTTCGGAAACCGCCTCATCACGTTCCCAACCTTCGTGTTGAAGAACAATCCTTTGAATGCCGATCAGGCAGTTCTCGGCGTCAAGTTCGGGTAATGCCTGGTACTCAGATACCCAGGCCCGTTTCACCTGGTAGGAGATCGCTACATTCCCCTGAAGATTCATCACATTGATGACAATATCCTTGCGGAAATTGACCAGGGACATGGCGGCATCCCCGTCTATGTTATTCACAAGGTTGGCCCATCGCTCAAACACTGGATCGTGCGTCAGGCCCTGCTCCAGCGTGATAGGTTCATACATGGTTTGTCCGGGTATTTTGCGAACATGCACCGGATCACCCCCCGACCGCCATTCAACAACTTCAGTTCTTTTGATTAGCGCGGATACCTTTCGAAGCGCTGCGACGGGTTGACCATCAATGAGAACCTGAAACTTGAAGTTTCTGTATGGATCATGCCTGTGGGCATTCGCAGGAAATGTTGGTGCAGCCATGATAATTCTCCTTTATTGCTGATCTGGTTTCTGCTCGATGCGAAAGAGTTTTTACTCTGACCCCAAATATCTTACAAATATCTAAGTTTCAGCGGTAAAGTCAAAGGCTTTGTCGTGAACGTAAACCAGCTTACAGTCTTCGATGTATTTGGCATCGTGAATTCGGCCAGCCTTAATGTACCCTGTATCACCTTTGTCAAGATATATTTGCTGGCCGTCAGGAACGAGGCCATCAGCTGATTTCGTATAAAACTGGATTGACATCCTGCCTTCAATGACAACTGTCATGTCGTCACCTGGGTGTGAGTGCGGTGGCTCTTCTGAGCCGGCCACCCACCGTTCCAGCATCACTTCGACACCACTCGGATTGGTTGGATAGGTCGTTCTGACGGTAAAGCCTTCCGGCGTGTTTGGGGCGGACACATGATTTTTCCAGACTGCGGTGGTGTCTCCGGTTACTTCTTTAACATTATTAACGCTCATATGAGATTTCTCCTTGGATACTTGGCGTTGTGCGTGAGAAGCCGAGCGTAAGCGAGGTCCTGATTCTTCGATGCAAGCTACGCCTGCGCCTATTTATTATCAAGCCAATATGCATACCTGCCAACCCCGGAGTGAGATCGCCCACCAGAATTGGCTTGTGGATATAACTCGAATCGCGGTCTATTCTGCCGTGCAAATTTCATCTTGCGCACCATGCAAAAGTCAGGCATCGATCGTCCCGGTGGTTCTCTGCAAACAAAGATTTCTGAAACGGATTCACCCGAACGGGCAGGGCGGTTAGAATAGCGATTGATCCGCATTCGATACGCTGAGACACTGACGGTATGAATTTTCCCGGTATAGAAGAATTTGTCGGCAATACGCCGCTGGTGCGGTTGAAGCGCCTGCCCGGCGAAACCGGTAACACTATTCTGGTCAAGCTGGAGGGTAATAATCCGGCCGGTTCGGTCAAGGATCGTCCGGCGCTCACCATGATTAGCCATGCCGAGGCGCGCGGTGATATTGCCCCCGGCGATACACTTATCGAGGCTACCAGCGGAAATACCGGTATTGCACTGGCGATGGCTGCGGCCATGAAAGGTTACCGGATGGTGCTTGTTATGCCTGACAGCATGAGTGTTGAGCGCCGCCAGGTGATGAAAGCGTTTGGTGCCGAGATTATTTATGTGACGCGTGAGCAGAGCATGGAGGGCGCGCGCGATCTGGCCAAGCAGATGGAGGCCGAGGGCAAGGGCACGGTGCTGGATCAGTTCTCCAACCCCGATAACCCGCTGGCCCATTATGAAGGGACCGGCCCCGAAATCTGGCGCGATACCGAAGGCACCATCACGCATTTTGTCAGCGCCATGGGGACGACAGGCACCATTATGGGTACGTCGCGTTTTCTCAAGGAGAAGAATCCGTCGATTAAAATTGTCGGGGTGCAGCCTGCCGAGGGTGCTTCCATCCCCGGGATCCGGCGCTGGCCGAAGGAATACCTGCCGTCGATCTTCGACGCCAGCCGGGTGGATATCACTATCGATGTGGGGCAGGATGCTGCAGAGCAAACCACCCTGGCGCTGGCGTCGCAGGAAGGCATCTTTTGCGGTGTGTCATCCGGGGGTGCGGTTGCCGCGGCGCTTACGCTGAATATGGACGTGGAGAACGCAGTGATTGTCGCTATCATCTGTGACCGCGGCGATCGTTATCTGTCTACCGGGGTGTTTCCCGATTGAGCCCGCTACGCCTTTAGCGTATCTACGCCTGTTGTTTCGTGCGACCGGTGCAACTGGCGCGCTGTGTCTTGTCCTGCTGTCCTGCTCTGTTTCAGCTATCGAGCGGGCGCAACTCCACCTGGGTGATATTGAGTCCGATGGCTGGAGGCTGGAGGATGTCAGCCTGGCGATTGACCTGTCAGCAACGGCTCAACCCGGTATGCGCATTGAAGTTGCATCACTGGAGATTGGCCGCTACCGGATCGAAAAACTGCGTCTGACCTGTGCCGGTTTCGAACTGCTGCCAGCGGCTGTCGACTGCTCGAACGGGCAACTCAGCCTGTCCGGCGATGCAATCAGCGCGGACAGTCTGCCGGCGAGTTTCCATTACCGTTTTGATAGTGGCGAACTCAATGTATCGGTATCGGCGCTGCCCCTGGCCGGCGGTAAGGTGGGTTTGCAGTTCCATCAGCGCGGCGGTGAGTGGTGGCTCAAGGCGCAACTTGCCGATACCTTGCTGAGTGGTGTGGCGGGCTTGCTCAGGAAAGCGGGGCAGGACGTCCCGGCGCTGGATTATCAGGGATATCTCGGCGGCCGGTTGAAGGTGCTGGGGAACAGCGGGGAACTGGAGAGCGTCAGCTGGGACTTGCAGACGCGTGCATCCGGCTACAGCAATGCCGAGGGCAGCCAGGCGGCGGAAGCGTTACAGCTGACCAGCCGGGGTTCCGCCCGGCCGCTGGCTACGGGTTGGCGAATCCAGTCTTCCCTTAACGCGCGCGAGGGCATGCTGTATGCCGAGCCCGTTTATCTCGAGTTCTCCGCTGCCCGACCACTGGAAGTGTCGCTTGACCTGGACTGGCTGGGTGATAAGGGTGAACTGCTGGTGCGATCCCTGGCCTTTAACCAGCCGGGGGTCGTCGCCGGCAGACTTGATGCGCGGTTGCAGCCGGCAGCGGACCAGCCGTTGCGGCAGCTTGCTGTTGAGATCGACAAGTCTTCATTTCCGGGTCTGTACGAAAGCTGGCTGCAACCCTGGCTGGCGGGTACGGCGCTGGATAATCTCGATACGGAAGGCGGCTTGCGCGGGAAACTTACGCTGGTTGATGGCCGGCTTGAGGCCCTGCAACTTACCCTCGACAAGCTGTCTTTCCGGGAAGAGGGTGGCCAGTTCGGGGTAAAGGGGCTGGATGGTGATCTGCGCTGGGACAGCAGCGGACAGGTGCATACCTCCACGCTGGCCTGGCAGGGTGCCAACTACAACAGGCTGCAACTCGGCGCCGCGCAACTGGCGCTGGAAACAGATGCCAGGAATATGAAAATGCAACAGGCACTGGTGGTCCCGTTGCTCGACGGCAGTCTGCACGTTGAAGAGTTCGAGCTGGGTCTGGTGGATGGCAAGGTGCGCTGGCTGCTCGACGGTTTTCTCACCCCGGTGTCCATGCGCGCATTCAGTACGGCGCTGGGCTGGCCCGAGTTATCCGGCACACTGTCGGGTATGGTGCCTAAGGTTCACTATGAAAATGGCGTGCTGACACTGGGTGGCACCTTGCTGGTGCAGGCTTTCGACGGTGATATTACGCTGCGCAACCTGCGTATCGAGCGGCCACTGGGTACGGTTCCACGGCTGTGGGCGGATGCGAAAATTGTAAACCTGGACCTGAAAACGCTGACCCGTACATTTTCCTTCGGCCGCATTGAGGGGCGTTTGCAGGGCCGCGTAGACGGGCTGTACATGGAGGCCTGGCAGCCGGTTGCCTTCGATGCGGAGTTTGCAACTCCCGATGATGACGACAGCCGGCACCGTATCAGTCAGAAGGCGGTGGACAATATCTCCAATCTCGGTGGGGCCGGCCTGGGCGGAGCGCTGTCGCGCAGTTTTCTGCGCTTTCTCGAAGACTTTCCCTATAGCCGGCTGGGTATCCGTTGCCGTCTGGAAAACGGCACCTGTTACATGGGCGGGGTAGTGCCTGCCGAGCGTGGCTACTACCTGGTCCAGGGCCGCTGGCTGCCGCCACGGCTCGATGTGATCGGTTTCTCCGATGAGGTCGACTGGACATCCCTGGTCGAGCGGTTGGTATCCATAACCGAAGGGGAAAGTCCCGTTGTGCAATAACGTTTTCCGCGGGGCGGCGTTAGTGCCTATAATGGACACGTTTAAACAGATTGCGAAACAGGGGAAAGTCAAAGTGATACACACCATCCGTACGAGTTCACTGCTGGGTATGCTGTTGTTTCTGGCTGCCTGTGTCACCATCAACGTCTACTTCCCCAACGCGGAAGCGGCAAAAGCGGCCGACGAGATTATCCGTGGTGTCTACGGCGAGGACGAGGCCCCTGCGAGTACGCCTGACAAGTCGCCGCAACCGCAAAGCCTGTTCCAGGTGCCTGGTGCCGACCAGCCGTTGTGGGTAAGTGCGCTTGAGTGGCTGGTGCCGCCGGCGCAAGCGGCAGGTGATATCAATATCCAGTCACCGGCCATCAATACCCTGCGCAAATCGATGGAAGCGCGTTTCCCTGAACTGAAACCTTATTATGTTGGTGGCAGTGTCGGTATGACGCAGGATGGCCTGATCAAGATGCGCGACCTGAATGCCATTGCGTTGCGCGACCGCAAGACGGTTAATACGCTGGTTGCCGCTGAGAACCGGGACCGCAACGCCCTGTATAAGGAAATTGCAAACGCCAACGGGCAGCCGGAGTGGGAAGCGGATATTCGCAAGACGTTCGCCGCTCGCTGGATTGGCAATGCGCCCGGTGGCTGGTGGTATCAGGATAAAGGCGGTAGCTGGAAGCAAAAATAGTCCCTGCTGGTAGCGGGACAGAAAGGTCGCATGAATATTTTTGTATTTGATATTGAAACCATTCCCGATGTGGCGAGTGGCCGGCGCCTGTATGACCTCGACGGTCTCAGCGATGAAGATACCGGCAAGGCCATGATGCACCTGCGCGAGCAGAAGACCGGCAGTGAGTTCCTGCCCCTGCACCTGCATCGTATCTGCGCTATCTCTGTGGTGTTGCGCCACGCCGACCGGGTGAAGGTCTGGTCACTGGGTGAACCGGACTCCGGTGAAGCGGAACTGGTAAAGCGCTTTTTTGACGGTGTCGACAAGTTTACGCCGACGCTGGTGTCGTGGAATGGCGGTGGCTTTGACCTGCCGGTGCTGCACTACCGGTCGCTGTTACATGGCGTGCAGGCACCGCGCTACTGGGACAATGGTAGCGATGACCGGGATTTCAAATGGAACAATTACCTGAGTCGCTATCACGAACGGCATACCGATTTGATGGATGTGCTGGCCGGTTACCAGATGCGGGCCAGCGCCAAGCTGGATGAAGTGGCGACCATGCTCGGTTTTCCCGGCAAGATGGGTATGAGTGGCGCGCACGTCTGGGACGCATACCAGGCCGGTGAGATAGAAGGTATTCGCAACTATTGCGAAACTGACGTGCTGAATACTTTCCTTGTGTATCAGCGTTTCCAGTTGATACGCGGGCATCTGACCAGGGCGGCTTACCAGAAGGAGCTGGATCTGCTCAGGAACACCCTGGAGCAGGAGGATAAACCCCACTTCCGCGAGTTCCTGCAGCACTGGGGACAAGCGCCTTCGTCATGAGCCGGCGCAGCAGAAAACCCAAGCTCCCCAACTACCCGGTACGCGTCACTATAGAGTCCCTCTCCCATGATGGCCGGGGCGTCGCGCACGTCGATGGCAAGGCGGTATTTGTCGATGGTGCGCTGCCGGGAGAAGAACTCAGCTTCCTGTACACGGCGCGGTCCCGCAAGCACGACGAGGGGAAACTGTGCGAGCTGTTTTCCGCCTCACCTGACCGGGTCGAACCAAAATGTGCGCATTTCAGCGTGTGTGGTGGTTGCAGTCTCCAGCACCAGGATAGCGGCAGGCAGATCCTGTGCAAACAGCAGACGTTGCTCGATAACCTTGAGCGTATCGGCAAGGTGACGCCGGAACACGTACTCGATCCGTTAACGGGACCGGTGTGGGGTTACCGGAACAAGGCGCGTCTGGGTGTGAAGTATGTGAACAAGAAGCACCGGGTGCTGGTGGGGTTCCGGGAAAAACGCAAACCCTATATTGCCGATATCAATCGCTGCGAAGTGTTGCATCCGGATGTTGGTGAACGCCTGGAAGAACTCGCGGAATTAATTGGCGGTATGGAGGCACGCGCAAGGATCGCCCAGATCGAAGTGGCTGCCGGTGAAGACTGTACGGTTTTAGTGTTCCGCAATCTCGATCCGCTCAGCGGACAGGATACGCAGACACTGGTCAAGTATGCGCAGCAAACCGGTCTGCACATCTATTTGCAGCCGGCGGGGCCGGACAGTATCGAATTGCTGTGGCCCGAGACTTCAATGCTCTGCTACCACCTGCCGGACTATGAACTGGAGATCCGCTTTCTGCCCATGGACTTTACCCAGATCAATCCGGCCATCAACCAGCCCATGATCCAGCAAGCGCTGGGGCTGCTGGAGTTGCAACAGGATGATAGGGTGCTGGACCTGTTTTGCGGTCTGGGAAATTTTACCCTGCCGATGGCGCGCAGCGCACAGCATGTCACAGGTGTGGAAGGTGAGGCGGGACTGGTCCAGCGTGCGCGGGACAACGCGCAGCGCAACGGTATCGATAATGTGGAGTATCATGTTGTTGATCTGAGCGAGGAGCCCGGCGAGCAACCCTGGATGAATCAGCACTACGATAAAATTCTGATCGACCCGCCGAGAAGCGGCGCGCAGGAACTGGTGCCGCACCTGGCCAAGCCTGGTGCTGAGCGTATCGTCTATGTTTCCTGTCACCCCGGTTCGCTGGCGCGCGATGCCGGCATTCTGGTAAACGAGCTCGGCTATAAACTGGCGGCTGCCGGTGTTATGGATATGTTCCCGCATACCACCCATGTGGAATCCATGGCCCTGTTTGTACGCGGCTGACCCGATGTCCTCCGATACTGCACAAGCCAATCCGCTGCGGGAGAACTATACCTGGCACCGGGTGTACGACATTGTAAAAGAACACCGCCGCGAGCTGGTTGCGGCCAATGTCATCGGTCTGCTGGCGGTTATGGCTGCTGTACCCCTGCCGTTGTTGATGCCTATGCTGGTGGACGAAGTGTTGCTCAAACAACCGGGTTTCCTGGTGGGGGTGATGGACCGTGCTTTTCCGGATGCGTGGCACGGCGCGGTGCTTTATGTGAGCGCGATTCTCCTGGCAAGCATTGTTTTGCGCGTGACAAGTGTATTGCTGAGTGTCTGGCAGACCCGCCAGTTCAGCATGATTGCCAAGGATGTAGTGTATCGAATTCGCCGTGACCTGTTGCTGCGGTTGCGGCGTATCTCGATGGCCGAGTACGAGTCCATGGGCAGCGGTGAAGTGACATCGCACTTTGTCACCGACCTGAACGCTGTTGATGACTTCATCGGCATGACGCTGTCCAAATTCGTGATAGCTGTATTCTCTTTGTTCGGTGCTGCGTTCGTGTTGCTGTGGATGCACTGGCAGCTGGCCCTTTTGATCCTGTTCCTGAATCCGCTGGTGGTGTATTTCACCGTAGTGCTGGGTAAAAGCGTTAAACACCTGAAGCGCCGCGAGAACAAGGCGTTTGAGCTGTTTCAGGGCGCGCTGACAGAAACCCTCAATGCCATCCAGCAAATCCGCGCAGCCAACCGCGAGGGCTATTACCTCAAACGTGTGATCGGCAAGGCGTTGCAGATCAGGCAGGACTCGGCAGCATTTGCCTGGAAAAGCGATGCCGCCAGTCGCCTGTCATTCATGGTGTTCCTGGTCGGTTTCGATCTGTTCCGCGCAGTCAGCATGTTGATGGTGGTGTTCTCAGACCTGACGATCGGGCAGATGATGGCCGTGTTCGCCTACCTCTGGTTCATGATGGGGCCGATGCAGGAGGTGCTGAATATCCAGTATTCATTCTTCGGTGCGCGCGCCGCCCTCGACCGCATTAACCGGATACTGGGTCTTAACGAAGAACCACAGTATCCCGCAAGCGAAGACCCATTTACCGGTAAGCGCGGTGTCGCAGTCAGCCTGCGTGATATCCACTTCGAATACCGGCCGGGCGAATCGGTGCTGAACGGCGTCAGTCTCGATATACCTGCCGGTGAACGGGTTGCGCTGGTCGGTGCCAGCGGCGGTGGCAAATCAACCCTGGTGCAGGTGTTGCTGGGACTCTATCCACCGACTTCGGGTCAGATTGCTTTCGATGGTGTCGCGGTGGAAAAGATCGGGCTGGAAGTGGTGCGCGAACACGTCGCCACCGTGCTGCAGCATCCCGCGCTGTTCAACGATACCGTGCGTAACAACCTGACACTGGGCCGCGAACACTCCGACGAAGCCTTGTGGCAAGCATTGCAGCACACGCAGCTGGAAGAGCTTGTACAGGCAATGCCTGATGGACTCGAGTCAATGCTTGGCAGCCAGGGCGTCAGGCTGTCGGGCGGGCAGCGCCAGCGACTGGCGATTGCACGCCTGGTATTGATTGACCCGCAAGTGGTGATCTTTGACGAAGCCACCTCGGCGCTGGATAGCGAAACCGAAGCACGTTTACACAAAGCACTTGCCGGGTTCCTGGAAGGACGCACAGTCCTGATCGTGGCGCATCGCCTGAGCGCGGTAAAACAGGCTAACCAGGTTTACGTTTTCGAGGACGGACAGATTGCGGAGCAGGGTACGCACAAGGAGTTGTTGGGCGCAGACGGTTTATACAGCCGCCTGTATGGTTGACGGGCCTGTTAAGCCATAAACAGAACTAATAAAAAAACAGGGAGGGATCCAGGCACGCTTCTTCAGGGTAGTTTAAAAATCTGCCCTGTCCTTCTAGCGCATGTAGGCATAACCCTCCTCCTGTTGTAATCTGGCAATTTCTGCATCAGCCATAGGCACCATCTTTATATACCCGTGTATATCCTCAGGCTCGTAACCCAGGATTTTGGCAGCGGTACGGCACATTCGAAACTCGATAGTCGTTCCAACGGTCAGACTCTGGGCCTCTGCCATCAGTTCCCTGTAGTCCTTGAATTTATCGATAGCAAAGAAAGGGATGGCTTCTCCATGAATGACCACTATGATGGAGCTATCCATGGGGTCGGCTTCATATAGCCTGTAAAGATATGCCAGTCGATCTAGAATGTTGCCTAAATATTCGGCATCACCTGTTGTGAGGTCATATAAAACCTTGCCCGGCTTGTAGCTCATATCAAGGGTGCTGGCCGCGCCCCAGGGAGAACGTTCCGCAGCGTATACGGAGGTTGTGTGCCAAGACAGTAAAAACAAACCAAACAGGATATGCGCTGTTCTATTCATTATATGTAAGACCTTCAGCAGTGATTTGCCTGGCAGGCATTAAATTGAAAATGGTTCGCGTATCATATATGAAAACAATCAGAGGCAGACCACGATATGCCGGCGTTGGGGGATTTGCCTTTTTTAACAATGATATGGCCGCTTTGCACGCCCGCCTGCATGATTGATCGCGCTGTTGTACAGGCCTGGAATGTTTAAGCCCTTGTATTACACTGATACAGTCAGGAAGGAGGTTGGGAATGAGGTATGCGCGTAGATATTTCTGTCTGGCCGTGCTGTTTCTGTCATCCGCCTCTATGGTATTCGGTAGCGAGGCAGTTACCTTCCCATCAGAAGACGGGTTATTGATAACTGCGGATATCAGTGCACCATATAAAAACGGTGAAGCACCCATGGTCGTACTGTTTCACCAGGCCGGTGCAAGCCGGGGCGAGTACGCTGAAATCGCTCCATGGCTGAACAGGCTGGGCTATAATTGTATGGCCGTCGATCAGCGCTCGGGGAAATATGTCAGCGGTATTGAAAACGAAACGGCGCTGAGAGCAGCAAAGGAAAACAGGCCGACAGGCTATATTGATGCCTTGCCGGACATTAGAGCCGCACTGACCTATGCGCGCAGGCATTACGGGAAAGATGGTGTTATTGCCTGGGGAAGTTCCTATTCCGCTGCACTGGTATTGAAGATAGCGGGCGATTCCCCCGGACTTGTTGACGGTGCGCTGGCATTCTCTCCGGGTGAATATTTTGAGCGTGCCGGCAAGACTGCCACCTGGGTACAGGCTTCTGCTGAAAACATCAAAGTACCGGTCTTTATTGCCTCGGCCCGTAGCGAGGCGGATCAGTGGGCCGATATCCTTGCCGCGATTAAATCCGGCAGCAAGGTGGCATTTGTTCCAGTAACAGACGGCAGGCATGGCTCACGCGCCCTGTGGGGAAAGTATCCGGACAGCAGTGCCTACCGGGATGCGGTAAAAGCCTTTCTTGAGCAGTATTTCCCGACCGGTAAGTAATTATTTTCGCCAATTTGGCCCTACGATGACGTCGATCAATGACAAGAGGACAGGGTTAGTGTTATCAGAGAAGTGCTGTTAACTTTTTCAATCAGGAGATTAGCCATGAAAATCTGTGGATCAATAGTAATTGCTGGGGCAATAGTATCATCCGGCATCCTGTGGGCAGCCGAGCAGCCGATGACCTTCGAGGCACTGGATACCGATGGCGACGGCTATATCAGCAATACGGAAGCCGGCGCCAGAGAGGACCTGACAAAGGGCTGGCAGGCTATCGATAAAAACACCGATAACAAGCTGGATATCACTGAATTCAGCGCCTTTGAAAGCGAAGGACGTTTCACGCCTCCCGAAGAGAGCGAGGAACCCGGTGTCGGTGCAGCACCCTATTAATAAATAACGGGGCAAGCCCCGGCCTGCACGTTCTGTGCGAACGAACCCGCAGGTTGGGGTATAAGCCTGCCACAGCATACTATTAGGTATACAGAACGCTGAGAGCCTGTATATGGATGAGGAAACCAGATTATTACTGCGCAACATCGCTCATCACCTCAAGTGGGTTATAGCGCTGTTGCTGGCTATTCTGGGCCTGTTGATTGCCCAGTCTTTGGGTTGATCACCTTCTCTAAAGACGCATCAACCTGATGCGCTTTAACAGGCGGCAGATTCCCTGACCGGGATGCGAACGTCGCTCCAGTTTGTTCCTTTCGCAGGGTTTGTTGTCCACGCTGGAATAGAGTAAAAAAACCAGTTGTCAGCGCCCTGTTCAGCTTTCGTTCATCTATCCGGATTTATTGTATAGCCATCGGGATAACCCCGATTGTGCTAATCCAGATGGAGAATGAATCATGAAACTGTATACGACATTTAGAAAGTTGCCCCTGATTGCCCTGTTGTCCCTGGGGCTGGCGTGTACACCGCTGGTGGCGGGCGCCGATGGTGGTGAGCGTGGCCGGAATGGTCATTATCAACAGGACCGTGGCAAGTCCCATCACGGGTCTGATCACCGTAGAGAATACCGTGACTACGGCCATCAACGTAAACATGGCTACCGGAAAGGCTACAACAAGGGCTACAGACACGGACACAAAAGTGGTCACCACTACGACAGGCGGCATCATGGACATCGGGGCCACTACGGCCATTACGATGATGTCCACCGGCACTACAGGCACGGACCCCGTCACGACTACGCCAGCTTGATGTTCGGCCTTTACTCCGACAACCTGGATGTCATTTTTCGCGACTAGCATGATCCGCACCGGCCGACAGTGCTGTGCTGCTGGCCGGTGTGGTCTTGCGCATGCCTGCTGGTGTAAGCTTGGCTTGCCGATAACTATCGATGACCTGCATGAAAAGCTTCCTGCTGCCACCACTGTTCTCACTGCTGTTGCTGCTTTTCCTGCCGACGGCGTTGCAGGCCGAAGAGCGTGCAACGATAGACCGGCAGGAAGCCATGAGCATTGCCCAGCAAGTATATCCGGGGCGCGTGCTGGCAGTTAAAAAGGTACAGAAGGGTAAGTCACCGGCCTATCGCGTTAAAACCCTGAGCGCAAAAGGCGATGTTCACATCATCGTGATTGATGCTGTCAGCGGGCGAGTGATTTCCAGGCGCTGATCATGCGTATCCTGATTGTTGAAGATGAAGCCAGCCTGCAGGCGGACATACGCAAACGGCTCGAGGCCGAGGGTTACATGGTAGATACCAGTGCGGAAGGTAACGAGGGTCTGTACCTGGCAACGGAATACCCGCTGGATGCGGCGATCATCGATATCGGTCTGCCGGGTATTTCCGGCATCGAGATCATTCGACGCCTGCGTGACCAGGGATACAACCTGCCCGTGTTGATTTTGACCGCGCGCAGTCGCTGGCAGGAAAAAGTCGAGGGCCTGGAAGCCGGTGCTGATGATTACCTGGTCAAGCCGTTTCAGATGGAAGAGTTACTGGCACGCCTGAAAGCCCTGCTGCGGCGCGCAACGGGTGCCCCGAAAACCGAGCTGCACTGCGGGTGCATCGCCCTCAACACGGATACGCAACAGGTATTGCTCAACGGCGATACCCTCGATGTCACCGCGTTCGAGTACCGCCTGCTCGAATACCTGATGCGGCATTCCAGCGAAGCTGTTTCCAAGGCGCAGCTTGCCGATTATCTCTATCCACACGATGCTGATCGCGACAGCAATGTCATTGAGGTCATCATCGGGCGTCTGCGCAGGAAGCTCGACCCCGACGGGTCACTGAAGCCGATTGAAACCCTGCGCAATCGTGGTTACCGCTTTACCCTGTGCGACGACAAGGCAGTGTGAGTCTTTCCTGATGTCGCTCAATCTTCGCATCATCCTGATTGCAACGCTGGTACTGGCGATCTTTGTGACACTCACGGCAGCAACACTGGAACGTGCCTTCAGCGACAGTGCCGAGAGTGCGCAGCGCGACAGGTTGACCAGCCAGCTTTATGCCCTGATGGCAGCGGCGGAGATCGATGAACGCGGGCAACTGTTAATGCCGTCCAACGAACTCGATGCGCTACTGGGCCTGCCGAGCTCCGGCGTATATGCACAGATTACCGATCGCACAGGCCGTGTTCTCTGGGAGTCTTCCTCTGCACTGGGTATAGAACCGCCTGCAGCCGCTACCCTGGACGGTGGCAATAAACAGTTTACGAAAATCCGCCTGGATGACAGCGACTATTACCGCTTTGCCTTCGGCGTCAACTGGCCCACCACGTCCGGCACAATGGCACTAACCTTTAACATCACCACCGACCTCAAGTCCTTCAACCGGCAGATCGGTGAATTTCGAGCCACGCTGTGGAGCTGGCTGGGCGCAATGGCCGTGTTGTTGCTGGTCTGTCAGGCTGCGATTCTGCGCTGGGGCCTGTCACCATTACGCCGGGTCGGCAAGGAACTGGGGCGTATAGAATCAGGTGACCAGGACAGGATTGAGGACCGTTACCCGCAAGAGATCAAGCGGCTCACTGTCAACATCAACCAGCTGCTGCAACAGGAACGCTCACAGAAAACGCGTTACCGTAATGCGCTTGGAGATCTGGCGCACAGCCTGAAGACACCACTGGCTGTTATGCGCAGCGCCCTGGTCAGCAAAAAGCCGGGTGATACGGATACGCTTGATGAGCAGATCACGCGCATGAACAGTATCGTTGAATACCAGCTGCAGCGCGCGGCGACACTGGGACCGGCGGTGATGGGCAAGTCAGTGGAGGTCGCGCCGCTGGTAAAGCGGTTGCTTGCTTCTCTGGACAAGGTTTATCTCGATAAGCATATCGACGTGAAAACCACGATTGAAGACGATCTTGCTTACCGGGGCGATGAGGGCGACCTGATGGAAGTGCTGGGTAATTTGCTCGATAACGCCTTCAAGTGGGCAGAACAGCACATCGAACTGGATGCATATCGCAAGAAGAAACAGCTGGTCATACACATTCGCGACGACGGGTCGGGCATGCCTGGCGAGATGATATCTGCGCTCCTGCAACGTGGCGTACGCGCCGATCAGTCCACCGCCGGCCACGGTATCGGTCTTTCGATTGTAAAGAACATCGTTGACGCCCGTCAGGGCGATTTGCGTATCACGCAACGACCGCAGGGTGGCAGTGAAGTTGTGGTGACGTTATAGCGGGTCGGTTTATATCACTCGAGAAGATTCTGCGTTCTATTGCCGATACCAGCGCTTGGACAGTGCCTTGTACACGCGTTGCGGGTACCAGACTTTGCCAATGCTGCCGTTGTAGCGGGCCAGCGCCCTGGTGCGGTCACCTTTTTCTCGTTCCAGGTAGTGACGCAGGATGGTGCAACCCATGCGCAGGTTGGTGTGAATGTCGAACAGGTCGTCGTTGGGTCGGCCGATTTCGTCCAGCCAGAACGGCATGACCTGCATCAGGCCGCGCGCACCGGCGTAGGAGAGGGCGAAGCGGTCGAAGTTGCTTTCCACCTCGATCAATGCCAGCACCATTTCCGGAGGCAGGTCGGCCCGGCTGGCTTCGTAGTGAACGGTTTTCAGGATAAGCAGGCGTTCTTCCGGATCGGGCACTTTGCGGTCCAGGCGCTGCGACATATCGGTGAGCCAGACCTCTGCATCGAAGCGGTCCTCGAAACTGTCCGAGGATTGAATGGCACCAATCAGCACGGCACGCATCCGGTCATCCGGACGTTCCTGGGTCGCTGCCGACAATGGCCCGCAGGCTAGGCAGAACAGTATCGCCAGAACCGGTTTAATACGTAGTTTCAAACTGTGATTTGAGGTGGGCCACAATCTCGCCGCGCGGGATGCTTTCGTTGTCGCCACCGCGCCGTGCCTTGTATTCCACCAGTCCCAGATCCAGGTTTTTCTCACCAATAACCACCCGATGCGGTATGCCAATGAGTTCCATATCGGCAAACATGACCCCGGGCCTTACATCGCGGTCGTCAAAAATAACGTCGATGCCGGCGTTGAGCAGCTCCTGGTACAGCTCGTCACAGGCTTCGCGTACCCGCTGGGACTTCTTCCGGTTCATGCCGAGCAGCGCTACCTGGAAGGGCGCCAGCGCGTCTGGCCATGTAATGCCTTGATTATCATGATTTTGTTCAATGGCGGCGGCGACTACGCGGGAAACGCCGATACCGTAGCAGCCCATGATCATCGGGGTTTCCTTGCCATTTTCGTCCAGCACAGTGGCATTCATTGCGCGGCTGTATTTGTCGCCGAGCTGGAAGATATGGCCAACTTCGATGCCGCGCGCGATGCGCGCCGTGCCTTTGCCGTCCGGGCTGGGGTCGCCTGCGAGGAGGTTACGTATATCGGCCACCACGGGTTCGGCACAATCACGCCCCCAGTTCACACCGGTAAGATGCTTGCCGTCACTGTTTGCACCACAGACAAAGTTACTGAGGTGGGCCGCAGAACGATCTGCGATGACCGGTATGTTCAGTCCGACCGGGCCCAGTGACCCGGGGGCACAGCCCGCGGCTGCAAGAATCTGTGCGTCGCTGGCGAAGGCCAGCGGCTGGGCGACCTGTTCGAGTCCAGCGGCCTTGACCTCGTTGAGGCTGTGATCGCCACGCAGGCAGAGTGCCACCACGCCGCCCTCACTGCCTTCCACAAGCAGTGTCTTGATGCACTGCCGGGGTGTTACGTCCAGTGCCTTTGAGACGGCTTCAATGCTGTGCTGTCCGGGGGTGTCGATCGTTTGCTGGTCTGCCGAGGGTTGCGGCCGTTCGCCTGCGGGTGCCAGCGCTTCGGCTTTTTCCAGGTTGGCGGCGTAGTCGCTGTCGCTGGAAAAAACGATGGCATCTTCTCCGGAGTCTGCGAGCACGTGGAACTCGTGCGACAGTGCGCCGCCGATCGCTCCGCTGTCGGCACTCACAGCTCGAAATTCCAGCCCCAGCCGGGTGAAAATACGGCTGTAGGTGTCGTACATCGACTGGTAGGTTTCATCCAGCGATGCCGGGTCCAGGTGGAAGGAATAGGCATCTTTCATCAGGAACTCGCGGGCGCGCATGACGCCGAAACGCGGTCGGATCTCGTCGCGGAACTTGGTCTGGATCTGGTAGTAGTTGACCGGTAGCTGTTTGTAGCTGCGCACTTCACGTCGCACCAGGTCGGTGATGATTTCTTCGTGTGTCGGACCGAAACAGAAGTCACGGTTATGCCGGTCTTTCATGCGTAACAGTTCGGGTCCGTATTGTTCCCAGCGCCCGGATTCTTCCCAGAGTTCGGCTGGCTGCACTGCCGGCATCAGCAGTTCCAGTCCGCCGGCGCGGTTCATTTCCTCGCGTACTACGGCTTCTGCCTTGCGCAGCACGCGCAGGCCCAGTGGTTGCCAGCTGTAGATACCGGCGGCGACCTTGCGGATCATACCGGCGCGCATCATCAGCTGGTGGCTGATGATTTCAGCATCCGAAGGAGTTTCCTTAACGGTGGCGAGGGGGAACTGTGAGACTTTCATGGTCAGGTATCCGGCTGCAATCAAGCGCGCGATTGTAGCCAGACAACGTCAGAAAGTCCCGCCATTCCAGCCCCACATGGCCCGCGGGGCATCGGCAAACTCGATATATACGCGATCGGCGGGCAGGCCCAGCTCATCATTCAGCAGACTCGCCAGCGTCCGGGAAAAATCCGCGGTGCCCGATTCGGGCAGACCGATGCTTTTCAATTCCAGGTAAGCCAGTGGCTCGTTACTGCCACCGAACAGCATGGCAGGATTCTGTTCGATGCTTACCATGACATAGCGTTCCGGTTTGCCGAGCATATCGGCAACGGTCTGTGACGCATTTCTGATCAGGGACTTCCGGGTGTCGGGTTCAATGGGTTGATTGGTCTGTATTTTCAGTAGTGGCATGGTGAAACTCCTCAGTCACAGAATTCCTTGATGGCATCCTCGTTCTTTTTGATCATTTCCTGTTTTTTCTCTTCAGAGAACCGCTCATAGCTGCCGTCCGGCATTTTAGCCAGTCTGTGTCCCCCATAGCCCAGCTGGGTAATGTTTTTGCGGGCATTCTCGCAGTTTTGTTTTCTGATTTCGGCGTTCTGTGTTTTTGCGGCCGCCTCTGCCTCAGCGGTTTCCTGTTGTTTCAGCTGCTCATCCAGTTCCTTGACCTGGTCCTGCAGGGGTTTCCTTGCAGGAGCCGATGGTTTCGGCTGCGGATCGGCCTTTATGGGCGTCGCGTTCACGCCGGCCGGTGGGAACTGGCCGTACTGGGTTTCGCCGTTCGCATCGCTCCATTTGTACATTGCGGCACTGGCGGGGAGTGCCAGTGACGCCAAAAGAAGCGTGATTGTGATTGTCGGGCGCATAATTTGTCCTCTGCTGTTATTGGGATATCAGCTACTTACCACGCTGCGAGTGGATCGACAAGTGCAGGGTTCCCATCCTGGCGGATGAGCTGCTGGCAAAGCTGTTTTCGGATCGCGGACTTGTTAGCCGGGCTCGGCACGCACCACCTTTTAGATACTGGATTCTGCCTTCCAACAATGGCAGTATTAGTCAGTTCTGAATCTGCGCTTTGCGCATGTGCCCGATATACGGGCTTTTTTTCTGGTTTTTGGTTTTGCCGTCACCCGGGAGACAAAACAGGTGGAGCTGACTGGCGCTGAAATTTTTGTACGCAGCCTTGTAGAGCAGGGAGTCGACTATATATTCGGCTATCCTGGCGGGGCGGTATTGCCAATTTACGATGCTCTGTATCAACAGGACAAGCTGGAGCACGTGCTGGTGCGTCACGAGCAGGCAGCGACCCACGCAGCCGATGGTTATTCGCGCTCCACCGGCAGACCCGGTGTGGTGCTTGTCACCTCCGGACCGGGTGCGACCAATGCAGTGACCGGAATCGCCACCGCATACATGGATTCAATTCCGCTGGTGGTATTTACCGGCCAGGTGCCGACTGCGCTGATCGGCAACGATGCTTTCCAGGAAGTGGACAGCGTGGGCATCACGCGTCCCTGTGTGAAACACAACTTCCTGGTGAAGGACGTAAAAGACCTGGCAGTGACTATCCGCAAGGCATTCTACGTTGCCATGACCGGGCGGCCGGGCCCGGTGGTGGTTGATATTCCCAAGGATGTCGCCGCGGCGAAGGCTGAATTCCATTACCCCAAACGCATCAGCATGCGCTCTTACAACCCGGTGACCAAGGGGCATCCGCGCCAGATTAAAAAGGCGATCGATCTGATGCTGGCCGCCAAACGCCCGATGCTTTACACCGGTGGTGGCGTGATACTGGCCAATGCCAGCAGTCAGTTGACCGAGCTGACCAAACTGCTGGGCTACCCCATCACCAACACGCTGATGGGGCTGGGTGCGTTTCCGGCTACACATAAGCAGAACCTTGGCATGCTGGGCATGCACGGCACCTATGAAGCCAATATGGGTATGCACAACTGTGACGTGCTGATTGCCATCGGAGCGCGCTTCGATGACCGTGTTACGGGTAATGTCGAAAAGTTCTGCCCGACGGCAACGATAATCCATGTAGACATTGATCCGGCCAGTATTTCCAAGAACGTCAAGGTGGATGTCCCGATTGTCGGGCCTGTCGACCAGGTGCTCAAGGAAATGCTCAAACTGCTCAAAGAGAGCAAAAAGAAACCGGATGCGACGGCGCAGAAAGCCTGGTGGAAGCAGATCGAGGAATGGCGTGCCATGGACTGTCTGAAGTATGACCGCGACAGTGAGTTGATCAAACCGCAGTATGTGCTGGAAACCCTGTACGAAGTCACCAAAGGCAAGGCTTTTGTGACGTCGGATGTAGGTCAACACCAGATGTGGGCTGCCCAGTTCTATAAGTTCGACAAACCGAACCGCTGGATCAATTCCGGTGGTCTGGGGACCATGGGTTTTGGCCTTCCCGCGGCGATGGGTGTGCAGTTTGCGCATCCGAAGGAAACAGTGGCCTGCGTCACCGGCGAGGGGAGTATCCAGATGTGCATCCAGGAGCTGTCTACCTGCCGCCAGTACGCGTTGCCGCTGAAAATCATTAATCTGAACAACGGTTACCTGGGCATGGTGCGTCAGTGGCAGCAGTTCTTTTATGATGGCCGCTATGCGATGTCCTACATGGAGTCATTGCCTGATTTCGTCAAGCTGGCGGAAAGTTACGGGCATGTGGGTATGCAGATCACCAAACCTGAAGATGTGGAACCTGCCCTGAAGGAAGCCTTCAAGATGAAGGACCGGCTGGTGTTTATGGATTTCCTGACCGACAAGAGCGAGAACGTATACCCGATGATTCCGGCGGGTGCCGGTCAGAATGAAATGATCCTGGTGTAGCTGTGCGGCATATCATTTCAATTCTGATGGAGAACGAATCGGGTGCCCTGTCGCGGGTGGCGGGTCTGTTTTCGGCGCGTGGATATAATATTGAATCGCTTACCGTTGCACCGACGGAAGACGAGTCGCTGTCGCGCATGACTTTGGTAACCACCGGTACCGATGAAGTTATCGAGCAGATTACCAAACAGCTCAATAAGCTGATAGACGTCGTCAAGCTCATGGATATGCATGAAGGCCCGCATATCGAGCGTGAGATGATGCTGATCAAGGTGCGTGCGGCAGGTCCGGCGCGCGAAGAGGTGAAGCGTCTCGCGGATATTTTCCGTGGCCGTATCATCGATGTGAGCGATACTATTTACACGATTGAAGTAACGGGTACCAGCGGTAAGCTGGACGCGTTTGTTGAAGCGATTACCCAGACCGACATCATCGAAGTGGTGCGCTCTGGTGTGACCGGAATTGCGCGAGGCGAACGCGCCTTGCACGTGTAACACGAATTTGAATATCAGTTAAGGTACAGAGCTATGACGATGAATATCTATTATGACAAGGATGCGGACCTTTCCATTATCAAGGGATCAAAGGTCAGCATTATCGGTTACGGATCGCAGGGGCATGCGCATGCCAACAACCTGAAAGATTCGGGCGTGAATGTTACCGTGGGTTTGCGTGCCGGTTCCATTTCCGAGGCCAAGGCAAAAAATGCCGGTCTGACCGTGAAGTCGATTGAAGACGCGGTCAAGGCTGCCGACGTGGTCATGATCCTGGCACCCGATGAGCACCAGGCCAAACTGTACCGTGACAAGGTCGAACCCAATATCAAAAAGGGTGCAGCACTGGCGTTTGCGCACGGTTTCAATATTCACTTTGAGCAGATCATGCCGCGTGCCGATCTGGACGTAATAATGATTGCACCCAAGGGACCTGGCCACCTGGTGCGTTCCACCTACACGCAGGGTGCCGGTGTGCCTTCGCTGATCGCTGTCTTTCAGGATGCCAGCGGCAAGGCAAAGGACATCGCGCTGTCTTATGCATCTGCCAACGGTGGTGGCCGTGCCGGGGTTATCGAGACAAGCTTCCGCGAAGAAACCGAGACGGACCTGTTCGGCGAACAGGCCGTGCTGTGCGGCGGCGCAACTGCGCTGGTGCAGGCTGGTTTTGAAACCCTGACGGAAGCGGGATATGCGCCGGAAATGGCATACTTTGAGTGTTTGCACGAACTGAAACTTATCGTGGATCTCATGTACGAAGGCGGTATCGCTAATATGCGCTACTCGATTTCCAACACTGCTGAATACGGTGACCTGACCCGTGGTCCGCGCGTGGTTACCGATGAAACCAAGGCCGAAATGAAGCGTATCCTGACGGAGATCCAGAACGGTGAGTTCGCCCGCGAGTTCATTCTGGAAAATCAGGCCGGTGCCGCCACGCTGAAAGCCAAGCGACGACTGGGGCGCGAGCATCCTATCGAAAAGGTAGGTGAGCAGCTGCGCAGCATGATGTCATGGATCAGTGATAACAAGATCGTCGACAAGAAAGTTAACTGATACACAAGGGGTTGCATTGGCAGCCCCGCTTTTATTATGGCTATGGGCCGTTATCCTTATTTTTCCCGCACCGGATGGTTGCCGTTTCTGGTATGCGCCGGTCTGGGACTGTTAGCCGCTCGTTCCCTCGGCTGGATCTGGTCGCTGCCATTCTGGCTGGGCTGTGTTTTTCTTGTCTACCTGTATCGCGACCCCAATCGCGAAATACCTTCCAGCCCGCTGGCGGTTGTCAGCCCCGCCGATGGCATTGTTACTGCAGTGACGGAAGCGCACGACCCGTACCTTGACCGTCAGGCGATTCATCTTGTTGTGCAAATGGGCCATGTTGATGTCTATAGCACGCGAAGTCCGGTTGAGGGCAAGATTCTGGAGCCGAAACATAGTACAGGTGATGGCAGCGACCAGCCGCATGGCGTGTGGTTGAAAACCGATGAAGATGATGATCTGGTCGTGGTTATGCATCGTGGTCCGCTGCACAACCTGCCGCGCTGCTATGTGCGTATAGGAGAGCGCGTCGGCCAGGGGCAGCGTTGTGGCTATATCCAGATGGGTGGGAGGGTTGACGTTTATTTGCCCTCCAACAGCCGTATAGAGGTTGCCAGCGGCTCGCGCGTAAAAGCCGGATCTGATGTAATAGCCACATTGGTTCACAAGTAAGGGCCAGCATGGACGAAGAAAAAACACCGGATCGTCGCCGTCGGGGAATCTATCTGCTCCCCAACCTGTTTACAACGGCAGGGCTGTTTGCAGGGTTTTACGCCATTGTTGCTGCGATGAGTAACAATTTCGAAGTCGCGGCCATTGCGATTTTCGTCGCCATGATAATGGATGGTATCGACGGACGGGTCGCGCGCCTGACCAATACCAGCAGTGAGTTCGGTGTTCAGTACGATAGCCTGTCGGACATGGTGTGTTTCGGTCTTGCGCCGGCGCTGGTGGTATTTGAATGGGCATTGCGCAGTATGCTCGAGCAGGGCTGGCTGTGGTCCAAGCTTGGATGGCTGGCGGCATTTATTTATACCGCGGGGGCAGCGCTAAGGCTGGCGCGCTTCAATACCCAGGTCGCCAGCGCCGACAAACGTTATTTCCAGGGCTTGCCCAGTCCATCAGCGGCGGGGGTGTTGGCCGGGCTGGTCTGGTTCAGCGAAGATAACGGGCTGGACGGTGGCGACATGTGGATGGCAGGTGCTTTTCTGGCTGCCGCCATGGGGGCGCTGATGGTGAGTAATGTCCGCTACTACAGTTTCAAGGAAGTCGATTTCAAAAACCGGGTGCCGTTTGTAGCGCTTATCATGACCGTTGTGGTGTTCGTGGTCATATCCAGCCACCCGCCGAGCGTGTTGTTCACCGGTTTTCTGGTCTACGCCATTTCGGGGCCGGTGCTGACCCTGTACCAGATTCGGCAGCGCCGCCGCCAGCGTAAATTACAGCAGTAGTCCTGTCTGCCCATCCTGGCAGATCAAAATTATTTAATCACCGGGTTCCCCAAGCCATCGCGCCGCATCCAGCCCACGGCAGGTATCATCTGTGCAAAGTTCGATAACGTAGCAGTTAAATAAATTAGCGTATACGTTAAATATAATTAATATTTTGGAGTAATTTGCCGTATACGATAAACAATAAAATGCACTATACTTGCCGTATATGACAATACCAGTCACACAGAATGACTCGGCGGCTGCCAGCCTGATGGCTGAAATTCTTGACCAGGCCAGCGCACGCGGTTGGTCGCAGGCGGTACTTGCCCGGCGCGCTTCGTTGCCGGATTCCAGTATTTCACGCATCAAGCGAACCGGGCGGGCGGACCTGGAAACCCTGACCAGGCTGGCCGCGGCTGTGGGTCTGCGCCTGACGCTGGTCCAGGACAGTGACTACACCGAGAAAGTGTCTCGCGGGGAGCTGTTCTGATGCAGGATACCCAGCTCAGCGTATGGACACGGGCCGGTGGTGATCCAGTGAAGATGGGAACGCTGTATGTCACCGACGTTGATGCACGGTTTTCCTATACGCCCGAGTATTCCCGTCATGGATTGCCTGGTCTTAGCCTGGTCTATTCCCCTGAACTGTTTCGCCATAACACTATTGTTCAACATCGGAGCGGTTCCCTGCATCCCCGTTTCCGTGCCCTGATACCACCTGCAGACGAACAGAATTTCCAGCGCAAACTGATGCTGGCCTTTCTGCGCGAAAAAGGCATTGCACCGGCCAGTCCGTTTGAAGCAGATCTGGCTTTGCTGGCACACACCGGGCATGGTGGTATCGGGCATGTGGACGTGTTCAGCGATGATGTGAGTGCGGAGGCCTGGTACGCGAATACTGACAGCGGACCACTGGTTCCGATTGGTGAACAGTTCGGGTTTTCCCTGAAAGATATGATCTCCTGGCTGGATGCCGACGCCCGTTTTATCCTGGAAAGTCTGGGGCCCACACCCTCGGTGGGCGGTGCTATCCCCAAGTTGCTGGTAGCGATACCGGGGCACGGTTGGGACGGGCGTATCAGCCTTCCCAATAAAATCCATACCAGCCGTATCGATGTGGTGTTGAAAATAGAACGCACGCAGGCCTATCCCGGTCTGGCTGCTCTTGAGGCCATGGCACTGGACCTGCACCGCGAAGCGGGTTTCAGTGTCCCGCGTTACTGGCACGCCGAAGTGGGTGGATTGCCGGCACTGGCAGTGGAACGCTTTGACCGTGATGCCCAGGGCATACCGGTTCCGCTGGAAAGTCTCTATTCCATTCTGGCGGCGGGTGCGAAGGATATTGTACGGCATATGGACGGCACTCTGGACCGTATCGCCAGGGTAATTGATCTTGCAGACCCGTTGCTGGTTCCCGACAGGAAAGCCGCACGCGTGTATCTGTACAAGCGCGTTCTGCTGGCCCTGCTGACCGGTAACGGGGACCTGCACCTGGAGAACCTGTCACTGATGGGCGTGGCCGGTGAGGCGCAGTTCTCGCCGGTGTATGACCCGACGCCAATGCGGGCCTACAGCATGCACAACATGCTATGCGCGGTACCCTTCGGTGGTTACGGCGAAGACGCGGGAGAGGGTGATGCGCTGCTGCGGGCCTGTTCGAAATTCGCTGCCAGCCTGAGCCTGACGAAAAGCGATGTTGAGGATATCGCCGCTGAATTGTTGTCGCTGACAGCGAATTACCCGGAGCGGGTGGGCGCAATAGACAGTCTGCCGGGTGAGAACAGGGCGCGGCTGATAGAGATTCACAAGGATATTCATCAACGGCTGCTGGCGTTGACAAATTAAGGCGAGGTTTCCTGGTCCTCCTGCCATTCAGACCAGTCGCTGCGGTTCTCGGTAATATGGAACAGTGCAGCGACTACATGCCGGTCGTATTTGCTGGCGGATTCCTGCAGCAACTGATTCAACGCCTGTTCAATATCGACCGCGTTGCGGTAGGCGCGCGGGCTGACAAGCGCTACAAAGGCGTTACTCACGGCAAGTATCCTCGCGGTGAGCAATATCTGGTCACCACTCAGGCCGTGCGGATAACCGCTGCCATCCAGGTGTTCCTGTTTCTGCTCAATGGTATCGAGTACCGGCCCGTCGAAGTCAAGATCGGCCAGTAACTCGGTGCCGAAGCGAACATGACGGTGCAGCAATGCCTGTTCGGCCCCGGTAAGCGGTTCGGTTTTGGTGAGTATTTCTTTGGGGACGAAAATCTTGCCCAGGTTGGCCAGGCTGGCTGCCAGGTCGAGCGTGCGGCTGTCCTCTTCGCTGAGTTTCAGTTCGCGGCCGATGGCGTTGGCGACTTCGACCATGCGCGCTGAATGATTGGCCGAATTCGGGTCGTGCAGGTCGACGACGTGCATCAGAGCCCCTACCAGTTTGCGCAACAGGCTTGCGTGTTTCTGTTGCACGCGCTGGAATTCAGTGACGTCCTGCATGACCAGCAGGATGGCATTGTCGCGTTCGCCGACCTGCGCGACCGGAACCAGCGAACACTGCATAGTGCGTTCTTCGTTGCCTATGCTAATCTTGCGGGTGCAGTAATGGGTCGTGCCATCCTGCTGCAACTGCGCGATTGAATCAGACAACGGTTGCGCATTGGCCGGGCCGATGACGCTGGCCAGTGAGTTGCCCGCCAGTTCGCCTTCCTGCGTACCGGTGATCGTGGCCAGTTGCGTATTGGCAAATAACACACGTTGCTGCTTGTCCAGCAGCACAACACAGGCTTCTGCGTTATCGGTTACCGCGTGCAGCAGCTCCGTCTGCTTTTGTAGCGCCAGTGTCTTGCTGCGCAGCTCGGCAGCGTTCTGCATGGCGCGTACGCTGCTGCCGTGGCGCCAGGCGGCCACCAGGGTGGCGGCGAAAAAAAACAGCAGCAGTGAGAACGCGGTGATCAGAAATTTCCGGTGCCGGTTGGATTCCTGCATTGCCTGGACTGCATCGACTTCCTGCACCAGTATCCAGGGCACGGAGCGCAGCGCCCGGCTGGTGGCGAGCACCTTGTGGCCCTGGTAGTTGTGGAACTTTCCAAACGAGCCTGGTTGTTTGACTGCCGTCGCAGCAGCAAAATCGCTGCGATCCAGCGGTAGCAACTTGCGTGTCGGGGTACCGCCGCCACGGGTTGGCGACAGGTAAACGACCTGGTTGTCTTCCTCTGTTACCAGTAAGGTATCGTCACTGTCGGTCATGGGTACGCCACCGGTTAGCAGCGGATAGAGTGTCTGCTCGGCACTGTGGACACCAAACACGACGCCGCCATGCGCCCGCTTGTCCTGTGCGCCCAGCACCACCGGGATCGGTACCGCAATACCCAGTAAAACGCGTTCGTGCGAATCCAGCACCAATTGGCTGAAAGCCGGTTTGCCGCTGACCAGCGCGGCATCGATAGCTGTCTGAAACGCACTACCAATTTCCGGCATACCGGCGGTTGTCACCACCAGTCGCTGTTTTGCATCCAGCAGGGCCAGCCCGCTAGCCCGGTGTTGCGGTAGATTGGCAGGTATCCCCTGCTGTTTTTGTGTTGCGGCAAATCCGTAGCGCGTCGCGCTGGCAAGCAGCAGGTTGCGCAGGTAACTCAGCTGGGCAGGTTCAATGGCCGCGTCCGTATCTTCATCTTCCCGTTGTGTAAGTTGCCAGAGATAGAGTTGTAACGAGGCGTTGTTGGCCAGCTCGCCCAGTGCCCGGGTCTGGTCATTCAGCCAGTTTTCAATGGCCGTGACGCGGGTCTCGGCCACCAGCCCAAGGCGTATCGACCAGTCATCCAGATCGCGTTGCCGTTCTTTCTGTACATAGGCATTGATCAGGAAGGCGCCGGCTGCCAGCAGGATAGCCAGCGCCGCCAGTCCGGCGCGAATCGGTTTGCTCATTGTATCGGGTGACATGCGGCGCCTTACTGGTCCGGCAGGTGAATCCACCAGTGCTGTTCGTTAATCGAGTATACGGGTGCATAGTGGACGATATCCTTATGCGAGACCACTTCCTGGATCTGGTTATCCAGGATCATGATGTCTTGCTGCGCTGCTACCGCCAGCACCGCGTGTGGAACGCGCAGGTTGGTATCCTGCAGTACTACGATACGCAGCGCCTCATCCGGGTAGCCCAGCCAGCGCAGCGAAAACAGTTTGGTGATGGCGTAATCCTCGCAATCACCGTTGTTGTACAAGAACTCGCGAGGCACCGCCCAGTAGTCTTCCAGACCGTAATTGTCGATATCGAGGACGTAGTCCCTGGTGTTAGCGTAACGGTTTACTGCCGCCAGCTGTTCAGGGCGGGGCAGGTCGCGCAGGGTATCGAGGAAGTCCTGCCAGTTTCTGAGGTGACAGCCGTTGAGCTTGTTTTCCGAGCAGTCGCCCTCCGCTAAATCGATTTGCAAATGGCGTTCAAGTGCTTGAATCCACTGACCAAATACTCTGGTATCCGGCTGCGCGTCCTGCTGGTATCCGAACAGTCCGTCAGGGAACGCTGCAACACTGGTGGGCGACAGAAAAAAAGGACAGGCAAGGGCAAAAAGCAGGTGGAAAGGTGGATATGTTGAGCACGTATTCAATTGTGTTTGTTTGTCCAGTCTTTTAGTATGCAGCCAGCCGGGAAACGCAAAAAGCGTGCATAAAAAATCAAAGTGGTATAAAACTAACCGGGGACGAGTAATGATTCAAGTAAAAACAATGACAAAGCTATGGGTCAGTGCCCTGCTGGGAGCAGGGTTGCTCGCCGCGACCGCGGCAGTGAAGTCTGCTGAGGAAAATCCGGAAAACGAAGCGCTGTTCCAGGAAGGAATGGATGCACTGGAAGATGACAGGCTGAAGTCGGCGATTCGTGCATTCAGCAGAATTCTCGATGCCGAGCCTGAACTGGACCGCGCGAAACTGGAACTGGCGCTGGCCTATTACCGTTCCATGCGCTATGAAAATGCCCTGAAACTGGCGCAGGACGTGCTCGACAATCCAACCACTCCGCCGGAAGTCCGGGTTACAGTGCTGGCTTTCCTGGCACAGGTCAAGCGGGATTCGGAGCAGTTCAAGCAGAAACACAACTTCTCTTCTCTTGCCATGGCCGGCCTCATGCACGATTCCAATATCAACGTCGGCCCGACCAACGCCAATATCCGTATCGGTGAAATACCCCTATCGCTGACGCAGGGCTCTTTGAAGAAGAGCGATAACGCCGGCGTTTACAATCTTGGTGTCGACCACCTGTATCAAACCGGCAAGCATGTCGAAGTGGGCGAAACCACCGGTCTGCTGATGTGGCAGACCAGCGCCAGCGCCTACTATCGTGATTACAACAGGTTCAACGAGTATGATCTCGGCGTAGCCGGTATCAAAACGGGGCCGGCACTGATTGTGTTGCGGCACTGGCGTGCCTCGCTGCAGGTGGGCACGGATTTCCTCACCCTTGATGACGAAGCGCTTGGCTGGTTCAGTTCCGTTATTCCTTCCATAACCTGGCAGTATAACAACGGGGAGGTGAACTGGGATGCTATCTATACGCGGCGTTTCTACAACCGTAATATTGATGAAGGCCGCAAAGGAGACTACCTGGATACAGGTGTGACCCTCGGACGCTACTTTGACCAGCGCCGGGTGTCGGCGACGGCTGGAGGGCGGCTCATCAAGTTCTACGCGAATGACGATGAGTTTGGCTATACCGGCTTCCAGGTGAATGCCGGTATCAGTACAGTGACCTATCGCAACGGTTCCGCTTATGCACGCCAGCGCTTCGGTTATTACGATTATGATGGGAAAGATCCAATTGGCCTGAAGGCCAGGGAAGAAAAAGAGTACCGCAGCACCCTCGGCCTCAGTCATGAGTACAACGAGCCGGGTGACCTGCTGAGGGGGTGGGTAGCCAACCTGTTCTGGGAACGAACGCAGAACGATTCCAACATCGGCGGGTTGTATAGTTATACGCGTTATCAGGGGATGGTCTCGCTGTCGCGAAATTTCTGATATCCGGTTTGACTGTTGCCACGCAAAGGCCGGGACAGGACTGGTTTCAGTCGTTATTTTGGTGTGTTTTCAGGCGCCTGATGTCGGAAAAACTTACGCACAGGTGTGACGCAGTTCTCATTTTTCTTGTACCTGTAACATGCTGAATACTCAGTAACTAAAAGCAGGAATGTGAGAATCAGCTGGATTCGGTGATGACGGAATTACTTACAAAATCAAAAATTTTGGCAAACCGGAATTGCTGGAATATGCCCTAACCCTATGAGTGTAATCAAAAAATTATATTGGGCATAATCATTGCTTCGGTTATACTAAATTGACTCTTTATATTTTATTTTGGCTATGAAAAATTTAAGCGGTACGAATCACATGAAATCTGGAATACGTCTGGTTACGATCGGATTGGTGTTGGCATCAAGTGCCGGCCAGCAAGCCTGGGCTGCGCAACAGAAAGAAGATGATTCCGTCTACCGTTGGGGCCGCTGGGCGGTGCTGAGTCCCGCTGCGGGTGGTGATTCGTACGAGGAGTCGGTAACACCTGATGCTGCAAATAATGCACGACCGGGTGATGCTCAGGAATTTCAGCCGGAAGTTGCGAGTGTAGGGGTACCACCACCGGTACAGCCACCCATTGTGCCACCGGTACAGCCACCCATTGTAACGGCACCGCCAACAGTTCAACCTAACCCGCCGGGTGCATTACCCCCGATCGCCGATGGCAGGGTGCGTCCACCGGGTACAGTGCCGGGTACACAGCCGGGTACACAGCCACCGATTGGGGATGGACGACAGCGCTAGCTAGTTCGTCGCCTGTGGCTATGACTTGTAGCACCAAATGATTAAAGCAGAATTTAAAGGGATGAGAGGAAGACCATGACAAAATTTTTAACCGCCCTGGTGCTGGCAGTACTGAGCCAGCAGACACTGGCTACTACGGTAGCAGCAGGCATAGAATTTCTGGATGTCGGTACCCTGAACCTTAGTGAAACGTCTGCTGATGATCACTTTTTGACGAATTACCAAACTCCTGGTCAAACTAATCCTAACGCGTACAGTGGTGCCGATGGTAACGCCGCCACATTTACATATGGCGCCAACGATTCATCAGGCAGCCCTCTGAACACCTTCCTGGGCTTGTCGTTAAGCAGCGCTGCGGATGTTGCTGATGTGAACCTGACATTATTGCT
>Ga0316187_10000179_pt1 | contig 43830 bp, 30 predicted proteins | sample CroRivburrow1_MG_FD_204927 | JGI IMG/M metagenome (GOLD analysis project Ga0316187, IMG submission 204927) | Coastal sediment microbial communities from Maine, United States - Cross River worm burrow 1 | ecosystem: Environmental > Aquatic > Marine > Coastal > Sediment | place: USA: Maine...
TGCACACAATATCATTCCATTTAAAACAAGCACCCAGGCAAATCTTCATTAAGCTCTTAATATTATCGACGGTTACAGGTCGCATTAAGCGACCCGTAACCTTCCGCAGCAATACTAGCCATCAATACGCTTATATTTAATTCGGTGTGGTTGATCTGCGTCAGCACCAAGGCGTCGTTTACGATCCGCTTCATAATCTGCATAGTTTCCTTCAAACCATGTCGCCGCGCTGTCGCCTTCAAAGGCAAGGATATGAGTTGCGATACGATCCAGAAACCAGCGATCATGTGAGATCACCAATACACAGCCTGGAAAATCAAGAATCGCCTCTTCAAGCGCACGCAGTGTTTCAACATCCAGATCATTGGTAGGCTCATCAAGTAGCAGCAGGTTACAGCCACTCTTCAGCAGCTTTGCCAGATGGACACGGTTGCGTTCACCACCCGAGAGTGAACCAATTATTTTTTGCTGATCTGTGCCTTTGAAGTTAAAACGACTGACGTATGCACGGGAAGCCATTTCAAAACGGCCAACAGTGATGATGTCAGAGCTATCAGATACCTCTTCCCATACCGTTTTTTTGTCATCCAGCGCATCGCGAGATTGGTCAACACAGGCAATCTGCACTGAATCACCAACACGTAGCTCACCGGCATCTGGCTTTTCTGTACCTGTCAGCATCTTGAATAAAGTGGTCTTACCAGCACCATTCGGGCCAACAATACCAACAATGCCGCCCTTGGGCAGATTAAAGTTAAGATCTTCAACCAGCAGCTGGTCACCAAAGGCTTTTTTCAGATTAACCGCTTCAATCACCAAATCACCCAGACGTTCACCGGGTGGAATATAGATTTCGTTAGTTTCACTGCGCTTTTGAAATTCTTGGGTCTGTAACTCATCAAAGCGAGCCAGACGGGCCTTGCTCTTAGCATGCCGACCTTTTGCGTTACTTCTAACCCACTCCAGCTCATGCTTCATGGCTTTGGTTCGGGCTTGCTCTGTCTTCTCTTCCTGCTCCAGACGAGCCTCTTTCTGCTCCAACCAGGAGGAGTAGTTACCTTCCCATGGAATACCGTGACCACGATCCAGTTCCAGAATCCAGCCTGCAACATTGTCCAAAAAGTAACGATCATGGGTTACAGCAACGACAGTGCCAGGGTAGTCATGCAGGAAGCGCTCAAGCCAGGCAACTGATTCAGCATCAAGGTGGTTGGTTGGCTCATCAAGCAGCAACATATCAGGCTTTGAGAGCAACAAGCGACAGAGCGCAACACGGCGGCGTTCACCACCGGAGAGTTTGGTTACATCCGCATCCCAGGGTGGCAAGCGTAGCGCATCAGCCGCTACCTCCAGTGTACGATCAATGTTGTGACCATCCTGTGCCTGGATAATGTCTTCCAGCTTGGCTTGCTCTTTAGCCAGAGCATCAAAATCGGCATCTGGTTCAGCATATTCAGCGTAGACCTCATCCAGTCGTTTCAGCGCCTGGGTTACTTCAGCCAGCGCCTCTTCAACATTTCCACGCACATCCTTTTCTGGATCGAGCTGTGGCTCCTGCGGCAGGTAACCCACATTAATGCCCGGTTGTGGGCGCGCCTCGCCTTCAATCTCAGTATCCAATCCCGCCATGATTTTCAGCAGGGTCGATTTACCTGAACCATTGAGGCCCAGCACACCAATTTTGGCGCCAGGAAAAAAAGAGAGGGAGATATCACGCAGAATGTGACGCTTGGGCGGGACAACCTTGCCCACACGGTTCATGGTATAGATGAATTGAGCCATAGCTTTGTAATTTATAAGGGTTGATTAGCCACAGAGAGCTAACTCTCTGTGGCAGAACAAAGAAACCTGCAAGCAGCTAGTTTGCGGCTGATTCCTCAGCCATAAAAAGCCAGGTTTCAATAACGGTGTCTGGGTTTAGTGAGACACTGGATATCCCCTGCTCTAGCAACCAGCGCGCAAGATCAGGATGATCGGACGGCCCCTGACCACAGATGCCTACATATTTACCGGCATCACGACAGGCCTTGATAGCCATGCTCAACATCTTCATCACAGCTGGATCGCGCTCATCAAAACTCTTGGCAACCAGACTGGAGTCACGATCCAAACCCAGCGTGAGCTGCGTCATATCGTTTGAGCCGATAGAGAAGCCGTCAAAATACTCCAGGAACTCTTCTGCACAGACAGCGTTTGAAGGCAGCTCACACATCATAATCAGACGCAGCCCATCTTTGCCACGCTCCAGACCGTTGGCAGCCAGCGCCTCACTCACGCCTTTGGCCTCAGTCAGCGTACGCACGAAGGGGATCATCACCTCAACATTGGTCAGCCCCATGTCGTTGCGCACCCGTTTCAGCGCTTCGCACTCCATCTCAAAACACTCTTTGAAGGTTTCAGAGATATAGCGGGAGGCGCCACGGAAGCCGATCATTGGGTTCTCTTCCTCTGGCTCGTAGCGTGGACCAGCAACAAGGTTGGCATACTCATTGGATTTGAAATCAGACATCCGCACAATTACGGGGTGAGGTGCAAACGCTGCCGCCAGAGTAGAGATGCCTTCCGTCAGCTTGGTTACGAAGAATTCGCGTGGGCTTTCATAGGCGGCAATACGGGGTTGGATTTCATCCTTCAACTCTTGTGGCAACTGGTCAAACTCCAACAGCGCCTTGGGGTGGATGCCGATCATATTGTTGATGATGAACTCCAGCCGTGCCAAACCAATACCCGCATGTGGCAGGCCAGCAAAATCAAAGGCGCGATCAGGATTGCCCACATTCATCATGATCTTGGTGGGGATCTCTGGCATTTTGCCCAACTCAATCTCTGAATATTCAAACTCCAGCAGGCCGTTATAGACATTGCCTGTATCACCTTCAGCGCAGGAGACCGTGACCTCCATGCCATCTTTGATAACATCCGTGGCATTGTTGCAACCCACAACAGCGGGTACGCCAAGCTCACGTGCAATGATAGCGGCATGGCAGGTACGACCACCACGATTAGTAACAATGGCGGCAGCCCGTTTCATGATTGGCTCCCAATCCGGGTCAGTCATATCAGTAACCAGCACATCACCGGGTTTGATGTGATCCATATCATCGATACTCATGATGACCTTGGCGGTACCTTTGCCAATGCGACCACCAATACTGCGACCTTCTACAATGACCTCGCCCTTCTCTTTCATCTCATAGCGTTCGATCACATTGCCGGTGCGGCTCTGTACGGTCTCGGGGCGGGCCTGCACAATGTAGATCTTGCCATCGTTGCCATCTTTGACCCACTCCACATCCATCGGGCGCTCATAGTGTTTCTCGATAATCACGACTTGACGTGAGAGCTCTTCCACATCCGCATCATTAACACTGAACAGTGGACGCATCTCCTCAGGCACATCAACCGTCTTAACCGGGCTATCCAGATCATCCTCTGGCGTGGAGTAGATCATCTGAATCGCTTTATCACCTACATTGCGACGTACGATGGCAGGGCGGCCTGCTTCGAGAGTGGGTTTATGCACATAAAATTCATCAGGGTTCACCGCACCCTGTACCACCATCTCACCCAGTCCATAGCTGGATGTAACAAAGACCACATCACGAAAGCCAGACTCGGTATCAAGACTGAAGGCAACACCGGCTGCACCGATGTCACTGCGCACCATGCGTTGAATACCTGCGGAGAGTGCCACATGGCGGTGTTCAAAGCCCTGATGCACACGGTAGGAGATGGCACGATCATTAAACAGCGAGGCAAATACCTCTCTGATTGAAAGCTTAATATCATCCAGTCCGCTGACATTGAGGAAGGTCTCCTGTTGGCCAGCGAAGGAGGCATCAGGTAGATCTTCCGCAGTCGCTGATGAGCGCACAGCCCAGGAAAGACCTGTGCCCTGCTCTGCCTCCAGTTTTGCGTAGGCTTCATTGATGGCCTGATCCAACTCTGGCTGAAACTCAGCTTTCATAATCCAGTTGCGGATCTTGGCGCCGGTTACAGCCAGGGCATTCACATCATCTGCATCCAGTGCATCCAACTCAGCCTGAATGCGTTCATCCATATTGTCTTGTGCCAAAAATTCACGATAGGCATAGGCTGTGGTGGCAAAACCACCCGGCACCCGTACACCGAGATCAGTCAGATTCTGGATCATTTCACCCAGAGATGCGTTTTTGCCGCCGACTGTCTCGACGTCATTCATGCCTAATTCTTGTAACCACAGGACATAGTTGGACATAAGGAAATGTGCCTCAGCTTAGATTATTGCCGTTTAGGAAATATGTAATTTGGTAAATCCGGATATTTGGGTTTGGTGTTTCCAGCGTGTTGCTTCCGCCATAACGTAATGCAGATGCGGCGTACTATATCACGATCCGCTTAGCCCCGCCGCCAGGTAGTGCCACCTGCACCATCTTCCAACACAATACCGGCTTCCTGAAGTTGGTCTCGAATACGATCTGCCTCTGCCCAGTTCTTTGATGCTTTAGCTGCGACACGTTGATCAATCAATTCATTGATCTGCTCATCACTCAGGTCATCGGCCCCAGCCTCCCCACGCAAATAGGCTTCTGGATCATTCTGAAGGATGCCCAGCAGGCCACTCAAGTTCCGCAGTTCTGCAGCCAGACCAGCCGCTCTGGCCATATCCTGATCTCGTGTCCGATTGATTTCGCGCGTGAGATCAAACAGCACGGCCAGTACCTCTGGGGTATTAAAGTCATCGTCCATGGCGGCCATAAACCGTTCGCGGAAAGCTTCGCCACCGGCAGGATCAACCTCAGGCAGGTCACGCAGTGCGGTATAAAAACGAGTCAGTGCAGCCCGGGCATTATCCAGATGCTCATCATCATAATTGAGCGGACTGCGATACTGGCTGGTCAGAATAAAATAGCGAACCTCTTCAGCACGATAGCGCTCAAGGATTTCACGGATGGTAAAGAAATTGCCCAGTGATTTGGACATTTTCTCTTCATTGATCCGCACAAATCCATTGTGCATCCAGTAGTTAACAAACTTCTCCCCGGTTGCCCCTTCAGACTGGGCAATCTCATTTTCATGATGAGGAAATTGCAGGTCTGCGCCACCACCATGAAGATCAAAGTGATTACCCAGGCAGCAGGTCGACATGGCAGAACATTCAATATGCCAGCCAGGCCGCCCATCGCCCCAGGGTGATTCCCAGGCAGGCTCCCCCGGCTTAACTGCTTTCCACAGGGCAAAATCAAGCGGGTCTCGTTTGGCTTCTGCTATCTCAACACGGGCACCGGCACGCAGATCCTCTGGATCTTTGCCGGATAGTTTTCCATATCCTTCAAATTGACTGACGGCATAATAGACATCGCCGTTGCCTGCCTCATAAGCGTATCCACGATCGATCAGCTTCTGGATCATGGCGAGAATATCCTGCATATGGCAGGTCGCTCGAGGTTCCAGGGTAGGTGGCAATATATTTAAAGCCTCTGCATCCTCATGCATTGCCTGAATAAAGCGCTGGGTTAGATCGTAGATATCCTCCCCATTCTCATTAGCACGATTGATGATTTTGTCGTCAATATCGGTAATGTTACGTACATAAGTTACATCATAGCCGCATTTAAGCAGGTACCGATAAACCACATCAAACACCACCAATACCCGTGCATGCCCCAGGTGACAGTAGTCATAAACCGTCATGCCACAGACATACATACGCACCTTGCCTGGTTCAATAGGGGTGAATTTTTCTTTGCGTTTGGTGAGATTGTTGTGGATTTTGAGCATTTTTTTCCTGGGTTCAAAAACAGAGAATGCCAAATGGTAAACGAAAGCTGTGATCTAAAATAGTCCATCCACCTGCAGGGTGCCTCTATTAATTCTGGGTGAAGCAGATTGAGGTTCAAAATATTCAAGAGCAAGGCGATAAGCGCTTGTAATAGCTATTCTATTACAAGCGCTTAGCAACGCAGCTATTGGATGTTGGGCTCAAGATGCTCATCCACGAATTAATAGAGGTGCCCTGTAGAATGAAGGGCAGCATCAACCATGCCAGACACCATCCAGGAACTTTTTCCACGCCCCAAACACCAAAGAAGGGAACGCAATAGAGATACCGCTCTTGTTCAATAGACAAATCTAGGCTTATCATTGGCCGCTATCCACCAAACACCAGGAATCCAATGAGAATGAAAACAGTCCTTTTCAGACTTCTAATCATCAGCCTGCTTATGCTAGCTGGTTTTACCACTGCACATGCCGAGTCGCCCCGTGTTTTTATTAAAACAAACATGGGCAACATCGAACTGGAGCTTAATCCCGCTAAGGCCCCAGAATCTGTAAAGAATTTTCTACGCTATGCTGATGAGGGTTTTTACAACGGCACTGTTTTTCATCGGGTCATCAAAGGTTTTATGGTTCAAGGCGGCGGATTCAGCCAGGACTTCAAACGCAAATCCACCCACAAACCTATTCAAAACGAAGCCAAGAATGGACTTAAAAATGACCGCGGCACCATTGCTATGGCCCGCACCCGTGCACCCCACTCCGCCACCGCCCAGTTTTTTATCAACCATGCTAACAATTTTGACCTGAACAACCCTAGTTTTGATGGCTGGGGGTATGCCGTTTTTGGCAAAGTCACCAAGGGAATGGATATTGTCGACAAGATTGCCAATACACCGACAGGTTCCAATCACGGCATGCGTAATGTACCCGACAGCCCTGTTATCATTGAAAGCATCAGCCGTCTATCAACACCATAAGGAACTCCACTGAATGATTACTCTCAAAACTAACATGGGCGACATTGTCATCGAACTCAATGAAGAGAAAGCCCCAATAACCTCTGAAAACTTTACCCAATATGTAAAAGATGGCTTTTACGATGGCACCATATTCCATCGCGTCATCGACAACTTTATGATTCAGGGTGGCGGCTTTGAATCAGGCATGACCCAGAAAGAGACCCGTGCCACCATTGAAAACGAGGCGAAAAATGGCCTCTCTAATGAGATAGGCACCCTCGCCATGGCGCGCACTATGGATCCTCACTCAGCATCAGCTCAGTTCTTCATTAATATCGCTAACAATAAATTTCTCGACTACCCGGGACAGGATGGTTGGGGTTACTGTGTTTTTGGCAAAGTCACCCAGGGCATGGATATCGTGAATAAGATGAAAGCGGTATCTACCACCACACGCATGGGACACCAGGATGTCCCTGAAGAAGATCTCGTGATCGAAAAAGCGGAAATCACCGATTAATTTCTTCATCTCAGACCTTCATCTCTCACAGGAACAGCCTGGCACCGTCAGGCTGTTCCTGCATTTCTTACAACAGCAGGCTCCACAAGCCGACAACCTCTACATCCTGGGCGATCTGTTTGATACATGGGTCGGTGATGACGACATAGCACCCCCCATTCCCCGCATCGTAGCTGCCCTAAAGCAACTCTCAGCAACTGGCACCAACATATTTATCCAACCCGGAAACCGTGACTTCCTCCTGGGAGAAGCTTTTATATCTGCAACCGGCTGCTCTCTGCTGCCTGACACCTGCGTTATTGAGCTTGCAGGCACACCGACGCTACTGATGCATGGCGACCTGCTCTGCACTGATGATGAAGAGTATCAACAGGCTCGGAGAATGTTGCGTAGCGATGCCTTTGCCAAAGATTTTCTATCAAAAACCATCGAAGAGCGTCGGGCAATTGCCGCAAACTACCGGCAGCGTAGCGGTGAAGCCACCTCTCTTAAAGCAGATGGCATAATGGATGTAAACCAAAAGACCGTTGCAGAAACCATGCGGGAAAATGGCGTTTTACGCCTCATCCATGGACACACCCACCGACCCGGCTTTCATGATTTCACGCTGGATGGGAAAGCAGCCCAACGGGTTGTGCTTTCAGAATGGCATGAGAATTATGGCGCAGCTCTCCGCCAAACGGGCAGCGACATCCTCTCTTACCCTATTGAATTAGCCCCATAACCTATTATCTTTACTCTATGCATACCATACTGATACAGCAAAGCCGTAAAAAAATAGATTAAGGATTTTATATGGCAGAAAATAGCAGCCAAGCACCAATGTCGCATACCTTGAAACTCCTTGAGCAGCTAAAAGCAAATTTTCTCTCTGAGCTCCCTGACCAATGCCAAGAGCTCAGCACACTGGTGCTTTCACTCACACAACACCCAGAAAACCAAAGTATTTACGAGGATTTATATCGCAGGGTACACAGCCTGAAAGGCAGCGCTGGCACCCATGGCATACATGTCATCAGCCAGGTATGCCACCACTTTGAAGATCTACTTGGCACCCTGGACGATGCATCAACCCAGATCAATAACACCTTTGCAAATAACTGCTTAAGCTATGTTGATCTTATTCAGGACGCAATAAAAGCTGCACAACATGCCCATGCTGACTACACAGCCATAGAGCATGAACTTGAGCACATCAGACAAACGCTTAGCAAAAATAATTACCGAGGCATGGTTATTGAGCCATCCGCCACGATGACGCTGATGTGTAAAGATGCATTATCATCACTTCCAGTTCAACTATCACTATTAAACAATAGTCTCACTGCCCTTGAGCGTCTCTTGCAGGAGAAGTTTGATTTTCTCATTCTGGGAAAAGAGCTAAAGCCACTTAACGGAGTAGCCTTAATCAGCGCATTAAGAGTCTCAGGCTCTGTCAACAGTTCGATGCCCACAATCATGATCACATCTGATGCCAAAAAAGGCATTCCAGAGTACGCCAAGCCAAACTACATCGTAAAAAGAGATATCCAGCTAACAGATAATCTTGCTAGAGCTATAGAATCTATCATCAACATCCCCAAGTAATCCCTGCTACATCTTAATTCACTAATACCCGCAATTATTTGGCTGCCCATAGAGGGATGCCCTATACTACGCGCCTTTCCAACAACAAGATTGCACCTATGAATCCGGATCTGGGTCAACTCCAGCCCTACCCCTTTGAAAAGCTGGCCGCACTGAAAGAAGGTGTCTCACCATCAACGACACAGGAGCACATCGCTCTCTCCATTGGTGAGCCCAAGCATCCAACCCCCGGCTTCATCACTGAGGCACTGCTGGCTCATCTGCATGGCCTCTCCAGCTACCCAACCACCAAAGGTACCCTGGAGCTGCGCCAGGCTATCAGCCGTTGGCTAACACGCCGTTTTAAGCTGCCGGAACAGGCCATTGATGCAGAATCCCAGGTATTACCGGTAAACGGCACCCGCGAGGCGCTGTTCGCCTTTGCACAGGCTGTGATAGATCGCACCAAAGACCCACTGGTGCTCATGCCAAACCCCTTTTATCAGATCTACGAGGGCGCAGCCCTGCTGGCAGGCGCAACACCTCATTATCTGCCATGCACGGCTGATTCTGGTTTTTCCCCTGATTTTGAAGCTGTAGAGAGTGCCACCTGGGATCGCTGTCAGCTGCTCTATCTCTGTTCACCACACAATCCAACCGGTGCAGTTATTGGTATCCCCACACTGCAGCGGTTGATTAATCTGGCCGAGAAGCATGATTTCATTATTGCTTCAGATGAATGCTATTCAGAGATCTACCCCAATGAAGCCCATCCTCCCGCTGGCCTGCTACAGGCCGCCGCCAAGATGGGTAACAACGATTACCGACGCTGCGTGGTTTTTAACAGCCTTTCCAAGCGCTCTAATGCTCCAGGGTTACGATCTGGTTTTGTAGCGGGCGATGCAGATATCCTCACTCTCTTTTATCGCTACCGCACCTACCACGGCTGCGCCATGCCACTGCCAACCCAAGCCGCCAGTATCAAGGCTTGGGATGATGAAAATCATGTCATAAAGAACCGCACACTCTATCGCGAAAAATTTAACGCCGTATTGGATATACTGGGCAACACCCTTGAAATAGATCAGCCAGATGCCGGATTCTACCTCTGGCCCAAGACACCCATCCCTGATCCTGATTTCGCAAAGGAGCTTTATGCACAGCAGAACATCACCGTTGTGCCAGGCAGTTATCTCTCTCGAGAGATCAATGGCCTTAACCCTGGCCAAAACAGAATACGCATGGCACTGGTTGCACCACTGGATGAATGTATTGATGCTGCCCAACGTATTAAGCACTATATTGAACTACTCTAAACTGAATTACGCTACACAAACTAACTGGAGACAAACATGACCGACACCCAAGCGATCATCGAAGAGGCCTTCGAAAACCGCGCCAATATTAATCCTCGCACTGTTGACACTCAGGTACGAGACACCGTTATTGCTGCAATCGACCAACTCGACAGCGGCGAGATCCGGGTATCTGAGAAGATTAACGGCGAATGGGTCGTCAACGACTGGGTAAAAAAAGCCGTTCTACTCTCTTTCTGCATCACCGATAACGAATTCATGAAAGGTGGTTTTACCAACTACTACGACAAAGTCGAATCCAAATATGCAGACCACTGTTCACGCTCTTTTCGTGAACAGGGCGTTCGCGTCGTACCACCAGCCACCGCACGCAAAGGCAGCTACATCGCTCCCGGCGTTGTGCTGATGCCCAGCTACGTCAACATCGGTGCCTACGTTGATAGCGGCAGCATGGTAGACACTTGGGCCACCGTTGGCTCCTGTGCCCAGATTGGTAAAAACGTACATCTCTCAGGCGGCGCGGGTATCGGCGGTGTGCTGGAGCCACTGCAAGCCACCCCTACTATTATTGAAGACAACTGCTTCATCGGCGCTCGTTCTGAGATCGTTGAAGGCGTGATTGTTGAAGAGGGCTCCGTTATCTCCATGGGTGTCTTCATTGGCCAAAGCACCAAAATCTACAACCGTGAGACAGGCGAGATCACCTATGGCCGCGTGCCCGCTGGTTCTGTTGTCGTTGCAGGCAGCCTGCCATCCAAAGATGGCGCATACAGCCTAAACTGTGCGGTCATTGTCAAACAGGTTGATGAAAAGACCCGTAGCAAAGTCACCCTCAATGAACTGTTGCGAATCGACTAATTCCATCGGTTAGGTTTTGGGGAGGCAGGCTGCTGTCTCCCCAACATATGCAGTCAATATTATGATCACTCTTTACGGCATTCCAAATTGTGACACTGTACGTAAGGCCCGTAGGTGGCTTGATGCACAGGATATCAATTATCAGTTTCACGACTTTCGTAAAGAGGGCCTGCAAGCGTCTTTACTTCAGGAGTGGGAAGCGGAACTCGGTTGGGAAACCCTAATCAACCGCCGCGGAATGAGCTGGCGAAAACTGCCAGAGCAAACACGCAAAGAGATAGACCAAAGTAGCGCTATCCAATTGATGCTGGAAAACCCAACCCTGATAAAACGCCCAATCCTGGATCTGGGCAATAGCCGCCACGTTGGTTTTTCTGAAACCCAATACCAAGAACTATTTTAATGACAGCCACCCTCAGCCTTGCCACTGAACTAATCAGCCGTACCTCTATCACACCAGAGGATGCCGGTTGCCAAGCGCTCATGATTAAGCGACTGGAGGCCATTGGTTTCAAGGTTGAAAAATTGCAATTTGGCGATGTTGAAAACTTCTGGGCACGACGCGGCACCGAAGCGCCTCTCTTTACTTTTGCTGGCCATACTGATGTCGTTCCACCAGGCAATCTGGACAAATGGAATTCAGATCCATTTCAGCCAGAGATTCGGAATGGCCTGCTCTATGGGCGTGGAGCAGCTGACATGAAAGGCAGCCTGGCTGCCATGGTCACCGCCTGTGAAACCTTCGTAGAAAAAAATCCAAATCACAAAGGCTCCATCAGCTTCCTCATCACCAGTGATGAAGAAGGCCCGGCAGTCAACGGCACAGTGAAGGTTGTAGAAACCCTGGAAGCTCGCAACGAAAAAATCGACTACTGTCTGGTTGGCGAACCCTCCAGCAGTCAGCAGCTAGGGGATACTGTAAAACATGGGCGGCGGGGTTCTCTACACGGATTCCTAACAGTGCATGGCAAGCAGGGGCATATAGCCTATCAGCATCTGGCCCACAATCCGCTGCACGCTTTTGCACCTATATTGACGCAGCTTTGTGATGAAAAGTGGTGCGAAGGCAATGATCACTTTCCAGCTACCGGTTTTCAGATCTACCATGTGGATCATGGTACAGGGGCAGAAAATATCGTACCTGGGGAATTTGAGATGCGCTTTAATTTTCGCTTCTCTACAGAGCTCACTCCTGAATCTATTGAAACCCGGATGAGAGCGATATTGGATCAGGGAGACTTTGACTATGAACTGGACTGGAAACTGTCTGGCCAGCCTTTTCTAACTGAAACAGGCAACCTCCTGAGTGCAACGATTGAATCGATTCAGGAGATCACCAGTAAGAGACCAGAACTTTCTACCTCAGGCGGTACTTCAGATGGCCGTTTCATTGCTCCAACCGGGGCACAAGTATTGGAGCTTGGGCCATTAAATGCAACTATCCATCAGGTAAACGAATGCGTTGCCGTTGACGATCTGGAAAAACTCTCAAAGATCTATCATGGAATTCTGTGCAAATTGCTCAGCCCGGATGCCTCATAAATTTACTATCCAGCTATTTTGAAAAAGCCCATCAGTTTACTCATCTCTTGAGTTTCATCGCTCATTGAGACCGATGCAGCAGAGGTCTCCTCAGCCAGCGCAGCATTCTGCTGAGTCAGCTGATCCATACTGGTTACAGCACAGTTGACCTGATCGATACCCTCAGATTGCTCTGCACTTGCTGCCGCAATCTCAGAGATCAGCCCGCCCACATCAGTAACAATACTTACGATTTCACTGAGTGTTTTACCCGATTCATCCACCAACTCTGACCCAACCACTACTTTGGTTTCGCTATCCTGAATCAGTTCTTTAATCTCTTTTGCTGCAGTAGCACTTCTACCTGCCAAGTTTCGAACCTCTGAGGCCACAACCGCAAAACCACGCCCCTGCTCACCTGCACGCGCCGCCTCCACCGAAGCATTAAGTGCCAATAGATTGGTTTGAAATGCAATCTCATCAATAACACCAATAATCTCTGATATCTTGCGGCTGGCAGTACTAATATCTCCCATCGCTTCCACAGCTTTGTTCACTACCACACCACCTTGTTCCGCAAGCTCTCTTGCATTAGTGGCAACCTTGTTTGCTTCTGTTGCATTTCCGGCATTGTTTTTTACTGTAGAGGTCAGCTCTTCCATACTGGCAGCAGTCTCTTCAAGGCTGCTGGCCTGCTGCTCTGTTCTACCAGAGAGACTGTTGTTACCAGAAACAATCTCTCCAGCTGAGGTAGCAATCAGATCAGTAGATTGACCAAGTTGTGCCAATACCTCATCCAGCTTGGAGATTGTCCCATTTACATCCGTTTTTACTTTATCAAACACACCTTCATAGTTGTTGGTTATGGGCCTGGTCAAATCACCATGCGACATGCTGTCCATTGCCTGGGCAATATCAGTGAACGCATTATCAATAACTCCAATAAGTGTGTTGATACCACCACACAGATCTTTAAAGAAGCCTACTTTACCTGCCATATCCAAACGATTAGAGAGGTCTCCAGCCTGTGCAGCATTTACAATTCCATCGATCTCTTTTTCTACCGCCACCTCAGCTGTTCTATCTGTCCATTCCACAGCTGTACCCAAACGTCGGCCACTGGAATCAATAACCGGATTGGCAATAATCCTCAATGTACGCCCACCCACCAATATTTCTGTCTGATAAACAGATGAGAGGTTCGCCAACATACCCCGCTGTTTAGACGGATCTTTATGGAAGGTATCAATCGATGTTCCCAGCAGGCTGCTTGCATCAAAACCGGGGAGATCCTGACGAAGGTCACTCTCTGCATCCTGAAACAGCGTTTTAGCCGTCTCATTCAAGTAGATAATGTTGCACTCTGGGTCTGCCATCATGACAGAGGTCGACACATTATCCAGCGCCGTTTTTATTCGCATGGATGCCGCCGCCTGCTCTCTGCCATCCATCACATCAAAGCCCAGCTTTATCTGAGTCATCTTAATGACTTCTTGGAGCTTGCCAAACTCATCCTGTCGGCTAGCATCAATCCAATCAAAAAAGTTGCCATCTGCAATCTGGCGTAATTTTTGTTCAATGTAGGCAAATGGTTTAGCAATACGAATGGAGAGCAACACGCCTGCCACTAATGTAATAAGAGCAAACGCAGTTGCTGTGGCTGTAATCGTAGCGCTTGCAGCACCTGTTGTTGCCAGATAGCTCAGCAAGAAAAAGCCAATAGCAGCAAAAACAACCAGCGCATTAAGCAGCAATTTGATTTTTAATGAACCGAAAGCAACCAGCAGTTTTCCAATGCCCGTTGGCCCAAGTGATGCCTGTTTTGCATTTATCTTTGCATATAGCTCTTCAGCGGCACTAACTTCTGCTTTAGATGGAATGGTACGCACTGACATGTAACCCGTGCACTGCCCATTTTCATACAGCGGCGTCACATTGGCTTTTACCCAATAAAAATCACCATTTTTACAGCGATTCTTTACAATCCCTGTCCAGGGCCGTCCAGCCTTTGAGGTCTCCCAAAGATCTTTAAATGCCTCAGGTGGCATATCCGGGTGGCGAACAAGATTGTGGTTTTTGCCAATTATTTCACCTTCATGAAAGCCCGAAATCTCAATAAAGTCACGATTACAGTAAGTGATGATGCCTTTCAAGTCCGTCTTGGAGACAAGAATGGATCCTTCTCTCATGAACTGTTCTTTGGTGGTGACCGGCAGATTGACTTTCATGTTACTTCCTCATTATTTGAACAACAGCGTTAATCCCTTATGTGCAGTATGCATATGTGGAGTAAATTCTTCTTTTGGTAAAAAACACAGTGGAAAGAGGCGGGGCTATCCAAAAGAGGATTAATAACCTTCCTCTATTACTATGAATAACGCATTGAATGATGTGCTTTAACATCCTTCCCTCATTTCCAGTAGTACATTTACCTATGCAACAAGAGTGAGAAACTATAGCTGGCTTTCGAAAGATCTCTTGCCAACCACTCCCTCATGACGAATATCAATATTGGAAAGTCTAGACTACAAATATGATCCTGCAAGAAAAAGCAGCTGGCATGATGGCATACCAACATCAATAGAATATTGTCAGCATTTGGTGAGTAGCTATCGCACCCATTTTCGCCGTATGATGAGACATGCATTAATGACATTCTGAGCACTGACTACCATGCCGACACTAACAACAATCAATACCACCCCCGTCGAAGGGCAGCGCCCTGGAACCTCAGGCCTGCGGAAAAAAGTCAAAGTATTCCAACAGCCCCACTATCTGGAAAATTTTGTTCAATCCATCTTTGACACCCAACACGATCTTATCGGCGGCATCCTTGTAGTGGGTGGAGACGGTCGCTACTACAACTGTGAAGCCATTCAGATCATCCTACGCATGGCTGCGGCAAATGGGGTGGCTCGCGTTATTGTAGGCCAAGGAGGGCTGCTTTCTACGCCTGCTGTCTCTTGTGTAATCCGCAAATACAAAGCCCAGGGTGGCATCGTACTCTCTGCCAGTCACAACCCAGGTGGGCCAGATGAGGACTTTGGCATCAAGTTCAACACCGCCAATGGCGGGCCAGCACCTGAGAATGTCACCGAAGCAATCTATCAACGCACCTCAACAATTGACCGTTACCAAACCTTAGATACAGTAGATAGCAATCTTGACCAAATAGGGAAATCTCAACTGAATAATATGCAGGTAGAGATTATTGACCCGGTAACGGATTACGCTGATTTAATGCAATCACTGTTCAATTTTGAATCTATTCATAATCTATTTAAATCAGGCACCTTCAGCATGCGATTTGATGCCATGCATGCCATTACCGGCCCCTATGCCACCCATATTCTGGAAGAGGTGCTCGGCGCCCCCGCTGGCACGGTCATCAACGGCAAGCCACTACCTGATTTTGGTGGTGGCCACCCTGATCCAAACCTGGCTCATGCTCATGAGATAGTCGAGATGACCCAAGGCAGCAATGGTATTGATTTTGCCGCAGCCTCCGATGGCGATGGCGACCGCAACATGATTCTAGGCCAGGATTTCTTTGTAACACCCAGCGATAGCCTAGCTGTAATAGTAGCCAATGCTCACCTCATACCGGGTTACCAAAAGCATAAAATAAATGGCGTAGCCCGCTCTATGCCTACCAGTCAGGCCGTAGACCGTGTTGCAAATAAGCTTGGTATAGAATGCTTTGAAACCCCTACCGGCTGGAAATTCTTTGGCAATCTACTGGATGCAGAAAAAATAACCTTCTGTGGGGAAGAGAGCTTTGGCACAGGTTCAAACCATGTGCGGGAAAAAGATGGACTCTGGGCGGTGCTTTTCTGGCTCAACCTACTGGCTGTAAAACAGCAATCCGTTGCAGCAATCGTGCAAGAGCACTGGTGCAAATATGGCCGTAACTACTACACACGCTACGATTATGAAGGCGTCAATAAAGAAGCGGCTAGCAGCTTAATGCAGCAACTTCGAAACAAACTTGCTTCATTACCAGGAACACAAATACAAGACCACACCATCGAATATGCCGATGATTTCTCCTATACCGACCCCATCGATAACAGCTACTCAGAGAGCCAAGGGATAAGAGTTGGACTTATGGGAGGCTCACGCATTATCTACAGGTTATCAGGAACAGGTACCGAAGGTGCCACTCTAAGGGTCTACCTAGAGGCCTATGAAGCAACTCCTGAAAAGCAGCAGCAGATAACAGCTGATGTAATGGCACCCCTAGTTTCCATTGCTCAAGAATTAGCACAAATAACACAAAAAACCGGACGCGACCAGCCAACCGTCATCACCTAACACACAGAAAAACCATATAGATCATAAAACAACAACCGGAATCCAATCGGATTTATCATTGTTTTCAATGAGATACCAACAACAGCAACCTGCGATTACCCACCAACCCCTGGCATAAAACACAAATAACCGTCAAAACACCAACAGACTGACTATAGAACTCAATTTTTCCACACAAATGCCGTTACACTTTTGACTTACAAAAAAGTTGGCATACCTATAGAGACGCAATAAGCACATCAAGTAGTGGATATCTGCAGTTCATTATCAGCAAAAATCCGACTACATTTAGGTATAACTACAACGTATAACTACAAAGATTAATGAATATGCAAGCCACACAACTTGCCTCATCAAAAAAGCCATCTGACCAGCAACCAGTAGGTGTGGCCTTAATAGTAGATGACGAACTTTCCAATCGCATTGTCTTAAATGCTCTATTGAAAAAAATGGAATACACCATTATTCAGGCAGAAGATGGTGCCCAGGCAATTGAGCGTTTTAAACAAGCTCAGCCAGACATTATATTCATGGACATCATGATGCCAGTCATGGATGGCTTTGATGCAACCACCCAAATCAAAGCGCTTTGTGGCGATACATTTGTACCCATCATCTTTCTAACAGCAATGACAGATGAAAAAGCACTTGCTCGTTGTATAGAAGTCGGTGGTGATGATTTTCTAACCAAGCCATTTAACCATACCGTTCTTAAATCAAAAATTAAGGCCATGGAAAGAATTCGCGATCTTCATCGCGAAGTAAAAACACTGTTAAACCACAGAGAACGTGAAGAGGAAATCGCTGAAAAAGTATTTAGTGGCGCAGTAATGACTGGCAATGTTATGCCAGAAAAACTCAAATCACTTATGCGCCCTGCTGCTGTTTTTAGTGGCGACGTGCTATTAACTGCATATGCACCCAATGGTGACCTTAATGTGTTATTAGGAGATTTTACCGGGCATGGGTTATCCGCTGCGCTTGGGGCCCTACCCGTATCTGAAACTTTTCGTGCCATGACCATCAAAGGGTTTTCAGTAGATCAAATCCTTAATGAGATCAACCGTAAACTGCATACTTTACTACCCACCGGTATGTTTATGGCAGCTCAGTTTGTTCGGGTCAACCACACCATGGACAGCATGACACTCTGTTGTTGTGGTATGCCAGATATCCTTATCACAAACATAACAGGCACAGAGATCAAACATCGCATCCCATCGACCGGCCTACCCTTAGGTATTGTTCCAGATGCTGATTATAATCACACAGTATCTAACATTGCCGCAGACCTTGGTGATCGCGCCTTACTCGTAAGCGACGGTGTTACAGAAGCCAGAAGTCCTGATGGAGAATATTTTGGTCAAGAAAGATTAGAGAATAGACTCGCCCAGGGAAGTGATAAAGAAAGCATCGTTGAATCTATCACGCATACCCTTGAGAGCTTCTGCCTGGACGCACCTCAAGATGATGATATTAGTCTGGTAGAAGTACCATTTTTATCTGAAGTATTAGCCGTATTTGATGAGAAACCTCCTTCTGGCAGAACCGTTTATAGCCCAGAAGATGACACTGATTCACCACACAATAGCCTAGAATTCGTTGTCACATTAGAAGGCCCCCGTCTATTAAGAGTAGACCCCGTACCACTATTAATTAATCAAATACAAGAACTTGAAGGTTTAAAAGAACAACGCAGAATAATTTTTACCATACTTAGCGAATTATATGTTAATGCACTTGATCATGGCATTTTAAACTTAGACTCTGCCCTTAAAGCCAAACCGGGAGGGTTCACAAGCTACTTTGAAGAACGAGAAAAAAGACTTAAAGAACTGACTGAAGGAAGCATCACAATATCTATTTATAGCCGCTTATATGCATCAGGCGGTGAAGTGGTTATTCAAATTGAAGACAGCGGCCAGGGCTTTGACTATGAAGGCTATATTGCCAATATTAAGTCAAACTCATCAATTCCCAGTGGGCGGGGTCTAATGCTCACTAAAGAGTTATGCAAATCATTAACCTACTGCAACACTGGAAATACAGCAGAAGCCGTATATGCATGGAATAACGGTTAGCATATGTAATCGTATGCAGCCATATACGCCATGCAGTTAAACACTTTCGCAACAAGATTTTTGACCTCACCTATTACATGGAAGCTAACCATAGTTTCAGCAATAGGGATAATTGCCGCTGTATCTACCACGTCATGGCTCTCATTTGAACGCTCAAAAGAACTGCTATTATCTGCCGCCATGGAACACATGCGCACTGCCTATATGCAGCAGGAAACAAAAATATCTGATCAAATAGCACTCATCCAAAGAGACACATTACTCATTAGTAAATCTGAAGCAGTACATAACATTGTCCACACTGAGCTAAACACTCAAAATGAAACACATCCCAACGAAGATTGGAAAAAAAATCTGCAAAACATTTTCTCTGAAACAATCAAATTAACAGGGTACCTGCAAATAAGATTAATACGTTTAAAAGATGGAAAAGAGATTGTTCGGGTAGACAGGAATCAAACAAGAAACGCCAGCCCAATAGTTAAATCAGGAGATGAATTGCAGATAAAAATAGATAGTGATTATGTAAAACAAGGCTCAAAACTATTAAAAAATGAAGTATATATCTCACCAATAAATCTAAATAGGGAACACGGCGCTATAGCGCAGCCACATCAACCCACTCAGCGCTTTGTGACACCAGTTTACTCATCTCAAGATAAGATAAATGCATACGGCATTATCATCATCAACACTGACGCTTCTTATGTCAACCAGGATTACACAAGCAAAAACGATCTTATTGAATCAATAATTACAAACTCTACTGGCGGCATTATTTATCACAAAGACTATAACCATAGATGGGGATTTGAATACAACACTGGCGACCATATAAAGGACACTCATCCTGAAATATGGAAAGCAATAACCAATACAACAGCACCGGCTATTGTTTGGGAAGACAAAATGATGGACGTTCATATAGGCGGGAAGATTTCACTGTCAAACACTAATGAGAATCACTTCATCGCTCTTATTTTAACAGTAGCAAGCAAAGACATCTTTGCAAGCATCATCGCTCTGGCAATAAAAACATCATTAATTGCACTTGCAGCTATAATTTTTGTCAGTTTCATTACCATTCTAATAGTGAAAAGATCCACTCAGCCTATTAACACACTAATGGAAGAAGTGAGCAATATTACCTCAGGGCAAAACACAATAATCACCATACATAATAATGATGATGAGATAGGGAGACTGGGCAATGCTTTCTCAACACTTATTCAAAAGCTACAAAACCACACCACTGAGGCAGAAGAGAAAAGAGCTGAAATTCAACAACTCAATGCAACATTAGAAGATAAAGTAGAAAAACGGACTTCTGATCTTGCTAACCGTCAAATACAATTAATCAAGGAAGTCAAAACTAGAATTGCCATTAATGACACACTACAGCTTTCCACATCAGCCAACTCATCAGAATCACTTGCGAACAATGCATTAAATGCCCTAACCAAACTTGATTTTCTTTCTATAGAGAAAAAAGGAATCTTTTTTTTAGCTGACAAAGATGGCACATCATTTAATGTTGTTGCAGTTGAGAATATTAATCTGGAACCAGGTGACCTCAATGCACCAATACCCATTGATCACCATATATTAGATTCGGATTATGAAACAAGAAAGTCATATCTTTCTACAACATTAAATGAGGGATTTTTAACAGAAAAAAATAGATTACAAAATCATTGCCATATACTAATAAAATCACCAACATCAATTTTAGGAATTATTTGTCTCTATCTATCACCTGATGCACAAGAGAAACCAGAAGAGACAAAATTTTTTGAGGCTGTCGCCGACATCCTAGCAAATGCAATCACACGGCTAACTATAGAAGAAAAACTACACCTCAGCATTAACAAAACAAACCAAGCTCTACTCAAGCAAAAACAAATATCAAAAGAGCTTGCAATTGCATCTCAGGCTGCAAACGCAGCTAATCAAGCAAAAAGTGATTTCTTGTCTAGCATGAGCCATGAGATTCGCACCCCAATGAATGGCATACTCGGCATGGCAGAATTACTACTGGAGACCTCACCCACACAGGAGCAACAGGAATACCTAAAAGTCATCAACACATCTGGCCTTGCACTATTAGAGATCATTAATGAAATACTAGACTTTTCCAAGATCGAAGCAGGCAAGCTTCAGATAAAAATGAACACTTTTAATCTTTCTCAAATAATTCAAAATGCAGTTCTAACTATATCCCCTAAGGCACAAAAAAAAGAGATAAAACTTATTATTGATTATGCTGAAAACAGCCCAGAAACCTTTATCGGAGATGCTAGCCGTATTCGCCAAATATTACTTAACCTGCTAGGGAATGCTCTAAAATTTACGCATAAAGGTCACATTACTTTAAAAACATCTCTTCTTCAGGAAAAAAATAACTGTTATAAAATCCATATTGCAATAATTGATACCGGGATTGGTATTCATCCAGAAGCACAAGCAACTCTTTTCCAGGCATTTACTCAAGCTGATAATTCAGCAACCAGGAAATATGGCGGCACTGGCCTCGGTTTAGCTATTTGCAAACAACTCACCGAATTAATGGATGGTGAAATTGGCATGGAAAGCATACCAGGTGAAGGATCTACCTTCTGGGTTGAATTCACACTACCTGCCGCCAAGCCAGAACAACCTATTCCACATGAATCTCTAAACTTAAAAAGTAAGAATATGAACTTGACCCAACACTTTAAATCACCCACTAACACTGCTAACTCTATTGATTACTCAAAATTAGATACCATGCGTGAATTATTAGATGATGATTTTGAATCATTGATTCATGCTTTTCTTAATAGTGCCACATCAATTATTGAGTCATTACCAACAGCAATTGCAAACCAAGATATTCAAGCAGCAGAACGTCTGACCCATAGTTTAAAATCAGCCAGCGCTAATGTAGGCGCAACAACCCTATCAGCCATGGCTTGTGATGCAGAAAACATAATACGGGACCAAGGCATAAACAATGCCAAATCATTTATAAGCCAAATCGAATCAGAATATAAACTTGTCTGCATAGAGCTTGAAAAGCAGCTTTAAAATAACAGTTAAATTGAAAAATAGCAGACTCCACTCTATTTGGCTGCTAGAATTCTACGGCTTATAATCACTGATATTTTGTATATTTTGCCGGGGAACATCATGCACTACGCCATTATAGGGACTGACAAGAATAATAGCCTTGAAGCGCGATTAAAGGCCCGCCCTGAACACCTCAAGCGTCTAGAGATTCTTAGAGAAGAAGGTCGCCTACTTTTGGCTGGCCCCTTCCCTGCAATTGACAGCGAGAATCCTGGCCCAGCAGGCTTTACTGGCAGCCTCATTGTTGCTGAATTCCCTGATCTGGAATCAGCTAAAACATGGGCTGACCAAGACCCTTACGCACTAACTAGCGTCTATACTAACATCACAGTTACCCCCTTTAAAAAAGTACTACCCTAAAATCACAAGGAAACCATCCATGCAATTTTCATCAAAAAAACTGATTGTATTAAGCATGACGCTACTGCTTTCAGCCTGTAATGAAGGAACAGACCCTACACCTCAGGCCACAACAAAAACAGCGCCTGGACTCACAAATAGCACACCAGCATCAGCGCCTGCACCAATGGCAACAGCCGAACCAGTCGCTGCACAAAAAGCAAATCTTGATAATCCCGATGTGGTGGTGATTGTTAACGGTAGCCCTGTAACAAAATCCATGTACGCAGCATTTCATCAGCAATGGCGTCAGGCCAGACAAGGCGCAAAAGGTGATACCCAACAAGAGCAAATGGCCATACTCAATGAGCTAGTCAATGCAATGTTGATCGTACAGGACGCTGAAACACAGGGTTTTAATGAAAAACCTGAAGTTGAAGTACTACTTAATCTATTGCGTACACGCGCACTCGCTGAGATGTCTATTGCAAATTTTGTACAGCAGCAACAGATATCTGATGATGATCTGAAGAAACTCTACGACGAGCGCCATGCTAGTAAGCAGCAGGAATTCAAAGCCAGACACATTCTGTTAGCCTCAGAAGAAGAGGCCAAAAATGTTATCAAAGAACTTGGGGATGGTGCTGATTTTACAGAGCTGGCAAAAACAAAATCAACCGGCCCCTCAGCTTCTCAGGGTGGGGAGCTGGGATGGTTTGATTCAACACAGATGGTCAAACCTTTTGCCGATGCCGTCATTGCAATGAAAGATGGCGCGCACTCAATACTACCTGTTAACACCCAGTTTGGTTGGCATGTCATTCTCCGCGAAGATTCCCGCGAGGCTTCACCGCCTACCTTTGAAGAGGTTCAGCAAACGTTATTGGATGAAAAGCGCCGCGAGCTGGTTATGGAATATCTAACTGGCTTGCGTAAAAAAGCTGACATTCAGATAAAGCCACCTGCTCAGCCATCTGGTACTGTTGAAAAGCCAGCCTCTTAATACTTTTACGTGGCCACAGAGAACATCCTGTTCTCTGTGGCCTTCAGCTGAATTATAGCGTTTTTAACAGCGCCTCAAGCCCTGCTTCATCCAGTATCGGGATATTCAGTTTTTGAGCTTTATCCAGTTTTGATCCCGCAGCATCCCCAGCTACCACATAGCTGGTTTTTTGTGACACACTTCCAGAAACCTTAGCACCCAAGCCCTGCAATTGATCCTTTATTTCACCGCGTGGGCGGCCCAAACTTCCGGTGAGCACAAAGGTTAATCCCAATAACGGTTGTTGATCTGACTGAACATCCTCAAGCTCATTCCACCTAACACCTGCTTTAAGAAGCTTATCTATAACTTCAAGATTATGAGCTTGGTGAAAAAATGCAACGATATGTTCTGCAATAACAGGACCAACGCCATCAACCAGGCTACGCCGCTCATAACGCAGTTGATCAACTGTAGCATCTGACAACAATCGCAGTGAACCAAAATTCTCTGCAAGCCGCTTTGCAACTTCCAGAGTGATACCCCGTATCTTTAAGCAACTCAACCAATAAGCTAAATCACCATCCACCGTTAAATCTGTATGTGTATTCAGGTAATCGGAAATGGCTACCGCTGTAACCTCACCTATACCTTTGACACCTTTCACTACAATAAAATCAGCGAGACGCGCCCGCTTTAATGCATCCAATGTTTTAAAGTGGCTTGCTAAAGATACTGCGGTTGCCTCCCCTACCTCTCTGATCCCCAATGCAAAGAGAAAACGAGCGAATGTGGTTTGTTTGCTTTTCTCCAAAGCCTGGAGAAGATTTTCAGCTGACTTTTCTCCCATGCGCTCCATGCCAGCAAGCTGATCTGGAGCTAGCGTATAGAGATCTGCCAAGTTATGAACCAGCCCACTGTCCACCAGCTGATCAACCAACTTATCACCAAGACCTTCGATATCCATCATGCGGCGTGCCGCAAAGTGCTTAATCGATTCCCGACGTTGTGCAGCACAATACAAACCACCCGAGCACCGAGCAACAGCTTCGCCTTCGGGCTTTATTACTTCAGAATCGCAGACCGGGCAGCGCATTGGCAACGCCACTTTTTTTGCACAACTTTGCCGCTTCTCTTCAATAACGCGCACTACCTCAGGGATGACATCCCCTGCCCGCCTGATATAAACCATATCACCAGCGCGAACATCTTTACGCACCACTTCATCCATATTGTGAAGTGTGGCATTACTCACTGTCACACCACCAACAAAGACCGGCTCCAGTCTGGCAACAGGTGTAATAGCCCCTGTGCGGCCTACCTGAAACTCTACTGCTTTGACTTGAGTTATCGCCTCTTCTGCTGGAAATTTTTGTGCAATAGCCCAGCGAGGGGCGCGCGCAACAAAGCCAAGCCTGTTTTGCAGATTGTAATCATCTACTTTGAATACGACGCCATCGATATCATAATCAAAGCTATCTCGTCGTTCAGCAATCTGCCGATAGTAAGTCGCACAACCCGCAGCTCCTTTCACTGTTTGAAGCTCAGGGGAGATCCTTAAACCCCATGCAGTCAGTCGGTGGATGCTTCCACTGTGAGTACGGTGTAAAGGGCCGCCATCAATCTCACCAAAGCCATAACAGTACATAGCCAGTGGACGAGTTGCGGTAATACGTGGATCCAACTGCCGTAAGCTGCCAGCTGCCGCATTTCTTGGGTTTGCAAAAACTTTCTGCTCAGTTTGGCGAGCACGTTCATTCAGTGCTAAAAAACCGGATTTTGGCATGTAGATCTCACCACGCACTTCAAGGATTGCTGGCCAGTCATCACCCAAAAGAGCAAGCGGAACGGAGGGTATGGTTCGGACATTTAATGTAACATTTTCACCCCGACTCCCATCCCCCCGGGTGGCCGCCTGTATTAACACTCCATTTTCATAACGAAGGTTAATGGCCAGACCATCCAGCTTTGGCTCGGCAGCATAAATAAGTTCTTCACTCGTTTTTAAACGATCCCTAACACGGCGGTCAAAATCAATTACCTCTTCATCAGAAAATGCATTATCCAAAGAGAGCATTGCCACTTGATGATGTATTTCATCAAAGGTGTCCAGTGGCGCTGCACCTACACGCTGGGAGGGAGAATCCGGGGTAATGAGATCTGGAAATTTAGACTCCAGCTCCTGCAACTCCCGCATGAGCCGGTCATATTCAGGATCTGGTATTACAGGGTCATCCAGCACATGGTACTGGTAATTATGGCGATTAATCTCTGCGTGCAACTGCGCAACACGCGCGCTCACCAACTCTTCCTGTTGGGTCATTTGTTGTTTTTTGGGAGCATCTGACGACGCTGATGTTCGATAATCTCTTCACGCTGAAACTCTATTGCCTGACGAGTAAGCGCACAATGTGTTTCATCCTGAAGCTCGCCATCCAAGCACTCTGCCAACTTTTCAGCTGCCATTAACATCTCATCATATAGCGCCAATCCATCCTGCCCACCTGATATTTGTAAAAACAGGGCCAGCCCAGGCGTTACAAATTCATCCATGTTATCCAGCGGAAAGGTGCCTGGCTCTACCATACTGGCCATATTAAATAGCGGTATCCTCTTGTGCCCTTGAGCTTCATGATAACGGTGAAAGATATCCATCTCACCTAATTCCATACCGACATTAGCTGCCACACTCAGGACATCGACCCCATTAAAACCTGTCCGGTTCGATACCAGATTGATCACAAAAACCTTGGACTCTGCGCTGCCAGTCGATAGAGGCTCTTCAAATTCATCACCTGAAAAAAGCGGTATCTGCTCAGCTTGATCCATCTTGAGCGTAGACGACTCTTCAGCCACCATCTCACTCAGCTGATCCAGCTCATGCGACATTTCATCGCTAGCATCTGGAGTATCTTTCTCATCTGCTCTCTGCTCTTCAATCTCAGAGTCTGGATCATTCTGATACTCATCCATTACTACCCATTTATCAGATTCAGCATCCTCGCGCATCTCATCGATACTTTGCTCTGCATTCCGAATTGCATATATCTGTGCATTAACACGCTTATGTCGCTCCCAAAAATAGACGATAAGCACCACCACAATGCCAGCAAGAAACAGGATCAGGCGTAAAAAATCGGTTTCCATCTCTCTTAACTCATTATCTCATCACTACATGGCAGCCAACTGGGCAGCCTCTTCAACATCAACTGACACAAGCCGGGAGACACCTGGCTCATTCATGGTGACACCTGTAAGTTGATAGGCTATCTCCATGGTTATTTTATTATGGGTAATAAAGATAAACTGGACATGCTCAGACATACTCTTAACCAGCTCACAGAAACGTCCAACATTAGCATCATCAAGCGGTGCATCCACCTCATCCAGCATACAAAATGGGGCTGGATTTAACTTAAAGATAGAAAAGACCAGCGCTACAGCAGTCAACGCCTTTTCACCACCAGAGAGCAACTGAATGCTACTGTTACGTTTGCCCGGTGGGCGAGCCATTACGGTCACACCGGTGTCCAATAGATCATCACCGGTTAATTCCAGATAGGCATGGCCGCCGCCAAATAGTTTGGGGAACATCTCTTGAATACCGGTGTTAACTTTATCGAAAGTCTCTTTAAAGCGGGTGCGGGTCTCTTTATCGATCTTTCGGATAGCGCGTTCCAGCGTTTCCAGTGATTCAGTGACATCTGCATGCTGAGAATCAAGATACTCCATTCTTTCTGATTGCTCTTGAAATTCATCGATTGCTGCCAGATTGATAGCACCCAGCCGACGAATGCGCATATCCATTCGCTCAACCTGCTCATGCCACTGCTCCTCTGTGGCATCTTCTGCTAGCTCTTCAATCAACTGATCACGATTAAAACCAGTTTCATTCAGCTGCTCTTCCAATGTTTTTCCGCGTATCAGTACTTCCTGGCGCTTCATCCTGGCCTGATCCAAAACAGTTCGTTCACTCTGCACAGCCTGTTCAGATTGATGTCTATCCTGCTCCAGCTGGCGCAGCTTCTGCTCAATCCCTTCCATGGCATCACGTGCTTTTGTCAGTTGAGTCTCTACTTCAATCCGCTTTTCAAGCTGTTGTTCCAGCTGTTGGTTCTGTTCGGCTAGTGGATCCACACTCTTGGCCAGATTGGATTTAAGCTCTTCCTGGCGTTTACTGAGTTGGCTCAACTGGGTAGTCATTCGCTCCAAACCCTGGGTTAGAGATTGGCTGGATGAACGTACAGCCCCAATCTTAAGCGCAAGCTCATGCGCCTCAGTTTGTCGACGAGATGCCTCATCCCGTTTTTCTGATAACACAGCACGCAACTCATCCCGTTGCTGCACCAACAGCTGACGCTGTTGAGCCAATGTTTCCATCTCATCAAGCGCACTATGCAGGCTGGTTTTGGCGCTATCCAGCTCATCTTTGTCAGAGCTGATTTGACTGCGCACCTCAGCTGCCTCTCGGCCAATAGCCTCACGCCGGGTACTAAGATGGTCGGCTTTCGCCCGTTTACTTCCCTGAGCCGTGCGTATATCAGCCTGTCTTCGATTGGCCTCATCAAGTTGACGCTGAATATGCTCTCGAGACTGTTCTATCTCTTTTAACTGTTCCTGGCCCTGCTCAAAATCCGCGGTCAACTCTTCTATCTGCTCGCCTAGCTGCTGTAACTCTGCACTAATCTGCCGTAACTCATCCTCTCTCGCCAAAACACCAGATTTTTCATCTTGCTCCTGCGCCATACGCAACCAGTTGCGCCCCATCCAGATGCCATCCCGAGTGATGATAGACTCTTGTTCAGACAGTTCCTCACGCAATTTGAAAGCGTGATTAAGATCCTCAGCCAAACAGACTCCACCCAGCAGGTCATCCAAAGGCCAGGGAGAGCTTACTCTTGAGATGAGCCGTTCAGCATAGTCTTCCGACCTGGTTGACGTTATCTTTGTTGTGATATCAAACAGCGTTAGCGTGCCACTTTTCAGCGCCTGGAGACTGGCACCCAGATCAGAGAGTTCATCAACGCAGACAGCCTGTAGATAAAACCCCAGTACTGTCTCTACCGCATGCCGCCACTCTGGTGCAACATCCAGTCGTTCGGCCAAGCGGGTGGCGCCTGCCAACTCATGCTCTTCCAACCACTCAACTATGGCTGTCTCCCGCTTACCAAGCGCCGCCTGTTGCAACGCTTCAAGTGAGGCCTGACGCCCCCGGGATACCTGTTGTTGCTCACGCATCTGATCAAGCTTATGTGCATGTTGAGCATTGGCTTCTCTTATTTCACTTACCTGCGCTAGCTGATTAGCGAGCTGCTGCTGCAGATCATCTACCTGGCCCTGCCCCTCTTCTTCTTGCTGTTCCAGGAGCAAAATCTCTTCTATCAGCTGAGAATCATCAAGTTGGCCCAACTCGTCATTTAACCTTTCAAGCCGTTGAAAAAGTTTACGCTCCTGCTCTTCCAGGTGGTTAATGCGCGTACGCTCAACCTGTGCACTTTGAGCGGGTTCGGTGGATTTTTGATTAAAACTATCCCATTCATTCTGCCAGCGTTGCATAGCCTGTTCAGCTTCTGCCAGCTGCTCTATAGCCGTTTTTTCATGACTACGGGCAGACTGCAGTTTGGGTTCATCTTCTGTCAGTATCTGATTAAGCTCTTTCAGACTCTGATCATCTTGTTGCCGATGGTCACTGGCTTCAGCCAAAGCCTGTTCAGCTTGCTCCAGATCCTGTTCGTGCTGGCGACGTGCATCCTTAGCATATTGAATAGCCTGTTCCAGACGGGCAATATCAGCACCTACACTATAGAAGTCGGCCTGCACTTTATTGAAATGGTCATTGGCTGAGATATATTCTTCCCGCTGCTGTTCAATCTCGGCCTCTTGCCGCCGTTGCTTTGCCACTACTGACTCAAGCGCAGTCTCTTGTTCTGTAATGGCTTTATCTTGCTGCTGCAGCTCTTTATCAAAAGTACTCCAGCGCAATACCATTAACTCAGCCTTCAAGCGCCGTTCTTCCTGTTTAAGAACCTTATATCTTTCCGCTGTTGCGGCCTGGCGCTTAAGGTGCTGTAGCTGCTTGGCAATCTCTTCCCGCAGATCATCAAGCCGTTCAAGATTTTCGCGAGTATGCCTGATCCTGTTCTCAGTCTCTCGTCGCCGTTCCTTGTACTTCGATATACCTGCAGCCTCTTCCAAAAAATGGCGCAGTTCTTCCGGACGCGCTTCAATGAGTCGGGAGATTGTCCCTTGTTCAATAATGGAATAGCTTCGTGGGCCTAATCCTGTGCCTAGAAATAGATCAGTGATATCGCGCCTACGGCAACGCACACCGTTTAGATAGTAGAGAGATTGCCCATCACGGGAGACGTGGCGTTTAACAGCGATCTGGGTATATTGCGCATATTGACCTCCAGCACGGCCATCACTGTTATCAAATACCAATTCAACAGAGGCTGTACCCACAGGTTTGCGGGAGGTAGAACCATTAAAAATCACATCTACCATGGACTCACCACGTAGATGTTTAGCTGAGCTTTCACCCATCACCCAACGCACAGCATCAATAACGTTGGATTTTCCACAGCCATTTGGCCCCACAACGCCCACTAGATTACTGGGCATTGGAACATGAGTGGGATCAACAAAAGATTTGAAACCCGCGAGCTTTATTTTTTCCAGGCGCATAGAATGCTTAGATTACAGGCAGCTGCGGCAGGATACAAGCTATTCAGACACAAACATACCTGCCAATGACCACACTCTAACCCTATGATTTTAGTGCAAATAATCTAGGCTAAATAGAATTTTAAAGAAGCTGGTTTTCGTGTTTATCCAGACCCCGTATAATCTGCCTTCCCAAACCCTATTCACCGGATCTAATACCATGTCATCTGAACCCAGCAAGTCTCTGGAAACCTTTGAAAATCCCCAGCAAACACGTGATTACACCATTCGTATTCAAGTACCAGAATTTACCTGTCTTTGCCCAAAGACTGGCCAACCTGACTTCGCTGAGCTCACCGTTGAATACATTCCAGACCAGCTTTGTGTTGAGCTAAAATCACTAAAAATGTATGTATGGGCATTTCGTGATGAAGGAGCCTTTCATGAGGCAGTGACCAATCAAATACTGAAGGATCTTGTGAGCGCAACTCAGCCACGCTTTATGCGTCTAACAGCTGAATTCAATGTGCGCGGTGGAATCTATACTGCAGTAGTGGCTGAGCATAGGGCAGAAAACTGGCAACCTGCAACGCCAGTAAGTCTACCCTAGTCTAATTATTTAGCCGATATAGCTTGTGACTACTTCAGTTGATCAAGCAGCTTTTTCACATCATCTATAACTGAAGATTTAGGGTTATCACGAAGATTTCGTTTCAGCATCTTTTTTGCCTCTTCCCCACGCCCTACTTTATGTAGGGCATATGCCACATGGTAAGCAATCTCAGGATTTGTTGGTGCATTAACAAACGCTTGTTGGAGTATTTGCAGCCCTCTTTCCGGCTGACCAAATTGCACCAATATCCATCCATAGGTATCCACAATCTCTGGGGTTTCAGGTGCTAATTCATAGGCTTTTTTACTCAGTATAACGGCTTTTTCATCACCCTTTGTTTGATAAAGCCACGCCAGATTATTGAGTATTAGTAGGTTTTCTGGCGCTAGCTTGTGCACCTTTTGGTAGATATCAATTGCTTTCGCGTCCTGCTTCATTGATTGATATTGCATACCCAGCATACTCAGTACAGCAACATTCACTGGCTCCACCTTTAGCCAGTCATTCAATATTGCAACGGCTTTGTCAAATTCGCCAATGGCGCTATATTGCCTGGCAAGAGCAGTTGCAAGCCGGGCAGAGGGTTGTGCTTTGTAGCCTTTTACATACATCTCTGCTGCTTTTGCTGCTTGCTTTTTATTCTGGAATACAGCAGCACTTATCTCATAACCAGTGGAGAGTTCAGGGTGATTTTTTATTATCACATCAGCTAATCTTGATACTTCATCATAGTTGCGGCTTTTCAACTCCAAGCCTGCCAGCATAACTCTGGCTTGCATAAAATCTTCTTTAAGTCCTAATGCACGCTTTAAGCTTATTCGTGCATTTTTTAGATCTTCTCCCATTAATTGCGCACGCGCTAACAACAACCACGCTTCAGGAACTGCAGCTTGTTGCTCAGTCAACATTTCATAACTACGAATAGCGCTACTCACTTCACCAGCAGCCAACTGTGTATCACCAACAATTTTTAATACATTGAGATCCTTTGGGAATTTTTGTGACAATGCATTGGCTTGCTGTAGAGCTTTAAGCGGCTTTTTGAGCATCAAGTAATAACGAGTTAACGCTATACCCGACTGAGGAACCTCAGGGTTAAGTTGGTGTGCTTTAGTCAGCCACTTTTCAACTTCTTCAGGTTTACCTTTTTTTGCAACCAAGTCTGCCATACCCAGCAAAGCACCAAGATGGTTGTCTGATTTTGTCAGAATACTTTTATATCGCCGCTCCATAGCTTCAGTGTCATTATTGGCCAAATCAATTCGAACCAGATTCATTTCTGCCGTATAAAAGTTTGGATCGATAGCAAGTGCTTTATTGAATTTCTTTGATGCAAGCGCAGAATCACCTTTATAGAGATAGGCCAATCCCGTCAGATTAAAAGGGATTGGGCTTTCTGGCATTCTTTTTTCCAGTGCTTTACTAGCCTTTAAAGCTTTTTCATACTCTTTCTTCTGCATGTGCGAAAGCACTAGCAATATATCGGCTTGCACAACACCCTGCCCCAGATCCACCGCTGATTTCAGTTCAGTTATCGCCTCTTCGGTTTCACCTTGAGCAAGCAAGCTCATTGCCAATTCTGTACGCAATATTGCTAAATCAGGCTCAATAGCAATAGCTTTGCCCAGCATCTCTGCACCTTTTTCCTGCTTACCATTATGCAGGTAGGCGCTACCAAGCAGCGCCATTAACTGGGAATCATTAGGATGTTTTACTAAAGCCTGTTCCAAAACCTCAATAGCAGAGTCTGGTTGCTTAAGCTTCATTCTGGTTGCTGCCAAAAGCTTAATTGCTTGAATATTCTCAGGCATTGCTGCGACAACACTCGATAAGTATTTTCCTGCTGTTTCCAGATCGTCTTTTGCATAGCTTGTCATGCCATATAGCCATTGGCTCTGAACATGGTCTGGATTAGTACTCAGCGCAAGTTGCAGCAGTTCTGCCGCTTTATCATAGTTCTTATTCTCAAATGCCAGTAAAGCCCTCAGGTATTGCGAGGCTGGGTTATTTGGATATCTTTTCTCTACAACCTCTAAATCTTCAGGGACACCATCAAACTTACGTTTTGCCAATCGAATACCTGCTCTGGCAAGACGAGCTTGCATGTGATTTGGCTTAATGGAAATGATTTTTGAAAAATGATTTTCAGCTTGATCAAGCTCCTGTGCCTGTCGCGCCAAGCCACCCTGAATCATCAATGCTCGAATATTTTCAGGCTCCTTCTCCAATACCTGATTAATCAATGCTACAGCTTCTTCACGCTTTGCTTGCTTTATAGCCAGTTGCGCCAAAGCTACCAGTGATGCACTATTTTCCGGATCAAGCGTACGTGACTCATTGTAGAATGTTTTAGCCTGTTCCAATTCATCAAGCCCCTGATGAGCCACCCCTCTTATAACCAATAATTTTGCTTTAAAGTTGTCTGGATCACCCTCATCAAGCTTTATTATTTCAAGCACTTCTTTGTATTTTCTCTGTAGCAATAATGCATGGCTTAAATTTTCTAGCCATTTGTCTCGGGTACCATTCAGCTTGGCTACACGCCTAAATTCTTTCTCAGCTGAAGGCAGATCTCCAGCTTGAAGATAGATATTGCCAAGCATAACTCGAGCACCGACATGAGTCGGTTCTCGCTGTAATGCATTTTTCAGCTCAATAACCGCTGACCTCACCTCACCTTCAGTCAGGTATTTTTCAGCTTTATCCACATGCTCTTGTATATTGGATGCGGCTAGCAGATTGGTAGAAAATACCAGAGCAATGATAAGTAAAATAGAGCGATGCCACAGCGTGGTGCGTTTAATCATTTGTCCTTGTCTTCCCAAATTAACAGTTTATCAACTGTTTAAATTTCAATATTATATTTCCGCACTAAATTATAGAGTGTAGGGCGCGTTACCCCTAACATTTCAGCTGTGCGGGATACGTTATTATCAGTATGGCTGAGCGCCCGAAGAACAGCTTTGCGCTCAGCCTCTTCCCTTACAACACGAAGATTGAAAGGCGCAACTTCAATATCCGTATCTTCAAGTTCAAGATCCTCAGGTGTTATCTGTGCCTCATCAGCCATAACGAGAGCGCGCTTAACCCGGTTCTCTAATTCACGCACATTTCCTGGCCAGCTATAGTTTTCAATAGCCTCTAAAGCTGTTTTAGAGAATTCACGTGCAGGCAGATTTAACTCTTGTATAAAGTGCTGCAAAAAGGCTCGCGCTAGCACCACCGTATCTCCCTGCCTATCACGCAGGGGCGGCACCATTATCGTAGCTTCATTGATTCGATAATAGAGATCTTCTCGAAATCGCCCTTCTTTTATCTGTTCCTGAAGATTCTGATGAGTGGCGCAGACAACCCGTACATCAACTTCAATTTCACGCCTGCCACCAACACGTTCAACCACTCTCTCCTGTAAAAACCGCAGCAACTTTGCCTGAAGTGGCAGAGGCAGATCACCAATCTCATCCAAAAAGAGCATACCTCCATCAGCATGTTCTATCTTGCCTGGTGTTGTTTTGGCTGCACCAGTAAAGGCGCCTTTTTCATAGCCAAAGAGCTCACTCTCCAGCAGATTTTCAGGAATTGCTGCGCAGTTGATTGCAACCAGTCGTTTATCTGAGCGATCACTTAAACCATGCAGTGCTTTTACAAGCACCTCTTTGCCCGTTCCACTTTCACCCAACAGCAATGTTGATACATTGGTTGGTGCCAGTTTTTCTATAGAGCGGCAGACTTTCAACATTTCAGGACTTGCTGCAATCAAACCTTCTAATGGTGTTGCTGTATACTGCTCTTCCAGCTGACGATTCTGTTGCTCCAGATGATATAAACGTACAGCCCGCTCTAAAACCAGATTTAAGAGATCAGGGTCAATCGGTTTCTCATAAAAATCATAAGCCCCAAGGCCAATTGCCCTGACTGCATTATTGCGGTCATTATGTCCAGTCACAACAATGACCTTTGTGTCTGGAGCCAGCGCCAAAATCTCCTCCAGCGTAGCAAAGCCCTCACTGGTTCCACCTGGGTCTGGAGGCAATCCTAAATCAAGGGTTACAACACTTGGTTCAAATCTACGCAGTTGTGCAAGTGCTGCATTACGATCAGCAGCTACTTCAATTTCAAAGCCTTCAAAGCTCCAACGCAACTGCCCTTGCAATCCAGGGTCATCCTCAACAATAAGAAGTTTTTTTGGTTTATCGCTCAAGTTATTTCCTTTTGTTGTTCTGTAAAAGCAATCAGCACCAATGGCAACACCATTGTAAAGACAGTCCCCTCATTAGGTGTGCTTGAAACATGTACTTGCCCACCAATAGAGTTTACAAATTCACGACATTCATATGCTCCAATTCCCATCCCAGTAAGCCCTTTAGTTGAGTCAAATGGGCGAAACAGGCGTTTCCTGATAAAAGCCTCATCCATGCCTACCCCTGTATCATGCACTTCGACTATAGCCTGTCCAGACTTTGAATGCAGCCTAACCTCAACACTACCATCAGCGGATGTTGCATCCTGGGCATTTTGGATGACATGCCCAAAAACAGCCTCCATGCGATCTCTATCTGCATGAATTAAGATCTCTTCTTCCGCCCCTTTGAACACAGGTACAGGATTCTGGCTGGATCGCTCTATCATCAGGCTACGCAGCGTAGCATTGAGTTCTATCTGAGACCTGCTATCTCCTGGCATGGCACTGCGCATTTGTGCCATTAACCGGCTCATTTTTGTTACTGAATTATCAATTGTATGCATAGCATCATCAATAAATTCTGGGTTATTTTTATGCCGAACCGCATTCTTTGTAACCAATGAGAGCTGTGCAATCAAATTCTTCAAATCATGGATCACAAATGCAGATAGCCGATTGAACCCTTCAAACTGCTGAGCTTCTGCCAAAGCCATAGCCGCTCTGTTTAAAGCCAGGTAGCTGGCAACCTGGCAGCCAGCTGTTTTTAGTAAATCCATGTTCTCCCAATTAAGGGCATGTTTTGCTCGTGGTGTAGCCAACAATACAAATCCTTGCAGTTTTGTATCATGTGACAATGGCACCAGCAGCCAGGCATGGTCAAGCTCTAGCAACCAGTCTGGCAGCTCTAAATTTTTATAAAAAGCAGGGTCGTCAAGATACTCTTCAAGGTTGACAACCCACTGTCGCTGTTCAAAGAACACCATTAATGATTCTAGCCCTGAGCACCCTTTCACACCTACTTCAGGTAGATTCCAGCATGCTACATTGCTATATGACCCTGCCTCCTCTCGTAACCAAAGTAGGCCACCTGGGCTTTCAACTATTCCAGCCACTGCTAATATAGCCCGCTCTTGTAGTGGCCTGTCACCCTCAGCACTTGATAAGACCTTTATAAGGCGCAACCACTCTTCACGATAATCATAGCGATAGTTATAGAAATGCTTGTTTAAAAAAATCTTTACCTTGGCTCGTAAAGAACCTGAGAAAAACATAGCAAACAGAGCAATGCTCGCTGCAAACATGAAGGTAATTTGAAGTATTGTGCCCCATTCACCACCATATAACTTGATATAGTAGCCAGCCACCGCCATCAGCAGCATATAGAGACCTGCACCAAAGAGTGAGGTGGTATGAAAAACCAGCTGCCGAGATACAAACAGGTCAACTGACCATTTAGGATTACGCGCAGAAGCAACCACGATCAGTGGCACAATTAGGGCATTAACAGCACCTCTGGCATACCAGATATCACCATCAATGTGCCTAAACAGCAAAGCATTTGAAAACAGGTAAAAATCAAATACAAATACCCCACCTAAACCAAGACAGAGGTATTTTATGCCCCACTTTTCATCAGCTGGTGTATTTCTAAACAGTTGTTCAACCAACACCACACCACAAAGCGCGAGTAATACTTGGCCTAAAAATCTCAGGTCAAAACCAAAATTAAAATATGTAATTTCTGCATTGAACAGCAAGAAATCATCAAAAGGAATAATCAAGAGGATACAAAGAAGGAAAATAAGCGTGCGTACAGCTCTCAGTGATTTGGCATATGCACTTCGCTGCCCAGTGGGTGGCAACACTAATTTCATCAGAAAAACTAGCCAAACAAGACTGTGCAGTACTTCAGCAATCCAAACCAATACCACAGGTACAATTTGATAGGCCGCCTGTACAGCCAGAAGCGCAGCCCATATAGATGTTATTAAAGCTGCAAATAGCAGCATTCCACCTTGAGCTTTGCCTCGCCAGCTGGTTAATAGCAGCAGTACAAGAGCAAAAAATGCAAGTGCAGCAGCTGAATAGCCTAATACTCCAAACTCAAGCATTTATAGAGCCATGTCCATATTTAACCTAAGGAGATTAATTGAGCGTACATACAGGACAGCCGCCCCCAGCATCCACAGTTGACACTATTTGTGATAATGGCCTTCTTACTTATATAGCTAGAGGGAGAACAGTAGCTTGCATTATGTGCATGCATTTAATTAGTTTTTATAGGCTTATTTAAATATAAACAAACGGCTATTGTCCTTTACCAAACAGCACAACTTCGACTGTTTGAATTATCACATTCAAATCCAGGAATAGACTCGCATTTTTAACATAATAAAGATCATATTCCAGTTTACGCCGGGCATCCTCTGTTGTAGCACCATATGGATATTTCAATTGAGCCCAGCCTGTCACACCAGGCTTCATGCGATGGCGTTCATGGTAATAAGGGATCTCTTTAGACAATTGGCTAACAAACTCTGGGCGCTCCGGGCGAGGCCCCACCATACTCATGTCCCCCCTTAAAACATTAGCCAGCTGCGGCAACTCATCCAATCTTGTCTTGCGCATCAAGCGCCCCAATGCCGTTACCCGCGCATCATTTTTTGTTGCCCAACGGGCGACACCATCTGCCTCAGCATCTGTGCGCATACTTCTGAACTTATAGACATTGAATGGCTTTCCATTTTGCCCGACACGAATTTGTTTAAAAAAGATCGGGTCACAACACCGTGATTCAATCAGGCTGGCTATAGCAACAAGCAACATAACAGGACATACACAGATCAACATTAAAGCACTAACAATAATATCTAATAGACGTTTGCCATACTTAGCAAAAACCCCCATATTGAAACCACCTGAAAATAGAATCCAACTCGGATAAAGGTGATCTATATAGATGCAGGCCGTCTCCTTCTCCAGGAAATCCAACAAGTTAAAAACACGAATGCCACTCATTTTGCAATCGATAATCTCATCCACAGGCAAACGCCGGCGTCGATCATCAACGGCCACTACAATTTCATCAATTCCCTCTTTAAATGCAAGTGATGATAAAGAGTCTTCCAATTCAATTTGCCGCGACTTGGGTATCAGGTCATCCTTATCATGGAGGTGAAGAAATTTTGCTATTGTGAAACCCACTTCCTCATTTTCCAGGTCATGTATTAGCTTGGCATTCTTACCTGTCCCTAAGACCAGCAGGGTATGCTTGAATACTTCAGCTCCAGCAACGCGAATATAGACCTCCCTTACCAGCATCACCATGACAAAAGAGAAGAGCAAAGCATACGCAAAAACACCTCGCCCAAGTGATAATTCAGGAAAAGCAAAAAAAGCCAGGGTTGAAGCCATTGAAGCAAATAGAAAAGCCAACCCTGTACGCAGAACAAGATCAGCCCTATCCTGAAGGCCTCGTTGATAGGCCCCCATTGATATCATTGAGATCAACATTACAACTGCAAATATTGCCGCCACCAGCAATAAATGTTGCTCTAATAGTGCCAATTTAAGTTGATTCAATGGATAATTTGTAAGATATCCTGCAAGCAATGCCAGAAAAAATAGCAAAAACTCAACGGCCCCAAGCAACAAAAAATGTCTTGATATATAATGTCCGAATAATCTAACCATCAGCTAATAAATGCCTCATAGATTGGGCTGCAAGTTTTAAAATAGTGTTTGGCATCAAATACCTTGAATGAGTATACAAGACCACAACATTAAGAACCATGGAGCAAAAAGCAAAATTTACCATCCTCCGATTGACCAACTCTGGCTCTTATCAAAGCAACCAATGGGTATGCTAACAACAAGTCAAAATAGATGTTTTTCTACAAAAACATTAGCTTAGGGGAATATTAACTCACATTATGTTTGATCTGAATAACACAAAAATAGGCTTTATTGGTCTTGGCTATGTCGGGCTGCCTCTGGCTGTAGAGTTTGGGAAAATACTTCCAACCATCGGGCTAGATACTAACAGCAAACGCGTCCAAGAGCTTAAAGAAGGAAAAGATAGCACACTGGAAGTTGATTCAAACGAGCTGGTACAAGCAAAGCAGCTAGACTTTACTGACAAGCCTGATGAGCTTCGTGATTGTAATCTCTACATCATCACCGTTCCTACGCCCATTGATGAGTATAAAAGACCCGATCTATCCCCACTAATCGGGGCATCTAAAATCCTCAGCAAGCTGATCCAACCCGGTGATGTCGCCGTCTTTGAATCTACAGTCTATCCAGGCGCAACTGAAGAGGTCTGCGTACCTATACTGGAGCAAGGCTCCGGGCTTAAGTTCAATCATGATTTTTATATCGGCTACAGCCCCGAACGCATCAATCCCGGCGACAAAGAGCACCGTGTCACTAATATTGTAAAAATCACCTCTGGCTCAACACTGGAAGCAGCCGACTATATTGATGACATCTACCGCCGCATTATCACTGCCGGCACCCATAAAGCGAGCAGCATTCGGGTCGCAGAAGCAGCCAAGGTTATCGAAAATACTCAGCGTGACGTCAATATTGCCTTAATTAATGAGCTGGCAATTATTTTCAACCGCCTTGGCATCGACACTGAAGAGGTACTTAAAGCAGCTGGCACCAAGTGGAACTTTTTACCTTTTAGACCAGGTTTAGTGGGTGGCCATTGTATCGGTGTCGACCCCTACTATTTAACTCATAAAGCTCAGGCTATTGGCTACAATCCTGAAATCATCCTCGCCGGGCGGCGAATCAATGATGAGATGGGAGCCTATGTCACCAACTGCGTTATCAAACTCATGATCAAGCGTGGTATACAAATCAAGGGCAGCAATATTTTGGTACTTGGACTGAGCTTTAAGGAAAACTGCCCAGATCTTCGTAACACGCGCGTGATAGATATTGTGGCAGAACTACATGATTATGAAGTAAATGTAGATATACATGATCCTTGGGTGAACGCAGAAGAGGCCAAAGAGGAATATGGAATTCAACTCACCAATACCCCGCAAAACAACCATTATGACGCCGTTATCCTGGCTGTCGCACATCAGGAATTTGAGTCCATGGGCAGCAAGAAAATTCGCGCTTTCTGCAAACCTGATGCCGTGCTCTTTGATGTCAAAAACACCCTTCCAGCAACCGATGTAGATGGCCGACTTTAAGCAGGAGCAGAAATGAAAGTATTAGTTACAGGCAGTGCAGGCTTTATTGGGTCAGCCCTAGCTCTCAGGCTTCTCGAAAGAGGTGATGAAGTCATCGGTTTAGATAACCTGAATGACTACTATGATGTCAATCTGAAAAAAGCCCGTTTGGCGCGCATTGAAAACCACAGCAACTTCACAGACATCAGGCTAAACCTGGAAGATCGGGAAGGCGTCGCAGCACTATTCCAAAAGCACCAGCCAGACCGCGTCGTAAATCTGGCAGCACAAGCTGGTGTGCGTTACTCACTAGAGAATCCTCTGGCTTATATAGACAGTAATGTGCTGGGCTTCGCTAATATTCTTGAAGGGTGCAGACATAACAATGTTGAGCATTTAATCTATGCCTCCAGTAGCTCTGTTTATGGCGCTAACACCAACATGCCATTCTCAGTGCATCATAACGTTGATCACCCTTTGAGCTTCTACGCTGCAAGCAAAAAGGCCAATGAGCTGATGGCTCATACCTATAGTCACCTGTATGACATACCAACCACAGGCCTGCGCTTTTTTACAGTATACGGGCCATGGGGCCGACCAGACATGGCTCTGTTCATGTTTACCAAAAGCATTCTGGCAGGCAAGCCTATCAATGTATTCAATTATGGAAATCATCGTCGTGACTTTACCTATGTTGACGATATCGTTGAAGGTGTAATTCGAGTACTGGATCAGCCAGCCACTCCAAACCCAGAATGGGCTGGCGGCGCCCCTGATCCTGCCACCAGTTTGGCTCCATATCGCATCTACAATATTGGCAATAATAGCCCAGTTGAATTAATGCGTTATATTGAAGTTCTGGAAGATTGTCTAGGCAAGAAAGCCGAGAAAAACCTGCTCCCTTTACAACCCGGAGATGTACCAGACACCTATGCAGATGTAGCTGCCCTCATTGATGACACCGGCTACAAGCCAAACACCTCTGTTGAGGATGGTGTTGCACGCTTTGTTGAATGGTATCGTGCCTATTATAAAATCTAAACGCCACATCACCGCTACAGAAACCAGATAGATGCGCATTCTTCATACCATGCTCCGCGTAGGTAATCTTGAAAAATCAGTCCAGTTTTATACTGAGGTATTGGGTATGAAGGAGCTGCGCCGAAAAGAGTACCCAGAGGGCAAATTCACTCTGGCTTTTCTCGGTTATGGGGGTGAGTCAGAAAACACCGTGCTTGAACTTACTCATAACTGGGGGCAGGAAACTTACAATACAGGCAGTGGATTTGGTCATATCGCAATTGAAGTTGATGATGTCTACCAAGCATGCCAAACAATGAAACAGTGTGGCGGAAAAATCATCCGCGATGCTGGCCCCATGAATGCGGGAACAACCATCATCGCATTTCTGGAAGATCCTGACGGTTATCAAATTGAATTAATCGGAAGCAAACTCTCATAACCACTCACCCCTCATAAATCTACACTTTATAACTCAAATGTAAGCTCTTCCTGGGCCAGATAGAACTTTGGATCACCGGGTTGCCTAGGATGCTCCTCCAAAGCGGTCTGAAATACCTGTTCCAGATTCTCATCACTACGTGTAGGCTCATGATGAGTAAAAAAACAGTGTTTCACACCCGCTTCCCGAGCCATCGCTATTGAAGATGAAAACGAACCATGACCCCATCCTTTTTTTGCCGGATACTCATCATCGGTATAGGCCGTATCCACAATTAGCACATCCACTCCAGTGACAATATCAATTATGGATTGCCGCTTCTCTGCAATGTGATCTTCAAAGAGTTGGTAATCATCATCTTCTGAATCATAGATGTTATAGGGCCACTCATGATCGCCTGTAAAAAACAGTGATTTATCACCACAGGTAACCTTATAGCCATAATTGATCGCGGGGTGATTCATTAGAACATTTGTAACCTGAGCATCACCTATATTCACCACCTGATTCTCAGATAGAGAAAAATACTCCAGCTCAGCACTCAACTCTGCTTCCCGAATTGGAAAGAATGCATACTCTAGTTGCCTGGAGAGAGCTTCCTGTACCCCATTGCCTGTTACCGGATCCTGCCCTCCATATATTTTTACTGCGTTGCCAGCCACAAACATCGGAATAAAAAATGGCAGCCCCTGTATATGATCCCAGTGCGTGTGGCTAATAAATATATGACAGGTTAGTGGAAACTCCGGAAACAGTGTTTGAGCAAGTGGAAAAATACCAGTGCCAGCATCCAGTATAATAAGCTCATTGTCTGTGCGAACTTCGATACAGGTTGTATTTCCACCATACTTAACTGTTTTAGGCCCAGGTGATGGAATCGAACCTCGCACACCCCGGAAAGTAAACTTCATCATCAATAGACTCCAGGTTTATTATATGCGGATAAACGCATTTGCTTTTTCCAGCTCTTCATCAAGGTTTTCTATAGAATCCTGAAGCTCATCAAGTTCCATACCAAATCTTGCTGCAACATGATCAGGTAAGCTACCTTCAACCAGGTTTCCAGCACAGCCAAATTCAACTTGTTTGACAATAATATTAGCTGCTATCACACAATCCAACACTTTATTTGCCTCGCCAGTTAATTCTTGGCTATGGTGTTCTTTAATACAGGTGACAAGTGCATGTGGCAACTGCCATTTCTCTGCCAGCATGCCCCCCAACTGTGCATGATCTGCTCCAATTTCAATCACCTCTGCTATTGAGAGAGAGATCCCTTCAGTTTCCACCCTCTTTAAAGCTCTTTCCATCTCTTGTGGCATAAATTGAGCAAACACAACCTTCCCAATATCGTGCAATAAGCCACCTACGAAGTAATCAGTGGCTTTGTCTGGTGTTACACCCAATCGTTTTCCCAATAGTTTTGCAATAGAGGCTGTACCAAGTGAGTGCAAAAGAAAGTTATTCATATCGAGGCCTGCTGGCCCTGTTTTTGGCAGCATGCCCATGGTGGCAATACTTATCGCAAGATTCTTAATCGTATTCAGACCGACAAATACCACACCATGTTTGATAGAGGTGATTTCACGGGATAACCCAAAATAGGCTGAATTTACCAGTTTTAGTATTTTTGCCATCATTACAGGATCATGCTCAATCACTTTAACCAGATCCTTAGGGGCACAATCAATTGCTGATGTCATCTGGAGAATTTTATTAACGCTCCCTGGAAAGGCAGGCATCTTATCCACCATCTGAACCAATTGCTGATGGAGATCACTCATAACTGTGATCCATCATTCGAAAAGCGTCTTCTTCCAGCGATAACCTCATGTTTTTTAAAAACTTACTCCACTGGTAAATTAGTTATTTCTATAATAGCAGGCCTGCATCAGTTTTGTTGATGCTCACTCTGAACCCTCACTTAAAGCACTCCCCCCCCATTCTATGGCACGATAATAAAATCAAGGTGTTACGATAAGTTTAGACGTTTAGATGCGCAGTTTTCGCTTCGCTTTTAAAATTGTGGGCAAAGTCTCATAGTGAATACAGCTTTCACCCTCAACTCAAAACAGCACCAAATAAAGCACTACCGGAAACTTAGGTTGATCTGCCAACTGCAAGAACCAACTTGCATTATTCATCAGCTCTTACAGCCAATACATCACAGTGGGCATGGTGTAGCGCAGCATTTGCAGTTGACCCAAGCAGCCGAGCTAAGCCAGATCGCCCATGTGAACCGATAATAATAAGATCACACCCCTGTTCTTCTGCATAGCGCGCAATCTCTATTCTGGCATTCCCTACTATGACATGCCGTTCACAGTCAGCCACCCCCTGCCCTTCAGCTAGCTGTGCAAACCGTTCTTTTGCAAGATCCATAAGTTCCTGCTCAT
>Ga0316187_10000180_pt1 | contig 43788 bp, 41 predicted proteins | sample CroRivburrow1_MG_FD_204927 | JGI IMG/M metagenome (GOLD analysis project Ga0316187, IMG submission 204927) | Coastal sediment microbial communities from Maine, United States - Cross River worm burrow 1 | ecosystem: Environmental > Aquatic > Marine > Coastal > Sediment | place: USA: Maine...
AAAATTATGCCTATCCAGCCAAAAAGAATATCAATTTACTAGATGGAGAATAAACCGGGGCAGATCAACCTACCCCGGTTTATATATCTAAAAATTACCTGGCTCATGAGGCTCATGAGGCCCGCCTCCACCATCTGTATCCTGCTGAAAACGGATGTTTCTGACGGGTACGACGGTTGATATAGCGTGTTTATACACCATCTGGCTCACGCTATTTTTTAGCAAAACAACAAATTGATCAAACGACTCAATCTGCCCTTGAAGCTTGATTCCATTCACTAAAAATATTGAAACTGGTACTTTCTCTTTGCGCAAAGCGTTAAGAAAAGGGTCTTGTAAACTCTGCCCTTTGGACATAATTTTCTCCTTGTTGTTAGGGATAAATAAACAGGATTTGATACATACATACGAACAACAATCCTGTCATTCCTACCTAAGTGTAGCAAAGTGTAGCAAAGTAGGCACAAAACCCCAGTAAAACCATCAGATATAGCTGATTAGTTATGTGGAGACATAAGTTAAATAATTCAAGACCTGCGCATAAAGATTTCCATTTTCATCATCAAGCCAGTGTGCATCCTGCTCACTGCGCAGCCAGGTTAACTGTCTTTTTGCCAGTTGCCGGGTCGCTATAATGCCTCGTTCAACCATCTGTTCATAACTATAGCCACCTGTTAAATATTCCAGCATCTGTCGATAGCCCACTGAACGCATTGATGGCAGATCAGGGGTAATATCCCCTCGAGCCAACAACCCCTTCACCTCATCTTCAAAACCCAGTTCAAGCATTTGATGGAAACGTTTGGCAATGCGTTGGTGCAGCACAGCACGATCCTTCGGAGCACGCACCAGCTTTATTAGACGATAAGGCAGCTTCTGCTCCCCATCACGATTTTGTAGCTCTGTAAGAGTCTGACCTGTTAATTCAAACACCTCCAGCGCCCGCTGGATGCGTTGCGGATCATTTGGGTGAATACGCGCACCTGCAACAGGATCAATCTGTAACAGACGTTGATGCATCTGATCCCAACCCATCGCGGCTGCTTCGGCTTCAAGCCGTGCTCGAACAGCTGGATCGGCTCCTGGCAATTTTGACAGCCCATATTGCAACGCCCTGTAGTAAAGCATAGTGCCACCAACAAGCAGAGGGGTACGCCCTTTGGCAAAAATATCTTCCATTTCCCGCAGGGCATCCTCTCTAAAGCGAGCTGCCGAATAGCTCTCAGTAGGATCACAGATATCAATCAGACGGTGCGGTGCAACCTCCAGCACATCAGAGCCAGGCTTAGCTGTACCAATATCCATCCCCCGGTAGACCAGCGCCGAATCCACGCTAATAATGTCACAAGGCAACTTCTGCACCAGCTCCACTGCCAGATCTGTCTTGCCTGAAGCTGTTGGCCCCATGAGGCAGATTGCACTGTTTTCAGGTATCACCGTCATTACTGCCCTCGTTTGAACAGCCGATCCAGCTCATTCATACTCAGCTGAGTCCAGGTTGGGCGACCATGATTACATTGACCACTGCGCTCTGTACGCTCCATATCTCTGAGCAGTGCATTCATCTCATCGATAGTCAGACGACGATTGGCACGTACAGAGCCATGGCAGGCCATTGTGCCCAACACCGCATTGATTTCATGACGGATACGCTCACTGGAGCCATAGACCACCAAGTCAGCCAACATATCTCGCAATAGCCGCTCTGCATCCACACCATGCAGTGCAATTGGGATAGCCCGTACTGCAAGCGTTTCAGACCCCATGCGATCCACCTCCAGCCCCAGTGCCTCAAATATCGCCTGCTGCTCCTCAGCCAAATCTGCTTCACGTCGGCTCACCGCTACGGTGACTGGCACCAGCAGCGGCTGACTTCTGATATTGGATTCATCCCAGGCCTGTTTCAGGCGTTCATAGGTGATACGTTCATGAGCCGCATGCATATCCACCAGCACCAGCCCTTCTCTATTCTCTGCCAACACATAGATACCCTGTAGCTGAGCCAGCGCAAAACCCAACCGGGGCATTTCACTCTGTTCAGCATCAGTAGCAGCAACCACATTTCCTCTGTCCGGGCGTTGCATCTCAAAACCAGCCTGATAGTGCATAGGCCGCTCAGCTACTTTAAGTGGAACACTTTGCTGAATAAATGATGGCGATGCGAAAGTAGGCTCAGTTTCCATTTGCTCAACCTGCAGAGGGGTATCTGAAGCAACTCCGGGGCGATCATCAGCCAATGATTTATGTAGCGTGCGAAACAGAAAATCATGCACCAAGCGTCCTTCACGGAAACGCACCTCATGCTTGGTCGGATGGACATTGACATCCACCATCACCGGATCAAGCTCCAGATAGAGTACATAGGCAGGATGCCGACCGTGATAGAGCACATCCTGAAAAGCCTGTCGTACGGCATGCGTAACCAGCTTATCTCTGATCACCCGACCATTGACGTAGAAGTACTGCATATCAGCCTGACTGCGGGAGAATGCCGGGCGTGCCACCCAGCCATAGAGCCGTAACCCGGCGGCCTGATGCTCCAGAAAGATCGCATGTTCCAGAAATGCTTTACCAAGCAGCTCGGTAACCCGCCGCTCCTGTTCACTGCGCACCATTGCCGGAGGCAGTGAAATAATCTCCCGCCGATTGTGCTTCAGAGAAAAGCCCACATCAAAACGAGCCAGCGCCAGACGCTTAACCAGCGTGTCGATATGGTTGAATTCTGTCTTCTCTGTCTTGAGGAATTTGCGCCGGGCAGGGGTATTGTAGAAGAGATCGCGCACCTCCAGCGTCGACCCAACCGGATGCGCTACAGGGGTTGGCTCCTCTGCTCCAGGCATTAGCTGGAAGGCACAATCCTCCCCCTGCTCATGGGAGGTCAGTGTCAACCGCGAAACCGAGCCAATACTGGGCAGCGCTTCACCCCGAAACCCCATACTGTTGATCCGTTCCAGCTCTTCCAGACTGGCCACTTTACTCGTGGCATGGCGGGAAAGCGCCAACAACAACTCATCATGATGAATACCCCGGCCATCATCACGCACACGCATCAGTTTGATGCCGCCCTGTTCTATCTCAATCTCTATCTTTTTTGCACCTGCATCCAGGCTATTCTCTACCAACTCTTTAATGACGGAAGCCGGGCGCTCAACCACCTCACCAGCGGCGATTTGGTTAACTAAAACGGATGGAAGTATTTGGATATGCATAGACTGATCATTTTGCCACTTGCGCGGTTTTCAAACTAGCGTGATATATTACCTAAGGGGAACTATTCAATAAGAACAGAATTATTTAGTAACTTAGCTATGCCAAAGAAGTTAATTAAACGCTATACGCCCGATAAAGAGACCATTCGCAACCACAAATACCTGCGTATATTTGGGCGACTGCTCCATGATCCAAACCTGTGGCATCTTAACCGTCGCTCAGTGTCAGGGGCCTTTGCTGTGGGACTGTTCTGGGCCTTTATCCCCATCCCCTTTCAGATGGTAACCGCTGCCGCTACCGCCATCCCGGCGCGAGTTAACCTACCCATATCTGTGGCTTTGGTGTGGATCACCAACCCACTGACCATGCCACCCATGTTCTACTCCACCTACATAGTTGGCACCTGGATTCTTGATGAACCACCACAAGAGATTGAGTTTGAACTGACAGTCGACTGGCTGATGAACAGTATTGGCGGCGTCTGGCAGCCACTCTATCTGGGCAGCCTGATATGCGCCATTATTGCTGCAACGATTGGGTATGCTGCCATGCGTGGCTACTGGCGCTGGCATGTGGTCAATCACATGAAGAAAAGAGAGGAAAAACGCCAGTCTTCAAACTAATCCTGGAAGACCCCATCATCCAGATTCAACACCCGGTCCATCCGCTCTGCCAAGGTATGATCATGAGTGACCACCACAAAGCTGGTGCCCTGCTCCTGATTTAACTCCAACATCAGCTCATAGACCTGCTCCGCTGTATTGCGATCCAGATTGCCTGTAGGCTCATCTGCCAATACACAACGGGGATTATTGACCAGCGCACGGGCAATGGCTGCACGCTGCCTTTCTCCACCGGACAGTTCACTGGGTTTGTGCTCAATACGCGCCGCAAGGCCAACCCGTTCCAATATCTCTGCCGCTCGCGCCCTGGCCACCGGAACCTCAGCACCACCAATGAGTAACGGCATGGCCACATTTTCCAACGCGCTAAACTCAGGTAACAAATGGTGAAACTGGTAGACAAAGCCCAAGGCCTGATTACGCAGGGCGCCACGTTCGGTCTCACCCAACGCAACCATATCAACCCCATTAATCAGCACAGTGCCAGCAGTGACCTGATCCAATCCACCAAGACAGTGCAGCAGGGTGCTCTTTCCCGAGCCTGATGAACCGACAATTGCAAGCCGCTCGCCTGCTCCCACACTCAGGTTTACGCCTTTCAGCACTTCGACCCGCAATGTTCCATCTACAAAGGTACGCTCTAGATTACGACATTCAAGCACTGCCTGATTACTCATAGCGCAATGCCTCCGCCGGTTGAGTTCGCGCTGCTTTCCAGGCGGGATAAAGCGTAGCCAGTATGGTCATCACAAAGGCACTGATGCTGATCAAGCCAACATCACCCCAATGCAGGTCAGAGGGCAAGTCACTGATGTAGTAGACGCTGGCATCAAGAAAATCATAACCAAAGGTGGTTTCAACCCACTTCACCAGCGCTTCCAGATTCAGCGCCAATGCAATACCCCCAACAATGCCCAACAGGGTGCCAATAAAACCAATCATCGTTCCCTGCACCATAAAGATGGCCATGATACTGCGTGGAGATATCCCCAACGTGCGCAGAATGGCAATATCAGCCTGCTTGTCTGTCACCACCATTACCAAGGTTGATACGATATTAAAGGCTGCCACCGCCACAATCAGGGAGAGAATGATGCCCATCATGCGTTTTTCCATCGCCAGGGCGCTGAAGAAATTCTGATGCTGACGCGTCCAGTCGCTAATCCGATAAAGCCCCGGCAGATCATTCGCCAACTGCCGTGATACCTTAGGTGCCAGATAGAGATCATCCAGCTTCAAACGCACCCCTGTGACGGCATCACCCAAACGCTGTAGCTTGCGCGCATCCCGCATGTGTATTAGCGCCATACTCCGGTCATACTCACCCATTCCAACCTCAAACACTCCCGTCACGGTAAAGCGCTTGAAGCGAGGCATAGTACCCGTTGGAGTAATAGTGGTTTGTGGTGTAACCACTGTCACTTTTTCACCAGGGCTGACACCCAGTACATAAGCCAGCTCTTTACCAATAACGATGTTATATTTTCCAGGTTGCAGATCTGTCATGGTGCCAAATTCCATATGCTCAGCGACATCTGAGACATTTGGCTCATGCTCAGGCAGAATGCCGCGCACTACTGCACCGCTGACATTTTGCCCATTGGCCAACATCACCTGCCCCTCCACAAATGGGGCCTGGCCAACAACATTGGGATGACCTTTCGACAGCTTGATAACCTCTTGCCAGTTCTCAAGCCCGCCACGCACTGATGTAATCGTGGCATGAGAAGCCATGCCAAGAATCCGCTCACGAACCTCTTTATGAAAACCATTCATAACGGAAAGCACAGTGATCAGCGCCACCACGCCCAGCATGATACCCATCATTGAGGTCAGCGAAATAAAGGATATAAAATGGTTACGCCGCTTGGCACGGGTATAGCGCAGACCAATAAAGAGTTCGAGGGGTTTATACATAGCCGCGCATTAAACCATATTACTGAGGGATTGTGACTCCTAAGCCAAATAGATTCCTCCTTAGAGTCGCATTTATTGCAACATTGAGAGCCTGATCTGGATACAATTGATGCGCAAGCAGGGCTGCGACATTTTGCCGCATACCAGCTGCATCTACCCTACCTTATACTACTAGTCCCTTCGAGCCTTGTTGCACTAACACTATACCTATGATTATCAAGCGATTTCTCCTGCTACTCTTTGCACTTTACACCCTAGTGCTAACAGGGTGCTCTGAGGGGCAATTTACAATCAAAGATACCTGGATTGCCGAAGCTCCCCCTGGTGTGATTGCTCAGGCAGGCTACTTGACCCTCGACAATGATACATCCAAGCCAATGACCTTGGTCAGCGTAACAAGCGATGCATTTGAGGATATTCAGATTCATCGTTCAGCACATGATGAGGCCACCGGGCTGGTGACGATGATCCATGAAAAGAAGGCAGATATCCCTTCACACAAAACACTGCAATTTAAACCAGGTAGCTATCACCTGATGCTGATAAAGCCAAAATCAGCACTAAAAGAAGGCAATCAAGTAGCCATGAACCTGACCTTTGCTGATGGCACCGAATATAAGATCACTTTCGCCGTGCGGCGTGAAAAATTTACCTTATAGAGCAGAACTTTGGTTATCACGCAAAAAATCTGGATGGGAGCAACGGCAATCATATTGGTTGCCGTTGTTGTGGTTGGTGGTCTTCAGATTTGGAATCAAACGCCTAAAGACATTTTAGCGACAGCGACACTGGATGCCAACTGCAACCTCGAAGCTGGATCCTGTGAATCCCGTTTCCCTGAAAATGGGCGAGTCACTTTTTCGATTTCACCACATCCAATTGTGGGCCTGAAACCACTGCAACTGAAGGTTCAGACCGAAGGAATGGAAGTACAGGCTGTGGATGTCGATTTTCGTGGCCTGGGCATGAATATGGGGTTTAACCGGCCCCGTCTGAAAAAGATATCTGATGGGGAATATGCCGGTACAGGCACTTTATCAGTCTGCATTCTGGAACGTATGACCTGGGAAGCGACAGTTCTGGTAAGCACCCGTGATGGTGTCTTCGCAGCCCCCTTTCATTTTGAAACCATTCGGCATTAAGACAATGAAGAACCTTAATACGGTCATTATTGTTCTGGTTTTAGGTGCCTTGCTGGGCTGGATTATATCAATTTCAATGCCAGCCTCAGACAAGCCTATCAAGCTACCAAATGCTGTTGAGGCTGCACCCACAGGGGGTGATTTTTCATTAACATCAGCAGATGGTCCATTTCGACTACAGGATCAACGCGGCAAGGTGGTGATGATCTACTTTGGTTACACCTTCTGTTCTGATGTCTGCCCAACCAATCTGGCATTGATGGCACAGGCTTTAAATGCCATGACGGATGGAGAGTTGACGCAGGTACAGGGGCTTTTTGTCAGTGTTGATCCAGAGCGCGACAAAGTGGAAACGCTGAAAAAATATGCCCACCACTTTCATGACACCATGCAGGGTGTAACAGGCTCTCCAGCTGAGATTGCTGAGATTGCCAAACGCTATGGGGCAGCCTACCGCAAGGTTGAAGGTGAATCTGAAGGTGGTTATCTGGTTGATCACTCATCCAACACCTACATCATTGCGCCCGATGGATCATTGCACACTATTTTGCCGCATGCTGCACCCGCGCAAGAGATATTGAATATAACCCGTAAATTATTAGCCGAATCATAGTTTCCAGATCACTAAATCTGGTATTGCAATTAAGTCATTGTTGGAGAAACACACATGAAAAAACAGCCATCCAAATCTATCCTTGTTGCCTCATCTCTTACGCTGGCACTGCTTTCAGGTTCACTGCTGGCTGATGCTGCAGGCGACATCTCCATCAGTGATGCCTACGTGCGAGCAACTGCTCCAGGCCAGGCAAACAGTGCTGCTTACATGAAACTGCATAATGGCAGCATGCATGCCTACTCTGTAGTTGATGCCGAGGGGCATGCCGCCAAAGCCATTGAGTTGCACACACATGTCAAGGCCGGTGACATGATGAAGATGCGCCGCATCGATAAAATTGATGTGCCAGCTCATGGTGACGTTGCTCTAAAACCAGGTGGACACCACATCATGCTGATTGGTCTGAAGCAGGCAGCTAATGAGGGCGACTCAATCCACCTTTCACTGGTTTTTAATGATGGCAGCAAAAAGATGGTCAACGTCCCTGTGAAGAAGATGCAAATGCAGATGGGATCACAGGATCATCAGCATGACATGCATAAACCCGCACCAAAGAAGATGGACCACAGCCAGATGCATTAATCTGCATATCGGCTATCTGACACAGCTTTATAAACAGATCCAGGGATGGAGCTACCCCCTCCTTTACCCGCGCTTTTGTGTCCTGTTGATTCTTTAAATTCGAATCATTCACAAATCGCTCAATTCATACCCGACAATAAGTAACGCCGGCCTGTTTTATCAGATAAACAGCCTGATTTACCTGATAAACAGCAGGATTTATTGCACCAAATAGCTTATTATTAACCCACATGGAAGATGTGGTTTTGACTGGCATGGAAGCAAGGATATATAGAAATAAATGGCTGGACAGGAGAACAACAAAATGGAAAAGCCATATCTGTTAATCGTAGAGGAACAGAATGAGGTAACCTCTTTGGTTACAGAGATCACAACCATCTCTGATTTTGATATCACTACAATCTCTAATGCTACTCATTTACGCAAAGCATTAGTAGAACATACCTTTAGCGTCATTATTATTGACCTTTTCATGCCGGAATCTGATCAATTCAAATTGATCATTGATTTAGCCGACATTCGTTGCCGGTCTTCCCTCATTTTTGTCAGTGGGAAGGGCAATATGCTTTTGGATGTTGCCAGAAAGATTGCGCAAGCTAAAAAACTTAATCCGATTGGACTCTTGAATAAACCTATCCAGCCCGAATCACTCAAAGAAATTTTGAATAAAGCCATCTAAAAAAGCCCAGTACTGAAAAAGTAAACGGCACACTTCCGCACTCATAATACAAATAAATTCATTTCCTATTTATACTTAGTCTAATCTTCTCTCTTCTAGCAGCAGTGTTATAACCAGCTAATATGAAAATCTATCTTGTAGGTGGTGCCGTACGTGATCAGCTATTAGGGCTACCAGTGCATGAGCGCGATTGGGTAGTTGTCGGTGCCACAACTGAAGAGATGCAAAATGCTGAATTCCAACCCGCAGATACAGATTTCCCCGTTTTTATACACCCCAAAACAGGGGAGGAATATGCACTGGCCCGCACCGAAACAAAAACAGGTGCAGGTTACAAAGGATTCACCACTGACTCCCGCCCAACAATTACACTAAAACAGGATTTGGCTAGGCGCGACCTGACAATCAATGCATTGGTTGAAGATGAATCAGGCCAACTCATCGACTATTTTCAGGGCCAGAGGGATCTGAACACACGGCAATTACGTCATATCACTCCAGCCTTTGTGGAAGACCCTGTACGGGTACTCAGAGTAGCCCGATTTGCTGCCCACCTGGGAGCACTGGATTTTAAGGTTGCTCCAGAGACACAAGCCCTAATGGCGCAGATGGCTCAATCAGCGGATCTGCAAAATCTCAGGCCAGAACGTATATGGCGGGAGATGCGTAAAGCACTGCTTGAACCACAACCCTCCCGTTTTTTTGATGTGCTATTCCAATGCGGAGCCTTAACTGCGCTGATCCCTGAATTAGCAACAGCTATCAAAGAAAATAATACAGATTCAATACCATTTATTGCACTGCATAGAGTCACCAAACAGAGCGACACTCTTGCTGTTCGCTTTGCTACAGTCATGTACCCCGCTGCAAAAGCAGTGGATTCAGTAGAAGCATTTTACAGTAGGCTACGAGCAGAAAAAGAGTGTAGTGATTTGTTGGATCTGGTCGTTCATTTGGGGCCAGCTTTTGCTGCTTCAGCAGATGCAGAGGCAAAATCTCTGCTGGCCCTTTTGGAAAAAGCAAAAGCACAGCAACACGCTGCACGTTTCCAGGATTTTCTATTGGTTTGTGAAGCATTGTGGCCAAACGTAGCTAAAGCTGCACTCCAGCAACTAAAATTGGCCCTGGCAGGTATGAATGATATTGTTCCCAATGATCTGCTTGCAGAGGGTTATCAAGGCCCTGAGTTGGGAGCAGAACTCACCCAGCGGCGTGTTCGAGCCATTACAAAAAGAGTGACGGATATTACCCATGATTGATTTTGATGAAGAGCTGGATCTGTGCGGCTTGGCCTGTCCACTACCCACCTTAAGAGCCAGCAAGGCATTGGCAGGCATGGAGTCCGGTCAGGTGCTGCACGTTATTGCCACTGACCCTGGCACTGCAAACGATATTCCAGCCTTCATCAAGAACAGTGGCAATAAATTATTGGAATTAAGAGAAGAAGAGGGGAAATTTTACTATTTACTCAAAAAGAAGTAAGAAAAACAAAACCCGTTTTAGATATTAAAACGGGTTTTGTTTTTCTTACTTGCACACTGTTGTTACATAAACGTCCACTTCAGTTGAGCACTGAGCATATCTACACTGGCATCATATTTTCCATTAAGTCCACCACGCACTGCATTTTCAGTATCAGTGAGAGATTTGTTAATTCTTGCATCCTGCACGAAGAGGTGGGCATATCCAATATCAAAGCTCAGCTGGTTGGAGTATTTGTAGCCCAACCCAACTGCCAGCCAGAGGCGATCTGCACCAGGTACTCTTGGTGAGCGAAAGTGAGCATTTGGAACAGGGGTTTCATCATAGGCAACACCCGCCCGGTAGGTCAGCGTGTCATTGGGCGTGTGGGTGACACCGACTGAGTAACGATAGGTATCTTCCCACTTGAGCGCAGTGACACCATCTGCCTGCAGCGCATTTTCAAATTCAAAGCGAAGCTCTTTAACCTGACTCCAATCTGTCCAAGTAACATCAGCCATAATGGCCCATTGGCTATTCAGATCATGGTAGATACTTGCAGAGAGTGAGGCTGGAAGAGTAACTGTAGACTCTACATCGGTATCAACAAACATCCCGCCTGTACCTGCCTCAATTACACCACCACCCGGAACAGTAAAATTCGCTTTACCTTCAAGGGTGTGTTTTACCTTGGAGCGGTAATGCAGACCAAAGCGTGTCTGATTGCTAAAGTCATAGAGCAGCCCCACATTGTAGCCTGCACTCCAATCATCACCTTTAAGCTTGATAAAACCATCAGCAGCCGTAGGGCCTCCTATGGGGAAGGCGCTACCAAAGCTAACAACATTGATAGTTCCAAAATCAATAGCATTGGTTATTTCAGCTTCAATGTATTGCAGGTTGAAGCCAAGCCCGATGCTAAGCTGATCTGTAGCTTTAAAAGCAATCGCTGGGTTGATATTTACTGTATGTACCTCAGATTTTACGGCATGGTAACGCCCAATCCAGCTACGTTTATACTCTGTAGAAAGACCAAAAGGGACATTAATACCAAGACCAAATGAGGTACCATTTGGGAGTTTACGCGCATAATAAAGATTCGGGATTGGAGCAGCAGCTCCTGCATCACCCCCGTCCTCTGTGCCCAGAGAGGCACCAAGAACATGGGTAGACCCTTTCTCATCAAACTCCGCCTGAGGAACCACAATATGGGTAGCAGCAATAGCTTGTGGCGCTTTGAGATGGGTTAGCCCTGCTGGATTAAAATAGATGGTGGTTGCATCCTGGGCTTGTGCTGCGCTCCCTGCATAAGCCGTTCCCATGCCGGAGACGCTCTGTTCGATCAGCTGGAATCCTGATGCCTGAATTTGCATAGAATAGAGTGCTGCAATAGTGCTGCATGCGACGGCTGTTATACGGAATGAATAAGGGCGATCCTTTCTCATATGTTTTCTCCAGCTTTAGCGTTAATTTATTTTAAACTACTATTTTGAGCTGCTAGCGCTGGAGAGTAAGGTATTTTGATGCTAAGTTCCAGCAGATGGTGTAGACAAACCTTTTACCGCATGGAAAGCTGTGATTTGTTGCACTACTATTTCCGGGTAGATCCAACAGGAGTTTCTTTGCAATGCAGTTTTTAACTCAGTGGTTCAAGCGCCATCTCTCTGACTCCGGAGTGGTATTTCTAGCACTATTCCTGGTAATTGGCTTTGCCGTGGTCATTACCATGGGCGATATGTTGATGCCTGTGCTCGCCAGCGCAGTCATTGCTTATCTGCTGGATGGTGGCGTTGGGCGCATGAAGAGCCGGGGGGTGCCGCATATCGTAGCAGTCTCAATTGTCTTCTGCGCATTCCTCCTGTTTGTCTCTATCGTAATCTTCGGCCTTGTCCCTACGCTATCTCGTCAGGGTACCCAACTGTTCCAGCAACTACCGATTATGATTTCAAAAGGCCAATTGGTTTTGATGCAACTGCCAGATCGTTATCCCGATGTCATCACAGCTGCTCAATTGGAAGAGGTTACGGGCATCATTAGTCAAAGGATTGCTGAGCTGGGGCAGGCCGTCGTCTCAATTTCACTATCATCCGTTGTGGGGGTGATCACAGTGCTCGTCTATGCTGTGCTCATGCCAATGCTGGTCTTCTTTTTCATGAAAGATAAACGACTGATTATCAATTGGGCACTGGGCTTTATGCCTCAAGAGCGCAAGCTGGCAACAACAGTATGGAAGGATGTTGATCTGCAGGTCGCCAACTATGTGCGTGGCAAGTTTATTGAGATTATTCTCTTATGGGCTGTCTCCTTTGTGGCATTCACTATGTTTGGTCTGGAGTATGCCATGCTGCTGGGGGCATTGGTTGGACTGTCAGTCATCATCCCCTATATAGGTGCAACTGTAGTAACAATCCCTGTGCTATTAATCGCTTGGTTTCAGTGGGGCTGGGGCAGCGACTTTATAGGGCTAACAGTAACCTTTTTTATTATCCAGGCATTAGATGGCAATGTGCTGGTACCTCTACTCTTCTCTGAAGTGGTCAATCTGCACCCTGTTGCCATTATTGTGGCTATTCTGGTATTTGGTGGATTTTGGGGATTTTGGGGCGTATTTTTTGCCATCCCTTTAGCAACGCTGGTACAGGCTGTTATCAGTGCCTGGCCCAAACCCGCTGAGCAAGAACAGACAACCAGTGACACCCAAAATTAGATATCACCGGCTGCTGCAGCATGGTTAGCTTGATTTTTCTACCTTGCAGGTATTCATTCCAAAAGGAAGATAGGCTGGGCACCAACCAATTACCGCTGTAAAAAGTGGCACAGCACCAACAGCTCCCCACATATTTTGACTCAGAATACCCCATCCAATAATGCCTATACCAACGGCAAAACGTAATACCCGGTCAACACCTCCAACATTCGATTTCATAACCATCTCCTAGTCTATCTCTAATAAATTGCCTTTATTTTGAAAAGGCTGAAATATGCTACTGAAGGTAATCATAGATACTTGTTTTTGAGGGGTCTGTGACAAAGTCACATTGAATCCAGAAAGAATGGTCAAGCGACATGTAGTCCAGTTGCAACAAAATGTCATATCTCAGTTAATCACATCATCAGCAATCGATACAGCAGGTATTATCAGGTCAGGAATGGCAAACTGGCAGAGTCTGCATTTCATACTGAATTATAAAATCCCAGTGGATTAAAAAGGCTTTCATATGCTGTTCACAGATCTAAATAAAAACCAATATGAGAACTAGCTTACAATTTTCCAAATTCCGCCATTCTAAATCAGATCTAGCCTAAACTAGCATGCAAGACCATTAAGTTTGCTTAAAAATACAAACGATAAATGGCATGCACAAAGCGATAAGTGGCATTTATAAGTACCGGGCATCAACTCTATACTTAAAGCCAAATTACGACCCGCAAAAAAAGTATTTAGAAAATGCACACTAATACCCAAATTATATTGCAGGCTCTATCGTTTCTTAGGAAAATACACGCAAAAACAGCAATGAATTAATAGATCAGCGCCTCCCTAAGTGAACAAACTTGACTCAGGTCACAAATAATGGAGGCAAGTAGATTATACTGATTAAGAAATGCACGGAGCTGTCGATTACCTAATCAACCGTATATAGACAGCAAACGGGCTTACATACTGTACAGTTAGATTGTACTTACTACTGCGGACCAAAGGCTTTTAAGGAAAATAATAAAAAATTGAAGAAGCATTTGCGCAAAAATAGAGATAGGCAAACGGCGAGCTATGACCTCTTGCTCTTAGTAGATATACAGCCTGTGCCTTTAATTTGAATCCAGGGCAAATTGTACGCTGTGGTGGGAATGATAAAAATGCCTCCTAAGCACAAAGACAAGCATGCCAAGTCTAAGAATCGTGGATAAGGATTATTATGAACAAACATCAGAAAAGCAAAGCAGCTGAACTTCAAGAAATGGTTAGTAGTAGCTACCAATCAATACTGGCCTCAATAATTCTGGGCTTTGTAATAGCGCTTACCCCACCCATGCTCTGGGCAATGATGGATAATCCTGTAAATATGGACCACAACCAAGCCGATATCCAGGCAGAGGTGGGCGCCATTCAGATCCCTTTTATCACCAATACTGGCCAAGTGGATGAGGCAGCACTCTTCTATGCTAACACCTTTAGTGGCTCTGTATTTATCACCAAAGAAGGGCAAATTGTCTACTCATTGCCTCAAGAAGATAAAGAAGAGCCTGGTGATGATGGTGTTGCATTATATGAGACCCTTGTCGGCTCACGTGATGCGGCAGTAGAGGGCGAATCTCAGACCCAAACTATCGTCAACTATTTTAAAGGTAAGGACGCAGCTAAGTGGCAGCAATATGTCCCCACGTATGATGCCATCTCCTTGGGCGAAGTCTACCAAGGCATTAACATGAAACTAAGAGCCTATGGCAACAATGTAGAAAAGCTCTTCTTTGTTGCCCCTGGTGCTGATCCCTCACCAATCCGGCTGCGACTGGAGGGGGGAGAGAATCTTAGTGTGGCAGCAAATGGACAGTTAAAGATAGATACCTCAATAGGGTCAGTTCGATTCACCAAGCCAATTGCCTACCAGGAACAAGAGGGAAAGCGCCAAAATGTAGAGGTAGCCTATGTAGTAGAGGGAGAGGAATATGGATTCCAATTAGGAGAGTATGACCGGGATAGAGAGCTGGTGATCGATCCATTATTGGCTTCAACTTTTTTAGGGGGCAGTGGCGCTGATTACTGGTCTAAATTGACTGTTAGCGACTCAGGAGACATATATATTGCTGGGGTTTCCCGGTCATACGACTTTCCTACTACACCTGGTGCTTATACTGGCACGGGTACTATTTTTGTCTCACGTATGAGTGGCGATCTTAAAAGCCTGCTGGCATCTACTTTCATAGGTGGAAGCGATAGAAACGGTGCTATCAACGATATTGCCCTGGATAGCTCAGGGAATGTCTATGTGCTTGGTAGAACAATAGCATCTGATTACCCCACCACTGCCGGCGCTTATGATAGAACCTTTAACAATAGCGTTAATGGTGCCCTTGGAGATGTTGTTATCAGCCGCCTGAGTGGGGATCTTTCAACGCTGCTGGCATCTACTTTTCTCGGTGGAAACAATAATGAGCAGGGTAACGCATTTACCTTTGATGGCTCTGGTGACATCTATGTAACAGGACACACAGAATCACCTGATTTCCCAACAACTTCAGGCGCTTACAATGAAGCTTACAACGACAGTTACGATGTATTTGTAAGCCATCTAAGCGGTGACTTAACCACACTTCGAGCCTCCACCCTTATTGGCGGTACAGCTAACAGTAGTGAGTCCGGTTTGGATATAGTCTTGGACGGGGGGAAAGTCTTTGTTGCCGGTTATAGCGTAGGCACAACGGGTATGCCAACTTGGAATAATAGCTATCCCACCACCGCTGATACCTATGATACAACTTCGAATGGACACCGCGATGCCTTTGTCTCTCGTCTTAGTAGCGACTTGACTGCTCTTGAGGTCTCCACACTGATAGGAGGAAATTCTCATGATAGCGCAAGCGCACTTACCATAGACAGCACTGGCCGCCTTTTCGTAGCGGGACTCACTGCTTCACAGAATTTCCCAACAACCACTGGCGCTTATGATGAAGTTCATGGTGATGATGACAAAATTTTTATTCTACATATCCACAAAGAACTGAATACACTACATGCTTCTACCTTCCTTGGTGGCAGTGGCAAAGAACTTAAACCAGAACTTATGCCCGATACCGCTGGTGGTTTATATGTCGTGACTGAGACCACATCAGCCGATTATCCAACCACCGCTGGCGCCTATGATGAAACCCACAATGGAAATTCTGATATCGCTGTTTCTCACTTGAGCGGGGATCTCACCAGCCTCTTGGCATCCACCTTCATTGGCGGTAACAGTTACGATAGAAAACCTGCATTTGCCTTAAGTAGCACAGGACAAATCTATGTAGCAGCAGAAACAACATCAATCGACTACCCAACTACCCAGGGTGCTTATGATGAAACCCCAGACTCTTGCTGGGGCAACCTTGCCATCACCAAACTCACCGCCAATCTCTCTGCTGGTGCCGTGGGAATCACCAGAAACCCTACTTTTGGCTTAACTACCAGCGAAACCGGAACAACTGCCAGCTTTGATGTTACTCTCGATACCCAACCAACAGCCAATGTCACCTTGAGTCTCTCTTCCAGTGACACCAGCGAAGGGACTATTTTCCCAGCATCTCTGACCTTCACCCCAGCTAACTGGGATATCCCACAGGACGTAACCATAACTGGAGTAAATGATGATATTAAGGATGGCAACCAGACTTATACCATAATCACACAAGTGGTCAGTGCTGATGGGCACTATAATGATGCCAACCCGCTGGATATCGTAGTAATAAATCGAGATGCCAACCTGGATACCGATGGTGATGGTGTATCAGATGCGCAAGATGCTTTCCCATCAGATCCCAATGAAACCATAGACACTGACAAGGATGGTATTGGTGATAACGCTGACACAGATGATGACAATGATGGATTAACTGACTTAGTAGAACAGCAAGCAGGCACTGACCCAAGAAATAAAGATTCGGATAATGACGGTTTAGATGATGGCTGGGAGATGGAAAATGGAACTAATCCATTAGATGGTGTTTGCCCAGCCTGGGTCTGTGGTGGCTCGAAGCATTGGCTTTATGAGACATCACCCACAGAGCCAGAGCCAATGACTCCATAGCTATTACTGCACAAAATCAGCTGGAGAGATACGCCATTATGGTCAGCTAGTTCCAGGCTCTTTGCCTAATCCACTGAGGCTTTATGGTTCAGCGTAGAATGCAATCATTGTAGGTTGTAATGATTCACACCTCGTTATAGCATTTGCCTTAACGAGGTGTTCTGCTTTAGCAGACCCACACCACTGACTGCTTTTGTAGGATAAGGCATAATGGCTTAAACCTCAGCATGGGAAACAGATCTCTCCCGTTAATACACAGCCTCTTTCAAATCACAATGCTCACAAGCATATATAGCTCATCGCTGAGCCATTTTCATTTAGATATTTGTTCTGAAAACCTCTTCAAGGTCATATCCGTAACTTGGGATTGTGATGAGTCCTGCCAAGTCTAATGTAAACCACCATACGTAAGCTGCAGGTTTTTAATCTTCAAATATACCCGTTGGTTTGCCATCCAGGCTTTGGCTGTTTTTATCTTCCCAATATTGGGCAATGCCATCTTCGCCCTTTTTCTCTATCCAAGCGGTTAGAGTGTCACGTTGACCGGCATAGCTGTAGAGAGGGACGCCAAAGCCGCATGAGGTGTGTACCAGTTCAACATCCATCTCAATCAGTTGACGGGTTCCAGCTGTATCAGGGAAGCGGCTGAGTAACTCCTCCCAATCATCATCCCGAGGATGGATGGTACGGGCATGGCCGTAGAGACGGAGGATCTTAGGATCACCCTCAAAGGCGCAGAACATAATGGTCATGCGATTATCTTCCAGCAAGTGTGCTGCCGTCTCATTACCGCTTCCGGTGTAATTCAGCCACAAGACTTTGTTACTGTTCAGGATATGAAAGGTATCCAGCCCCTTGGGGGAAAGGTTGAGATGACCACTTTTAGGGGCAGTGGCAACAAAAAACATCTGTTGCGCCTGAATGAATTCCTGGTGTTTTTTATCTATCTCGGGATATTTTTTACCCACAGGTATCTGTTTCCTAAGTTTAGCAATTTAGCGGTGGATTACAGTCTCAATAACACGATCATGCTCAAAGTAGACTGTGAACTTCTCATACACCCAGCGGGTAATAGGAGGCTTTCCTATGGCAGGTATCTCCTGCTGGGCCTGGCCATATTTGTTGTACACCTGTTCCATACTTTGGCCACGATTAGGGTGGGGAGAGCTAACAGGTGTCTCCACAATGGAATCTAATAGCAGAGTATCGCCAAGAACCAGAGATGGCATGACGAATAGAGTTGTAATTAGAACCAGCGGTGCAATGCATTTCATGGGAGATGTTCTCCAGTCCGTAGAACTTAGTGGTAAATATAGCATTTCAATCTAACTAACGGAACGGGCAGGTGTTTTTATGTTTCTTACAATAGCGGCCCTCCAACCTTGTGAATTATAGTGTTGTAATAGCTAGCCCATATCATATTTTTTGATTAAGCTGTATTCAGTGCCAATAACCCGCAGTTGTGGATAGCCATGAATAAACTACATCAAAGCCTTAGTGTAGGTACCCTATTACATTTACAACCTGTTGCTCAAAACCTTGAGGGCAGCTTTGATGTGCAGTTGATTGGATACATGCCCGGTGAAAGCCTTCTGGTATCTCAACCGCTTAACAATACTGCTGCCATTAAACTGGTTGCAGGGATGGCTTATCAAGCACGCATCATATCGGGTGATTCCACCTATGCTTTTGAGACTGAAATCGTGCGCGTTTGCGAGCAGCCATATCAATATATGCATCTACGGTTTCCACAAGGAATACAGGGTGTTACACTGCGCCGTGCGCAACGAACCAAGATAAACGAGTCGCAGCTGGTTCTCAATATGCAGGATGGCTCAGCGACGCTATCAGTAACAATGCTCGACATCAGCCCATTGGGGGCTTGCTTAGTCTCAGAGCAGCCTTTAGGCAAAATGGGCGATTTTTTCTGTATTGATGTGCAGCACAAATCAACAGCCGACTCGCTGACATTTCCCTGCACCATTCGCCATATCAATAAAGCGGCGGCAAGGGGCGCCAGGCCTGCTTATTATCACGGTGTTGAGTTTTCGAGATTGGATACGAAGGCACTAAATTTTATTACCCATTTTATTCGAGACAATGTAGCCAAGCAGAGAACAGCTTAGCACCATATCTCCTCATAACCAGTAATAGATAAGGCAAAAATTTATGGACAGCAGTAACTCAGAAAAGAAATCTCTCATGCAAAAACTGACATCCCCATGGGCACTGAGCATTGCTTCCGTGGTATTGATTGGGGGCGCAGGTACACTTTCAGCACTGGTAGCAGTAGGCATCCTTCCGTAGCGTAATACACTTCTCCGGTTCCCTTCTGTTCACCATACTTATTTGCCACGCTGAATAGCATTAACTATTCACTTTTGACAGGTATGGCTATGACAGAAGTCGTTGTGCCCTGCTCTTGTGAACTAGGCGTCACCTCGGGTTCCACGGTTGCTGTTTCATTTGATTCAGCAGCTGTAGCCTCTTCCGCTTGGGCTTCTTGCCCTATCAGTGGTATCTCTGTTGCCTCTGGCTCGACGGGCACAATGGGTATTGGCTTAGGCAGCTCATAAGGCGTGATCTTTATCAGTGCCCCCATTAATGGATGGTCGATAAAGTGTAGTTCACCGCTGCGCATGCGCCGCTGAGCCTGCATACGGTATCTATTATCTGGCAGTGGCTGTTGCGTAAGACCATCCTCAAAGGATTGCTCATAGGATGAATAGGCCGGGCTTTGCTTTATCCGGTTCAGCAGATCCAACTCTACATGCAGATAACGGTTCACACTGACGCGGATTGTGCCTTCTAGATCAATGGCTTCTTCTGTTGTGGCAAAATTTTCAAAGCCGCTTATTGTTTCGATTTCTGCAGGGGGCTGGGATGTTCGCAAATAGAGTAGTTTTGCATGCTTTGAATCTGTGACCGGTTGTCGCCACGCAAGATGTATCACAGGCTGTAGAATGTTGCTGCGCTGAAGACGGCGGAATTCAGTTTTCAGTCTGTATTCTTCTTCTGGGATCAGTGTATACGGCACAGGCAGTCGCTGCGCTACCGGTACCGGTACCGGCAATTCAGACGCATCAACTGGTGCAGCATCACCTGAATCTGCAATATCTAATCCATTCGAGGTTTCAGCAGGCTGAATCTCAGCTGCCAAATCTGACTGTAGTGGCTGGGCATTATAAAAGTCAGGCGCACCAGGGTCAGAGGGCCATACTTCATTCAGGCTGGCAGGATGAAGGTCACGGGTAAAGACAATAACCTCAACTTCATACCAGGGGAGCTCCTCTTCTGCCAGAGATGGAGCGGCAAACAGCACGGCATAGAGCAAAATGGGTATCCAGTAGCGAAGCTTCATATCATGGCCTGTGTAAATGTAACGGGCAGTTTACTGCCTGCCTGCAATCTGGTCGAGTAGGCTGGTGACCTGTTCGATACGTTTATTACGATCAGAAAGGTCTTTGTAGAATTTGAGCTTATTACTGCCATCCAATTTGAACTCTTTGGGGCGCGATTGAATAAGCCTAATCAGGTGCATGGGGTCAATCTTTGGTATCTCCTCAAAGAGGATACGGCCACTTTCGGGGCCAGCTTCAATCTTACGAATACCAAGGGGTTGAGCCTTGAGTTTCAGCTCAGTGATGCCAAATAGGAACTTGGTTTGCTCTGGAAGCAAACCAAAGCGATCAATCATCTCGACCTGTAGTTCACGCAACCCCTCTCTTGAGCGGGCACTGGCAATACGTTTATATAGCACCAAACGCGAATGCACGTCCGGCAGATAATCTTCAGGCAGCAGGGCTGGCAGTTGCAGGTCAATCTCAGCACCATGATCCAACGGACGATCCAGCTCAGGTTGACGCCCCGCCTTCAGCGCTTCAACAGCACGCTCCAGTAGATCTGTGTAGAGGCTAAATCCAATCTCATGGATCTGGCCACTTTGATCATCACCCAACAGCTCACCTGCACCACGAATCTCCAGATCATGGGTAGCAAGGGTAAAACCGGCTCCCAGCTCTTCCAGGGACTCGATAGCCTCCAGCCGTTTTTTCGCATCAGGCGTCATGCTCTTTGCTGGAGGGGTGAGCATATAGGCATAGGCACGATGGTGTGAACGCCCTACCCGGCCACGCAGCTGGTGTAGCTGCGCCAAGCCCAGTTTGTCTGCCCGGTTGATGATAATAGTATTGGCACTGGGAACATCGATACCACTCTCAACAATAGTGGTACAGACCAGAATATTAAAACGCTGATGGTAAAAATCACGCATGATCTGTTCCAGCTCTCGCTCACGCATCTGGCCGTGTGCTGCCTGTACCCGAGCACCGGGCATCAGCTTTTCCAGTCGGGCAGCCGTATTTTCAATGGTCTGTACTTCATTATGTAGAAAATAGACCTGGCCACCGCGCTTAATCTCTCGCTGGCAGGCTTCAGTGATCAGGGTATCACTCCATTGACTGACAAAGGTTTTGATAGGGTGCCGGGCAGCTGGTGGAGTAGCAATGATAGATAAGTCACGCAGCCCGGACATCGACATATTTAGGGTCCGGGGGATAGGTGTGGCTGTCAGGGTCAACAAATCCACCTCGCTACGTAGCGATTTCATCCGCTCTTTGTGACGCACGCCAAAGCGGTGTTCTTCATCAATGATAGCCAGCCCAAGCCGCTTAAATTTTATATCGGGCTGCAATAGCTTATGGGTGCCAATAACAATATCCACACGGCCTGATTCTAGCCCGGCAATAATCTCTTTCTGCTGCTTTGCTGTGCGAAAGCGTGAGAGACTTTCCACCCGCACCGGCCAGTCAGCAAAGCGATCAGCAAAGTTCTGGTAGTGCTGTTGAGCCAGTAGTGTGGTGGGTACCAGCACCGCAACCTGCTTGCCACCTTGAACAGCACAGAAGGCAGCACGCATTGCCACCTCGGTCTTGCCAAAGCCTACATCACCACAGACCACGCGATCCATCGGGTGGGGAGACTCCATATCTGCCAGCACACTGCTGATGGTCTGCCCTTGATCAGGTGTCTCTTCAAACTCAAAAGCAGCGGCAAAAGCAGCATATTCATCGCCCTGCTTTGGATAAGCAAAACCTGGATTAGCAGCACGCCGGGCATAGATCTCCAGCAGCTCTGCCGCAACATCATGCACCTTCTCCGTCGCCTTGCGTTTGAGACGCTCCCACTGCTCACCACCCAATTTGTGCAGTGGCGCCTTATCAGGAGAGGCACCAGAGTAACGGCTGATGAGATGAAGAGAGGAGACCGGCACATAAAGTTTGTCACCCTTGGCATACTCCAGGGTGAGAAACTCTGTCTCCATCCCTCCCACATTGAGCGATTGCAGTCCCAGATAACGGCCAACGCCATGATCTTCATGCACTACGGGTGCACCAATATGCAGCTCAGTCAGGTTGCGGATAATCTGATCAGGGTCAGACTCTGAAACCTTACGATGACGCTCCTGCCGTATACGCTCCCCAAGAAGCTGGGCTTCAGTGATAACAATCAGGCCAGCATCTTTCAGCCACAGACCCTGTTCCAGCGGTGTGACAGCCAGCGCCAGCTCAGTATCAGATTCAATAAAGGCCTGCCAGTTATCCAGCACCCTGGGGTTAATATCGAAGCCATGCAGGGTGTCGAGCAGCATCTCACGTCGGCCAGCACTTTCAGCAATAAAGAGTATTCGCCCTGGTTTGCTGGCAATAAACTCTTGAAGGGCAGCCGCTGGTTTTGCTGCACGGGCCTGGAGCCCCAGGGGTGGGACAGTGGCTGTGCTGAAATTACAGTAATCAGCATAACCTTTACGGCGAGATGCTATTTCATGTCGCTCAGTATGTATGGATGCCCCTTTATTCAGCTGGGCTGCCAGCTCATCTGAGGTAAGGTAGATCTCTCGAGGTTTTAAAATGGGACGTTCAGTATCATACCGTCGCTGCTCATAACGTGTTTCAACCTGCTCTAAAAACAGCATTGATTGATCCCGTGCATGATCTATCTCAATGGTGAGACACTGTTCTGGCAGGTAGTCAAACAGATTGGCTGTCTGTTCAAAAAAGAGAGGCAGATAATACTCCAGACCGCCTAGCGCATTGCCCTCACTGACTTCACGGTAGATGAGGCTACTTTGTGGATCTCCCTCTATCTGTGTGCGATAGGCTTGGCGAAACTGCGCAATGCCCTGTTCATCAAGTGGGAACTCACGGGCTGGCAACATCTCCACCTGTTCCACCTTATCCATTGACCGCTGTGTCTCTGGGTCAAAGGTGCGGATGCTATCGACCTCATCATCAAACAGATCAATACGAAAAGGAAGCGGGTTACCCATGGGAAAGATATCAAGCAGTGATCCACGGACAGCAAATTCACCATGAGTCATAACCTGAGAGACACACTGGTAACCTGCAGACTCCAGCCGCCTGCGCGTCTCATCCAGGATGAGCATTCCACCTGTTGAAACCAGAAAACTATTGGCATCAACATAGCTGCATGGAGGTAGACGCTGAAGCAGAGTACTGATGGGCACAATCAACACTCCCTTGCGGGTAGTGGAGAGTTTATAGAGCGTTAACAGCCGCTGGGAGACCAACTCTGGCAGCGGTGAAAATATATCGTAAGGCAGTGTTTCCCAATCTGGAAAGTTAAGGATCGGGAGGTCGTTTTGTCCCAAAAAGAAAATCAGCTCCTGCTCCAGATGGGTAGCAGACTGAACATCTTCAGCGACAACCAAAATCAATCCGGGATAATTTTTTGCCGCTGATGCAATAGCTAAAGCTGTGCTACTGCCGTATAGCTGCCCCCATTGAAGCCGTTCATTGGGCTTGGCCGGAAGAGTGGGGAGTAAAGGACTGGATAGGTTTGCTGATGACATCTAGGCTGCTTCTGGTGGAGAAAGTTTTATTCAGAAAGCCGTACATTCTCGCATATTCAGATGCAAAACCTCTCAGTTTTTCTCAAGCCCAAAATCATAAACGATTACAATATAAAACATACTGCTGTCCATCCACTTACGCCTTGCAAATAACAACCCAGAAACAAGTTAACTACACACCTAAGCCCTAACCAGCCTCTCTGTGATGAGTTAAATTATTGTGAATGATGTGTGATTTGGTATTGAGAAAACGACGTTGTAGCACTTAGTAGCTGGGTAAGGCAGACACGAAGCTCATTGCTCCCACTATTGACCCATAAAACATCGCCTTCCTGGTAAGAGTTGGTTGGCACTATAAGGCTAAGAGGGATCTTTGCAAATTTTGACTCTGGCACCAGCAGGCTATTATAAACACACGAAATTTTACTTTCATCATCAAGCCTGACTTCTACTGCAAAGGAATTAGGGGCTATAAGCTGCATGCCCATTTGCAGTTTATTTTCTGGTGTATGCTTTATCCACCGGGTAGTCGCTACGCCAAAATGGCGCCCTGTAGTTGGTGACTGGATACCGATCAACTCTCCAGGCTTAATTTTGGGAGCATTGGTATCGCCCCAGTCAATACAGTAACCGCCAGCACTCTCATTTCTGGTTTTGCACTCATATGCCTCAGCCTCAGCCTGGTTATAATTTATAGCCCAAGGCGACTGGACATTATCTTCCAGCATCGTACCCGTATCAAATGAACGGCCAGAAATATTGGAAATAGTACTATCAGCCTCTAAATCCAGATTAAGCAACAGACTTGATGAGTCACTCCAATCACTTTCAGGGTCATCCGGAGAAGCATAATTGCGGGGTATATGTTGATCTAACCAATCAATATTAGCCTTACTGCCCCCACTATATGTTGCCGCATCATGCAGAGTATTAGCCTTCACCAGATTATGGACATGTGGTATGCCTACTGCGAGCTTAAGTGTATACCCTAGCTTTGTACGAGAAAATTTACGCTTAGGCCTGCCACTCAGATTTGTTATGAGATGCTCAAGTATTGGCTTGGATAACTTAACGGCATCTGCCAGCTTCTCTTTTGAAGGTTGAGACTTAGGTTTATTAACCGTCAACAACTGCTCATTCAGATGATCTATCAATCTCTGCGTGTCCAATATGCGACAACGCTTACTTAGCTTTTTTTGTTCAAATGATACATGTTTAGGCGGAGCATCAGATGAAAGTCGAATAAGGAATTGCCCGCCGTTATCTCCGTTGATATCCGGCGCAGCCAGTCTGACAAAATTTGCCCACTCCAATAGCTGCTCATAAACAAGCCGATTTTCACGCTGTCGGAGATAGCAGGGTGAAGCCAAGGTATGTAGTAGCAATCGTTTGTATAAATCTCCAGTGCAACGACTGCCTGAGGCCGTTTTTATATGATCCTGAATTGGCAATCTATGAATGCTGTTTTTTGCTGCCAGTGCATATAGAAAATGGCTCTCCTGCCACACACACTCAGGATACTGGTCATATTCCAGCGTTGCTAAATGTAATATATCAGACAGGCAGGTCATTGCTCTGTGAATGGCAATGGCAACCAACCGCTTGCTACTTTTTTCATGATGCGTGAAAGCTGCCCGAATAAAGACCTTATATGAGACAGCCAATTCAGCATACAGCTCCTGACTCAGTCTGATAGACCTTCTGCTCTTTGCTGTCAGGGGAAGCGCAGCATCAATGTAGTTTTTTTCAAGGTTTTGGGTGATGTAATGAATCGGCTGCCGGAAAAGCTCTGCAACCTTGATACGGGTTTGGTTTGGAATTTCTTGGCGATTAAAGTCAACCAGGGCATCTAAAACCTGGCAGGCAGTCTCTGAAACATTGGCCATCGGCAGACCGGACACCCATGTCTCGGCTCTCTCCAAATCAGCCAGAAAAAAGTCTTCCTGCGGTTCAGAATACTCTGGAACCCACAGCTTTGAGAGACTACGCGGAACTTGTCGGCTTTCTGTTTGTAATGTGCTGGTCATAGACTGTAGAGACAATAGCCGCCAAACCCCCCGTTATAACGTTAACGCAAATATTTGTAGAAACAGCACGCCTCGAACAAACTTTAAGGCTGAGAAGAAATCTTACTACAGTATCCCTATAGTGACAAAGGCCTTATCACACTACCTTTTTAGTGGTATTTCACAAAGTTAACGAGGTTTTTGATGCCTCCCCTGGCTTCTCATATACCAGCTTTGGGACCAAATATCCTGGCAACCTCTGCAGCAGTTTCTGATAAAGCACCTGCGCCTCTTCCCGGCCCACATCAAAATGAGCCGCACCTTGGACTGGATCCAGCAAATGCAGGTAATAAGGGGTCACCTGCACATCAAACAGCGCCTCAGACAGTTGGATTTGCGTTTCCACATCATCATTCACCCCTTTTAACAGAACAGACTGATTCAGTAACATCACTCCACTCTCTTGTAGCCGACGTAGCGCCAGGCAGACTGCAGAAGTCAATTCATGCGCATGATTACAATGAATGACAACAACTGTCTTAAAACGCATGCGGCCTAATTCCTCTAAAAAATCGCCCGTTATTCGCTGCGGCACAATAACCGGCATTCGGGTGTGTATGCGCAAACGCATCAGATGAGGAATCGCTTCCAGAGCCTGAAAAAGCTCTGCCAGTCTGCTGTCAGCAATCATCAAAGGATCGCCACCACTTAAGATAACCTCATGGATACTGGGATCACTCCGGAGATAATCAAGCGCTGATTGCCAACGATCCAAATATGCTGATGACTCCTGGTAGGGAAAATGCCTGCGAAAACAGTACCGACAATTAACCGCACAGGCACCCGTAGTCACCAGTAGCGCTCGACCATGATATTTATGCAAAACACCCTTAGCAGGCGCTGCGGCAAGATCACCCACAGGATCAGTGCTAAAGCCAAGCTGCAGCTCAAGCTCAGCTCCAAGCGGTAAAACCTGTAACAATAAGGGATCCTGAGGGTTCCCCTTCTCCATACAATCCACATACTCCCGTGGCACCCGAAGACCAAACTGCAAAGCCGCCGCACGTGCAGCTGGAAGCAGCGCTTTATCCAGTTCAAGATAATCAATCAGCTCTTCAGGAGAGGTAAATGCATTGGCAATAGCCTCATTCCACGATGGCGTCTGACACAGACTATCGGTTCGGGGTATCATATGCGCCGAATTTTTGTTGTTTTGTGAGGATGACATGGCTAGCTATAGCACCAATGAGTTCAAGGGCGGCCTCAAGATTATGCTTGATGGCGATCCCTGCTCAATTATTGAAAACGAATTTGTAAAACCCGGCAAAGGCCAGGCGTTTAATCGCGTCAAAATACGCAACCTTAAAAATGGACGCGTTATCGAGCGCACATTCAAATCAGGCGAATCTGTCGAAGCCGCTGATGTTGTAGAGAGCAACTACCAGTACCTCTATAACGACGGCGAGTTCTGGCACTTTATGGATCCCGACACCTATGAGCAAGTCAGCGCCGATGCCGCAGCCGTTGGCGAATCGACCAAATGGCTCAAAGACCAGGACATCTGCACCGTCACCCTATGGAACGGAGCACCAATTATCGTCGAGGTGCCCAACTTTGTCATTCTCACTGTGACAGACACCGACCCCGGACTCAAAGGTGATACCTCAGGTGGTGGCGGCAAACCTGCCACGCTAGAGACAGGTACTGTGGTTCGAGTACCACTCTTCGTGCAGATTGGCGAAGCCCTCAAAGTAGATACTCGTACTGGCGAATATGTCTCCAGAGCCGGAAAATAAGCTCACCTAAAAGGCCCGACTTTGGAATCTGATGCACATCACTCAAGCTGGCAGCCTACCGCCAGCTTGGAGATGCTCCATCAGCGGGCACAACTCTTAGCAAAAATAAGAGCCTATTTTGAGCGCACCCATGCTCTTGAGGTCGAGACGCCCGCGTGCTCATTTTACGCCACGACCGATCCCTCCATAGAAAGTTTTCAGCTCACCTATACCGGGCCTGGTTTCTCAGCGCCACAATCGCTCTACCTACACACCTCACCAGAATTCCCAATGAAGCGTCTGCTTGCAGCGGGTAGCGGAGCTATCTACCAGATCTGCAAGGTCTTTAGAAATGGTGAATCAGGGCGACAACACAACCCAGAATTCACACTGCTTGAGTGGTATCGCCCAGGTTACGATCATCATCAGTTAATGGCTGATGTGGCAACACTGGTTAACAGCATATTGCGCACACCGCGAAAGATTGAGTATCTAAGCTACAACGAGATCTTCCAGCACCATCTTGATATTGATCCTCATCACGCGACACAGCAGCAGCTTCAGGAGTGTGCAAAGCAGCACAATATTGCAGATACCGACAGACTGAACCTGCCTTCACATGATGCCTGGCTGGATCTGCTTCTCACCCACTGCATTGAGCCATATCTTGGGAAGGATTGCCTCAGCTTCGTATATGACTATCCCACAAGCCAAGCCTCATTGGCCAAAATACGTCCTGGCCCCCCTCCCCTGGCTGAGCGATTTGAACTCTACATGGAAGGCATGGAACTGGCCAATGGTTTCCATGAACTAACTCATTCCAATGAGCAAAAACAAAGATTCAGCCAGGATCTTGAACTGAGACATCAACATGGGCAACCCATTGTTCCTATGGATAAAAACCTACTAGCGGCAATCAACTCTGGCCTTCCAAATTGTGCTGGTGTAGCACTGGGGATAGATCGATTACTCATGCAAACAACCCATGCAACACACATCAACCAAACACTTGCTTTCCCTATTAATCGTGCATGAAATACCGTTTATCCGACATACCTAACAGGTTGTCACCGAACAACAGCGTATGTAGAATGAATTTGATAAATTGCGTCTCATAATGAAAAGTTCAAATGGGTTTACTCTAGTTGAAGTCATAGTCACGCTTGTCGTGGTAGCCATCATTATTGCAGTTGGTATACCAGGGCTTAGCAGCATAATGGCGAACAACCGAGCCATAGCAAATTCCAACGATCTAGTAACTGCTTTATCATTTAGCCGAAATGAGGCGGTAAAACGCGGCATGCGTGTATCAACCTGCGCAAAAAGCTCTGCAGCACAGGGAAACCTCACCTGTAGTGAAAACAACAACGACTGGCCAAATGGATGGTTTGCCTTCGTTAACTCCGATGGCAACACCGCTGCAGAACCGCTACGCTCATGGCCAGCCCCACCTGGAGACTTCACCATAGACGGCCCCGCTGCAGTTAGCTTTAATAGCAGTGGAGCCATAGAAGGAGGGTCAGCAACATTGACGATTGCATATAGCCACTGCACCGGACAGCAAAACCGCACCATCACCATATCAACAACAGGCCACACCTCAATAACAAAAGTATCCTGCACATGAGTAATGGCATGCACCACACAAATCACCACATTAACCACCATCAAAGTGGATTCACCCTACTGGAAGTCCTGATTACAGTTATCATATTGTCGATAGGAATTCTCGGGCTAGCAGGCCTTCAGTTTAATGCCCTGCGCAGCAACCAAAACGCAGCCCAATCCACCATTGCTGCTCTACAGCTTATTGATGCAGCCGACAGACTACGTGGAAACTTAACTGGTGCAAATAATGGCGATTATGACGAACTCGCTGGCGGCGGTGAAGACCCCGGATGCATCTCAACCGGTTGTACACGACAACAGCTGGCACAGTATGACGCCTGGTCCTGGAACAATCAGATTACTGCCCTACCTGGTGGAGAGGGCATTATCTGTCTTGACAGCACACCAAACGATGGCAACTCCAGCACAGAACCTGTATGCGATGGAGCACTTACGGGTGGCCTACAAATTTTTGCTGCAAAAATCTGGTGGGATGATGACCGCAACCCTGAGACACCCCGTCGGCGCCAAACCATGAGCATCACGCCATGAAACAGCCGTGCACAGGCCCAAAACAACAAGGACTCACACTTGTTGAGCTAATGGTTGCCATGGCTCTTAGCCTTCTTCTTATGGTCGGTGCCACATCCATGTTTCTGGGTAGCAAAAAGACATTCAAGGTGCAGGAGGAGTCTGCCAGAATTCAGGAAAATGTGCGCTACGTTGTAACCCGCATGATCCAAGACATCTCTCCTGCTGGTTTTTACGGCTGTGCACCCTCAGCTCAAGATGGAACAAGCCAAATCCACAGCACTGTTTCAAGTGGCAACCCTCTCTACAACTTCAGTGAAGCGATTACAGGCGAAGACGGCGGGAATCCCGACAACCCAGAAGCAGGTGATGGCCCTAACAACTCAGACAGTCTCACTGTGAGATTTGCACTACCAGATGTCAGCTTGCCTGTTATCGCCCCCATGACTGCAGCAGATAGAAGCGTACACGTTGACAGCTCACACCCTGCTTATGATGAATTAGCGCCAGGCGATATTATTGCCGTTAGTGATTGTAGCCTCTTGGCTGTATTCATGATCACCGGCAAGGGAGCTAATGGAGATTTAGCACATTCCGCAGAGACAACAGTCAGGGGTGTAACCAACAGCGCAGCAGAAGAGACAACACACTACTTTGGTGGAGAACCTCACTCCTCAGCCACAGTGCTCAAAATGGAGGCTGTAACCTATGACCTGGGCATCACACTCGATGATAAAGAGACCGAAACAACTGACGACGACACAACAATAAGCTCACTCTATGCAACACGACTTGGTGGCAACCGCCAGCAAATTTTATCTGGCGTTGAAAACTTCCAGGTCAGCTACGGTATTGATAGTACACCCACACCCGATGGCACATCAGACCGCTATATTGATTGGGATGCAGTAGTTACCAATAATCTTAGAAACCGCATCGCCAGCCTGCGCATAACGTTGACCATGAACTCTGGAAGCCCCATTTCAGGAACAGATGGTATTAGCCAGGGTTTAAAAGAAAATATTGAATTTGTAGTAAAGCTACGCAATCGGCTTACTGACCTATGAACAATCACTCACTACATCTGGCAAGCCTCCCAGCCTCAGCTAACCATCGCCGCCAACATGGAGCAGTATTGGTTGTAGCAATGCTCCTGCTACTGGTAATGACCGTGCTTGGCATATCAGGCGTTGGGAGTTCCCTGCTTGAAGAGCGCATGTCAGGTAACTTCCAGGAGTCCTACTCAGCTATGCAATCCGCTGAAACGGCTTTGCGTGTTGCAGAAAACTGGCTCACTAATGAAGCTGTTGCAGGTGCCGTCCAGTTTGTATCAACAGGCGATGCAAGCTACCAAGCATCACAAGACTGGTTTGGTACAGGTTCAACAAAAAAAGGGCTGTACTCTACGCAGGCAGTACCTGGTGTTTCCGTCCCATGCCAGGGAGAAACCCCAGGCGAGTGCACCTTCAACGCCACGGATGAAACTCATTGGTGCGCTGACAACTGCAGCGAACTTCCAAGAGGCTACGCAGCACTTGATAGCGATGATCTCGGAACAGGAACATTGCCAGGCATTAATGATAATTTAGCACGCCAACCACGTTTCATTATCGAATATCTAGGCCGTGGTTTAGGTCCTTCTCCCAGCATCATCATGGGTGAATCATCCACAGCCGATGCTCGCATGTATGCTTTTAGAATCACCGCAATCGGCTGGGGCAAAGAAGCCTCAACGCGCTATGTATTACAAAGCCATTTTCAATTACAGCTGTAACACCCCTCGCCTGGCAAAAGAATAAAACATGGATACTCTGAATACCTTAACGAAAGCAAAAGCACCTACCCTGCTGTCTACCTGCACTGTAGCAGTGGCACTGTTTTTAGCGATCCTTTCGCCATATTCAGCGGCCTCCGCTATTTCTCAAACACCGTTATTCATACAGCAGCGCGTGCAGCCCAATATCATGCTGCTGCTGGATGATTCAACCTCAATGAAATCCGAGGTGATGTTATATAACAGCGCAAGCTGTGCACCCCGTTGTTACCTGGATTTTTCACCCGCAAGTGATACCACAAACCTTGCCATTATTGCTGATAAAAAACTTAAGCTCTGTTCTGGCTACAACACCCTGATGTATGACCCATCAAAAATATATACTCCATGGGTCGGGGAAGACTCTAATGGTGCTGCATATCCAAATGCAGACATTTCTGAAGCACTAGAGAACCCTTTTTATAGGACTAACAGCAGCTGTACCGCAGGACAAGGATATTCATCAGGCTCTGCAACCGGAGCATGCAATCTACTCACAGGTGTCGATCCAACAAACGCCAGTGAAGATCAGCTAGGTGCATTTTACTATCCCTGGACAGATAGCGACAATGATGGAACCTATGACGACGGCGAATGCGCCACTGATGATGGCGATGAAATTTGGGTTAGCAGCCTAGATGCAGATGATAGTGGCGGTAATAACGATAATCAGCAAAACTTTGCAAATTGGTTCAGCTACTACCGCAAAGGCGAGTATGTCATGAAGCGCGCTCTTTCAAGCATTATATCTGAATCCCAAGAGCGCGTTGGCCTAGCAACAATTAATCAGAGCACACCTGTACTGACTCAGCCGCCTCGCGACAGTTCTTATATAGGTACTGTAATTGCAGACCTGGACACCCGTTCGCTTCCAGTTAACGAAACAGCAGTAGGTAATAAACAGCGACTACTGCGCAACCTGTTTCGTATTAACCCAAATGGCCAAACACACTTACGAGAAGCATTGAATAATGTAGGACGCTATTTCGATACTGGCAGCGAGGTTGGAGACGATCTTTTTGGATTCACCCCCAGTCAATCCCCCCTACTAAGCCCCGCTTTGGGGCGTGCATGCCAGCAAAACTTTGTCATAGCGCTATCTGATGGATATTGGAACGGCGCCCCCCCAACAGCACCAATAATTGGTAATGCAGATGCAAATAGCGGCAGTCTTTACGATGGCCAGTCCTATGCTGATGGTTACTCAAATACGCTAGCTGATATTGCAATGCACTATTACAAAATGGATCTGGATCATGACAGCACTAATGATAAAGTGCCAGCCACATCAATTTCCCCCCCTGGCAGTGAAGATGATAATCCAGCACAACACCTGGTTACATATACAGCCTCATTTGGACTGAGTGGTACCATACCCTTTCGTAGTGACTCAACACCTTGCTACCCCTCTAGCCGCAGCGGTGACTCAGGGTGGCCAAGAAACTGTCCAGGCATGCCTAGCGATACGCCACTTGGATGGCCTGAACCTATAGAGAAAACAGCCACCACCATCGATGACATGTTACATGCGGCATGGAATGGTCGAGGAAAATTTTTAAGTGCCGCCAATCCTCAATCCCTTATAAAGGGGCTAGAGCAAGCAATAGCAGACATCACTACTCGCACCAGCACCACAACAGCTGCCACTGCCGTCGCCGTCAATTCAACAAACATGCGGGCGGGAGGGGTTATCTATCAGGCAGGATTTGACCCAAACATCTGGTCTGGCCAGTTATTTGCCTATCAACTTAGTGGAAACACCATAAGCCAAACACCTCTATGGAGCGCTCACACACAACTTTCAGCGCTCGAGGATCCTCAAGATAACAGGGTAATCATTACATACAATGGCGACAGAGGCATACCATTTGCCCCATCATCGTTCCCCAATAACTATTGGAACCCTGACACTCTTAATAACGAGCTAAGCTTAGATCAAATAAGAGATTTACTTACCCATGCTCCACATAATTTCAACACTGGCAACAGTGGGCGCAGGGCAGCAAACCGGGCACATGCTGTATCACTGATTGAATATATAAGGGGAAGCTCAGCAGAGGAAGTAACAAATAATGGGGATTTTCGTCCCCGCAACAACAACCTGCTTGCAGATATTATCCACTCAGCGCCTGTTTATGTCGGAAGCCCCAACCCTGCTATATATCCAGACAGAATAGCGGCAACAACAGAGGCAGCCAACTCATATTATGCGTGGGCGACCAGCGAAACCAATACCACGCGCACACCTATGGTCTACGTAGGTACAAACGGTGGTGGCTTACATGGTTTTAACGCCAGCACCGGTGCTGAAGTATTCGTCTATATTCCACAATCCGTATTTTCAGATGCTGATCATGCGGGACTACACTGGCTTGCCGACCAAAACTATACACACCGCTCTTACGCAGACCAAACGCCCTCTGTCAGTAACGCCTTTATTAACAACGACTGGAGAACTCTCCTGGTGAGTGGGTTACGAGGGGGCGGCAAAGGGCTGTTTGCACTTGATATTACGACCCCAAGTGCTTTCAACAATGAAACCACAGCTGCAGCAAAAGTAATGTGGGAATTTACTCATGCAGGTCTTGGCTATACCTTTGGCCAACCCACATTGGCAAAGCTCAACAATGGGGCTTGGGCTGCTATTTTTGGCAATGGGTATAACAGTGACGTATCTGGTGAGAGTAAAGCCCAACTCTTTATTGTCAACTTATCTGATGGCTCACTGATTAGGGCTATAGACACAGGGGCAGATATTAGTACAAATGGCAACTGTGATGCTCCAACCAGCCAGTGCAATGGGCTATCAACACCTGCTGTAGTTGACCTAAACGGAGATGGCATAGCCGACAGGGCCTATGCTGGAGATCTCCAAGGCAATCTTTGGACATTTGATCTATCCGGTTCAAGCCCAGTCAGCTGGAGCTCACGCCTGCTGTTTAAAGCTGAAATCAGCAGCACACCACAGCCTATCACCACTCAACCTGCTGTTACTCTCCATCCCTATCAAAAAAGACAAAGCTCAGCACCCAATACCATGGTGTTTTTTGGAACAGGGCAGTATATAAATGATAATGATGTTGACAACACAGACACTCAAAGCTTTTATGGCATATGGGATGATGGCACTACCGTTATTAATGGCCGTAGCGACTTAGTACAGCAGAGCATCAGCACCGACGAAAACATCCCAGATGACAGACGTGTAATGAGCAACAACACCGTTAACTATTCACAAGCCATGCAGGAGCGTGGTTGGTACGTTGACTTCACCACGGAGTCAAAAGAACGAGTCATTGTCAATCCAATAATTTTTGGCCGGCTTGTAATCTTTTCCACCACAATACCCAATCAAAATCTTTGTGGTTTTGCTGGTGGCAGCTGGCTCATGGTTTTAGATTCAAACAGTGGCGGCCAACCCTCATTTACTGCACTTGATATAAGTGGCGATGGTGTATTTAATACTGAAGATATGATCGATGGGCTTAATGCGTCTGGAATAAGGTCGGCAGACCTATATTGGCAGCCAACTATTATTCAAACCGGTTCTGGTAACTCCGGCACCATCTTCCTGCCTAAAGACAATGAATCAAGAACCAATCCGGAAAACCAAGGCACTGGCGCAGAGAATGAAGATAGCCGTCTTGATCAAATCTACATCCGGGGAACGCTTTCTTCCGAAGCCCGTTCATCCTGGTCTCGATTTAACTTTTGAGCTTAACCCGTCTTAGTTAAAATTTGCCGCAAGTGAAGCCACCTTAGAACTACATGAACAGAGTATTACGTAACGGATTCACCCTACTTGAACTGATGGTAACGGTTGTTATTCTCTCTATCCTGGCGACAATTGCATACCCTTCATATATGGGACAGGTTCAAAAGACCCGGCGTGTTGATGGGAAAGCTGCCGTGCTTGAAGTGGCCATGGCAGAAGAGCAGTACTACACAAGAAACAAAGCCTACACAAATAGCTTAAGCGCTCTATCAATTGATGCCACATTAAGAGGGGGCACTTCCAAAGAGGGCTATTACACTCTCACTTTGACGCGCCCTACTACAACTACATTTACTATTACTGCAACCGCGACTGGATCGCAAGCAAATGATACAGATTGCGCAACAATGACAATGAATCAAATAGGAGAACAAACATCCAGCAGCTCATCTGAATGCTGGTAGCCAGTATTGCTGAAGTTACCGGGTAATACCGATACCCTGCCCCATACAAAGCTTAGTATCTGGCTCCATTGCAGCGCCCCATTCAACGGCATCTTTTCCAAGCAGCAGCACCACCGTTGATCCCATATTGAAACGACCAATCTCCGCGCCTCGTTCAAAAACAACAGGCTCGATACGGCTATCTTCATAGCTTGAGGTTTTCACACTTCGAGATGACGGAGCAACAGTTCCCGCCCACACCGTATCCATACTCGCAACAAAAATGGCGCCAACCATAATAACTGCCATTGGCCCAGCATCAGTTTCAAACAGATTAACAACACGCTCATTGCGACTAAAAAGTCGCGGCACTGTTCTGGTGGTTGATGGACTAACACTGAATAAACGCCCAGGCACATGCAACATTTTAGTTAACCGCCCTGCAAGCGGAATGTGGATGCGATGATAGTCCCGCGGTGAGAGATAAATAGTAGCAAAGCTGCCATCATCAAACGCCTCCATTAATGCTCTATCCCCACCCACTAACTCTTCCAGCGAATAATCCTGGCCTTTGGCCTGAAAAATACGGCCATCAACAATTTGGCCAGACTGACTGACTGCACCATCAACAGGGCTGAGCACTGCTTCACCCTCAGCCGCTAAGGGGCGCGCATCAGGGCGAAGCGGTCGTGTAAAAAATGCATTAAAGCTGCAATATGAGGTGGGATCAGGATTTGCTGCAATTGACATATCAATGCCGTACAGTTTTATTGCCTGCCGAATCAATGCATTTTTAAAGGGAGCCCATTCACAACGGGTAATCGCATACATCACTTGAGAGAGCAGATGATGCGGCAAAAGATAAAGCAGCAGCGCAAATAGCTTATCTATTAGGCCGGCATCTGAATTACGTCCTATCACTATTTTTCTACCGGGGTATCTTCTCTATTGCCCCAATCAGACCAGGATCCCGGGTAACTTTTCAACTGAGTATAACCCAACGATTTAAGCGCGATATAGGTCAGTGATGAACGATGATTTGTTTGACAGTAGGTAATAACCTGCTTATCAGGAGTAATACCACGCTCAGCCAATGCCTGCTCCAGTTCACCCCTGGGTTTAAAACACTGGTTATTCAGTGGATCCATAATATCCTGCCAATCCCAGTGTTTCGCTCCAGGGATATGGCCAACACGGCCAGGCCTCATTTGGCGGCCCATATATTCATCTCTACTGCGCGCATCAATCAACACAACATCATCACTATCCAACTTCTGTAAGATATAATCCGCTTCAGCAATCGGCTCTTCTGAATAGTGACTAGTAAAAGTTGCAGGCTTGGCTTCAACAGCACCTGAATCAAGCTGGTGACCATTATTCGCCCAGGCATAAAGCCCGCCATTCAATATCGACATCTGTTTGTGCCCCATAATCTCCAGGGTCCAAAGCAGACGGGAAGCCTTGCCACCACCTTCATCATCGTAGGCAACAACATGGGTGTCATCGCTAATGCCTATAGCAGAGAACAACCGTTCCAAATCAGCTACCTCAGGTATCAAACCATGCACTGGTGGGTTTGCAGTAATGATCTGTCCATATTCAACATGGACAGCACCTGGAATATGGTACTGGTTATAGGTGGATTCCTGGCAAAGGTCGACTACTAATAAATTATCCTGCCCAAGCTGTGAAGCTAACTCACTGGCTTCAACAATCAAAGGCAAATCAAGCGCTGTCATCTATCTATTCTCCAATGTTTTATGCACTGTTGCGAGGGCACTACAGGTTTTTATCAGCGATTCAAAGGCACCCACACAAAGCAAAATATTTTCAGCGCGGCTGCTATAACCCATCAAGCCAATGCGCCAAACATTGCCTTTCAATGGCCCCAGCCCGGCACCAATCTCCAAATTATAATGTTTCAACAGCGCAGACCGCACTGCCGCATCATCCAGCTCTTCGGGAACACGTACTGTATTCAATTGCGGGAGGCGCTGATCTTTGCGAACCAGAAATTCAATACCCAAGCTCTCCAATCCATCTTTGAGCACAAGGTGATTACGTTGGTGTCGATCCCAGGCATTCTCCAGCCCCTCTTCTTTGAGCATAACCAGCGCTTCGTGCAAGCCATACAGTGCATTAACAGGCGCCGTATGGTGATAAGTCCTGCGTTTTCCCTTACCCCAATAAGCCATAATAAGGTTTAAATCCATAAACCAGCTCTGCACCTTGCTCTGGCGATTTTTGACCTTCGTTAAAGCACGCTCACTAAAGGTAACAGGCGATAACCCTGGGGCACAGGAGAGACATTTCTGAGAACCAGAATAGACCGCATCAAGCCCCCAATCATCGACTAAAACAGGCGATCCACCTAACGAAGTCACAGTATCGACTACTGTCAAACAGTCATGCTGATACGCCAAATCAGACAGGCTTCTTGCATCAGACTCAACACCCGTGGAGGTCTCTGCATGCACAAAGGCAAGGATTTTGGCATCAGGATTTGTGCTCAACGCAGCTTCCACCTTTTCAAGATCAACCGCTGAACCCCACTCATCCTCTACCATTATCGGTATACCACCGCAGCGCTCTACATTCTCCTTCATGCGACCACCGAACACACCATTCTGGCAAACAACAACCTTATCCCCTGGCTCTACCAAATTTGCAAAACAGGCCTCCATACCTGCCGATCCAGGTGCAGAAAGAGGGAAGGTTACTGCATTTTCTGTTTGGAATGCATGTTGCAGCAGCACCTTGATTTCATCCATCAGATCAATAAATGTCGGATCCAGATGACCAATAGTCGGCTGTGCCATTGCCGCCAGCACTCTAGGATGGATATCTGATGGCCCAGGCCCCATCAAAGTACGGGGAGTTGGGTTAAACGATGTAACTCGTGCAGCTTTAGCGTCGATAAAATTCATGGCATAAATGGCATAAATAAAAAGGCTTACCTGCCATCTGGCGGTAAACCTTTACTAAAATATAAAGATAGCGTTCATGCCGTCACATAACATATTGAAAAATATACAAATACAATAAATTAAGCGCAGCAATCGCTCATACAGGCCAGACAGCAGACCCAGAAGAGGCTGAATATTACAAGAATTCACCGGAATTTACACATATGTCAGCCCAACAACACCAAAGAGTGTTCTTAGCTTTCAATAAAACTTACACATTACTCGCATCACTCACAGTAACTTCACGCTTGATAGCTATCAGACAGTAGATATCCAGGTTGCTACCACACTGTTTAACCCCGCTACAAAGCCACATCTCCCTCTTAAATGAACGTTATTCCCATAATAATATAAACGTATATAATTAGTGCTGGATTTATGGCAACATTCGATTCAGCACATACGCTCATCAACATAAAAAACAGTTATGGATAATAGCTAAAGACCAAGGGTGTTTAAGACAATGAAAGCAGTTAAATATTGGATTTTGGTATTATTACTGGTGCCGTTTGGGGCACAAGCTGCAATAGTGAACTTCTGGCTAAACCCTCAGGATAGCGGGCCACTTAGCATAGACAGCTCTACCACTATAGATATTATGGCTGATTGGGATGCACCAATGTATTCCGGCGCTATCAGCTTCCACTTTGATCCAAGCATTGTCCACGTTACGGATGTCACAGTAACCGTACCATCGAATCTTGCCATGGCGGATGGAATGCCTACAGATGGTAGCCCTGCAACCAGTGGAACTGTCAGCCCAATTGGTTTTGTTTACTTAAACTTCATGGCTCCGCCAGGTGAAAGCGCTAACAACGCTGCTGGAGAGTATCTGTTTGCAACTGTTGAGCTAAAGGCAGTTGGCGCTGGCACGAGTGCTTTAGATATCTCAAGCATAGATGAGCTTGAGTTTATAGACCCTGTAAACTTTGATGTTTTCCAGTGGACTAATGGTGATGCCCCAACCGACCCTATCACATTTAACTCTACCTCAGGCTCTGTAAGCGTCAGCGCAGTACCCCTGCCTGCAGCAGCATGGTTTATGCTGAGTGGACTGGGCTTCCTGGCTTTTCGCCAACGTCGAGCATAAACAGATAACCAACCTCAGATCTAATGTGGCGGGAGAAGTAAGCAAAAATAAAATTCTCTTTTTGCACTCCCGCCACATTTTAATACCGCAATACCTTCCCGTTGGATTTATCTCCATCGTTTTAGTCACCATCAATAATCAAAACCAGTCTCTCTCGGGCAAACTCTGAATCAAGACCTTCTGTTGGTTTTTGGTGTAATATCCTGGCTCATCATTTCTGTTCTATTCCATCCATACTTTGAGCATGCAGCAACTTCCTTTAGGTATTACCCTCAAGCCTGGTGTCAACTTTGAACATTTCGTCCCAGGCAGCAATATTCAGGCACTGGCCAGCATCCAGTCTTGCCTGCTGAAGCATGAAAACCCCTTCATTTTTCTATGGGGAGGCATCAGCACTGGCAAATCTCATTTATTACAGGCGGCTTGCCATCAGGCAGATGCTCTTGGGCTTCAGGTCGCCTATATTCCTTTACTGCAGCTTCACTCATTTTCAGCAGCCATGCTTGAAGGTTTAGATCAGTTTGACCTAATCTGTCTGGATGATGTGGAGCAAGTTGCCGGACTAAAGGAGTGGGAACAGGCACTATTTAACTTATTCAACAATTTACGGGCCAGCAATGCTCGGTTATTGGTTACAGCCAATTGCAGCCCAACTGCTTTAAAATTCGATTTGCCGGATTTGATTTCCCGCCTTAGCTGGGGGCTTAATTACAGGCTACATCCATTAAGTGAAAACGAGACAGTTGAGGCACTGCTAAAGGCAGCTGTTGAACGTGGTTTAAAAATGCCAGAGGAGTCAGCACGCTACCTGCTCAAACATTGCCCTCGGGATATGGGAAGCCTACTGGATATTTTAGATCAGCTGGATCGAGCCTCTCTTGCCGCTCAACGCAGACTAACCATTCCCTTTGTACGCAGTCAGTTGGAATCAGAGTTGATTGCAGCCCGGCGGCTCCACACCCAGACATAACCTACCCCACTCATTACCGTGGTGATGAGCGTAGCCCAGATCAACCCTTCCAACATTTCAGGTGGCAACGACATTGCCCCCTTATCCAATACAACCAATAACACCAGCATGATCTGCATAAACGTATTGAGCTTACTCAGCAGACTGGGGGCAGCATCCAGGCGAGAAACCTGAAAGTGGTAGGCTGTGGCTCCTGCCACAATCAACAGATCACGAAATATGACAACAGCGACCAGCCAATAGGGGATATGCCCCAGCCAGCCCAGGGCAAAAAAGCAGGAGACCAACAAGGCCTTATCAGCCAATGGATCCAGATATCCACCCAGGCGGCTTTGCCAACCATAGTGTTTGGCAAGAAAACCATCTAGTCCATCTGAAAACCCGGCAATAGCAAAGAGCACCAGAGTTACCCCATACCACTCATGCAGCAACCCCCAGACCACAGGAACGGTAATGCATATTCGAAATACGCTGATTAAGTTGGGAATATCTTTTGGTTGCATTTCAAGATTCTAAAATCTAACAACACTAATTTAATAAAACCCTTATCAGGAACCTCTATGGCTGCATAAGGTAATGCAGCACAACCTCTCCAGTATCTGCCATCATCTCTGAAGGTTGTTGAATACTCGTACCTTCTGAAGCATCAGGCAACAATACACTTGAAAGAGAGATACCTTGTTCCAGCGCACGCTGCCCACCTCTAACCTGTAGCGCATAGGTTACCGCCCCTGGTTCAACAAAAGCCAAGGAGACCTGTTCAACAGCATCCTGTCCTGCCAAATATCTTTGAAGCCGGGCATAACTGTAAAGATCACTAACACCAGCCACATGAAGATAGATAGCATCCACACTATTCTCTGTTGCTGAAGGAGCATAGCGCGAGGCCAGCAAATCCATACCGGCATGAATGCCCGCCTCAACAGCCATAGCCAGATTTTCGCCTTCGCTATCCCACAAGAACTCTTTCTTACCGAGTAAGAGTGTCCAGCCTGCCCGCCACAGTTCCGGCCCAAACTTTACCAGCCGAGCTGTCATAACGGCATCAGGGCCATAGCGTTCCGATGCTTGCCAGATAGTATCGGCAAAACCACCCCAGACATCGCTGACCTGGAGATTTACTTGGTCTTCCAAATCCATCAGAGGAAACAGGATTGGCACTCCACGGGTATCCATCACATTGAGCATGCCGGAGTAAGCCTGCTCATCAGAGTCGGCCATAACCAGACTGCGTCTGCCACTCTGCTCTGTAGCCAGCCAAACCAGAGTTGCTGGTCGCCTGCCTCCCCAAACTGCTACACCGTGCTGGCGCAACATACGGTTGACCGCTTTTTCATCAAAAGCGACGCGCAACATACGCACCTGTTTTTGAACAAGCGATAGAGATGGAGAGGGTATAGCTGCTTCCCCAGCCTCGGGTTCTGATCGCACCTCAGCAGGCCGCTCAACTATGACCATACGATAGCGATATTGCTGCACATAGCGTGGGGCATTGTTAATTTCATCCGCCAACGCCGGGTGATGGATAACACCTCGGCTACCCGTTATTTTGACCAGCACTTGACGGAAGGCCTCAACAATAGCTCTGTTGCGTTGATCAGTCTCCTGCCCTTCAGCTGGCACCTCTGCCCCGTACAGCCCTGAGACCTGAGCAGAAAAAGCAGGTGACGCTATCATCAGCATCAAAAGCGATAACAGACCAATATGCAGAAGGCGCATCAAAGAAACCTTAATAGATAGGATATTCATGTTGGCGCGATTCTAACGCGCCAACCCGCTGCTGTCTAAGTACTCCTTTTTATCCCTTCTTTGGAAAATTAAGAGATTAGGTCACACAACTGATTCCCCACTCCCCTCATCATTGATAGAATCAGCCCCCCATTACCCAAATGTCCCGCCGGAGCAGACTGTGGCCGAAACCAAAGATACCGATTCTACCCCTACCCTTAGCTATCGTGATGCTGGCGTCGACATCGACACAGGTAATGCCCTGATCGAACGTATCAAACCCGTGGTGAAAAACACCTTCCGCCCGGGCGTATTAACAGGCCTCGGCGGCTTTGGCGCGCTCTTTGAGCTGCCGCTGGATCGTTATAAAGAGCCGGTTCTGGTCTCTGGAACCGATGGCGTGGGCACCAAGCTCAAGCTGGCACTGGAACTCAACAAGCACGACACCATCGGTATCGATCTCGTCGCAATGTGCGTCAACGATATTATTGTGACAGGCGCTGAACCCCTCTTTTTCCTCGATTACTACGCCACCGCTCACCTTGAGTTGGATATCGCAACCGATGTTATCAAAGGCATTGCCGATGGCTGCAAACAGGCAGGTGCCGCTCTAACGGGTGGCGAAACCGCCGAGATGCCTGGCATGTACAGCGATGGAGATTACGATCTGGCCGGCTTCTGCGTGGGTATCGTCGAGAAGAGCAAAATCATTGAGCCTGCTCGAGTCCAGCCTGGTGATGTACTGATCGGCCTAGCCTCCACCGGCCCACACTCCAACGGCTACTCATTGGTTCGCAAAATTCTGGAAGTGAGCAATGCCGATCTAAATCAATCCATAGATGGACAGCCACTGGGACAAGCCCTGCTCACCCCCACCCGCATCTATGTAAAATCACTGCTGGCACTGATCGAGCAGGTTGAGGTGCATGCCCTGGCCCATATTACTGGCGGTGGACTGCCAGAGAATCTGCCTCGCGTATTGCCAGAAGGTACCAAAGCCGTTATCAACCGCAACTCCTGGCAGCGCCCTGCCCTGTTTGATTGGCTACAGCAGAATGGCAATGTTGAAGAGTCCGAGATGCTGCGCACCTTTAACTGTGGTGTCGGCATGGTCGTCTGCGTTGCCGAAGCCGATGCCGACAAAACCATTGAGCTGCTCAATGCCCAGGGTGAGCAGGCCTGGCGATTGGGCCATATTGATGCCACCAGTGAAGCAGCCCATGTTGAGGTTCTCTCCTAATGAGCAAGGAGCCTTTA
>Ga0316187_10000181_pt1 | contig 43713 bp, 45 predicted proteins | sample CroRivburrow1_MG_FD_204927 | JGI IMG/M metagenome (GOLD analysis project Ga0316187, IMG submission 204927) | Coastal sediment microbial communities from Maine, United States - Cross River worm burrow 1 | ecosystem: Environmental > Aquatic > Marine > Coastal > Sediment | place: USA: Maine...
CGGTTCACCCTTCATGCTTTGCCCATCTCAATGAATCCCCTTCCTCGTCTTACATCCAACCATGGTGCAGCTTAGATATCATTGATCTCATCCTCTAGCTCTTGCAAGGTGGCCAGCAATTCCTCAAATGTTGGGTACTGCCCAAAAATCATATTGCGCATGCTCACATAATCACTACGCAAAGCGCTCAGCACATGATTACTTGGCATCAGCTGTAATGAGCCTGGCAATGCAGTGTCATAATGCGACCAGCCACTTGGGTAAAAACGCATTTTAAAGTCCACCACATCTTTCAACTGCGCAATATCAACAAGCGCGGCCTCTCGCACCCCTGATTTCGCCATCAATGCCATGTCATAGTAATGCCGTGAATAACGCAGCGGCAACGCTTTACCCTCAGGCCGATGCGCTTCCTGATGGAGTATGGTCGCTTTTTCCCAAAATGTGCGTTCAGCCTTAATCGCCTGCACAAAACAATCCGGCTGTTCGAACAAATGAGGAAACACTTCAGCAGCATAAGGCGTCACAGAATATCTATCCGATGGAAACCAGGAGGCTAGCGGGCCAATCTCCAGCCTGATTTCCGAGCGTAGATATTCATCTGAAAATGTTGCGGGATATTTGATATTGATGACGTGCGGGTCATCCGCGTCAATCGAGCATGAACACACAGGCGAAATCACACGCCTCACCATGTCCAGCAAGTCACCCGCAATATAATCCTGAGCTTTCCCATTGATTACTTTATTCAGTTTGGTTTGTTGTGATTTCGAGCGATTCCCTTCCGGATTTTCGCCGGACACCAACCGCCAGTCCAGGATCAAATCAATATCTTCAGAAAAGCGTTCAATCAAATGAAACACCTTGGATAAGCTTGTCCCACCCTTGAACATCAATAGCCTTGCTAGCGCTCCATGCCCAAAGAGTTTGGAAAGTGTCCAACACACCCAAAAGTCTTTTTCAGCAATTGCAGGCTGCATATTTTTGAGCGCTGCTGTTTCAGCAAACAACTCTTTGCGTTCATCCAATGAAAGCAGGGCAACCTTATCCATCAGTTGCCCTCCAGGCAGATGCGCTTAATCGCATCATAAACCCAACCCGTGGCAGTCACGGTTTCTTTGAGAATTTTCTTGCGCATTTTCTCATCCAGCTGCTTTCTCAGGCTGGAGATGATCTGCTCATTGATGCGCTCTTTACCCAAAGCTTTCAGCGCCTGAACAATCAAGCCGCTCTCACGGGATTTAAAACCAACTTCTTTCAAAGCTGATTTCTTGAACTCCAAAGTGAACATATCCAGAATTTTATAACTGCGGCCGGGGCCATCCGACAAATATATCGCCCGACCGGGAACCTGAGTGGAAAGGCCAAGCAGATTAAGCGCGGCATCGCCAGTTGGCTGGATCCGCCAATTAAATTTACGCGCAAAGGCTTGTGCAACCTGATCATAATCCGGACTCAGATTTTGTTTCAGCAATTCACTGTATTTGGGATAATCATAAACCCCCCGATAAATACGGCGGATTTGCCCCGACTCCGTTAAATTCGATAATACCCAATCAATGCTGCTACGCTTGAATTCAGCGCTAAAATCATTCGCCGAGAATGCCCAACCCCTTCCTCGCCCATATATTCTGGATATTATTTTATTTTCAATGGTTTGCATCGCTACACCTTCATCAATCACCAAGAAAAACTAGGTCATATTTCTTGGTCCAGAGACAAAGATGCGCCATAAAAAAGGAATAGGCAAGCGTTTTGCCTCCCTTGATCTGAACTGTTGCACTTTCTGCAACAATTGCCTCGGAACAGACTTTTCCATATTCGGCAGTATGTGCAAAATTTGCACATACTGAACCCCGATCCAGTTCCCCCTCTTTAAACACATTGCGCAGATATCAAGCCCCCTCGAAACCGTTCATGCGTCAAGTATTCGTCAAGTAACCAGTCAAGTGACTGGCTTCAGCAACCCAAACTGTCGCTTGAGCCAATAAGCGCTCCAAGCGATGGCCAGCAGCATGAGAATGGAGCCCAGCACATGGGCGCTGGTCGCTATGCTGTGATCGAAGCGTGCAAGACCGGTTTCATTGAGGATGAACTCCCAATCGTGAAAGCCATAGGGCGAAGTCTCGCCAATATTCCCACCCAAGAGCGGCAAGGAGCGGCTGCGAGCATCGTTGATATACGGTGCCATATCCAAAAAGTTCTCACCGAACCACCAGGCACACACCCCTGCCCCGAAGGCATCGCGGGTTTTGAACCACAGCACGAACAGACAGATCAGCGGCATAAGCAACTGCCCCAGACTGCCACCAAGCGAGGTGATGACCGCACCGAAGGGACTGAACATGATATGCCCGGCTTCGTGGAAGGGCAGATTGATCAGGTGTAGAAAACTTTCCCCAGCAGCGTTGGATGCTATGGATGCCGGAATCAGGCCCCAGCTGAACCACAGCAAGATAAATAACACGAAACCGCGCCCGTAAAATACCAGCTCATTATCGGCCTGCGGGATGGGTAAAGATTCGATGGCTTGCTGCCGCTCTTCTTCGCGCTGCGCCTGCCTAGCCAGATAGCGCGCATACTTGGCGAAGACGATGCCGCATTCAGTGCAGGCCTTTGCATCATCGGCCTGCTCGGCGGCGCACTTCGGGCAGATCATAGTCAGAGTAAGAAGCGGCCGGTTTCGAGTATCAGACGCACGGCGAGCGATACGACCAACGCCACACCGATGGACAGGACAAGCGAGAACAGCGCATCGCGCCGCCCGATGACCTTGAGCATCACGGCAAAGGTGGAGATACACGGCACATAGAACATCAGGAAAACAAGGAAGGTGGATATCTGCACCCAATCGAGCACGGCGCCGACATCAAAGGTGCCCAGCGCCTGATAGATCATCAGCAAGCTGAGTTCCTTACGCAGAACTCCAAACAATATAGGCACACCGAGCACCACCGGCAGTCCCAGCGCCCAGACGCTGATTGGCGTGAGCGCCTGATTGATCCACATATCGGCCCCGACATGATGCAGCAGGGCCAGCACAATCGAGCCACCGATGAGTAGCGGGGTGACGATGGTCAATATGTCTTGCGTGCGCTGCCATGTGGCATGCAGCACCGGTTGAATCTTGGGCACGGCATAGGCCGGGATCTCCTGAATCAGACCGGGGCTGATATCGGGATAGCGTTTGACCAGCAGTTTCCCCAGCCAGGCGATGATCAGCAGGTTCAGCATGAAGATGCCGAAGATGCCGATGCCACCGAGGTATTTGCCACCGAGGGCCAGAATAATGGCCGAACGCGCCGAGCAAGGCACAAAGGTAATCAGCAGAGATGCCACAACGCGGTCTCGCCCGGAAATCACAGACTTGGTCGCGGCAATGGCCGGCACATTGCAACCCAGACCCAAGAGAAACGGAACCGCCACCTTGCCGTGCAGGCCGATATAATGGAAAAAGCGATCCACCACGAAGGCCACGCGCTGCATCACGCCGCTCTCCTCAAGCAGCACCAGCATCAGCACCAGCGGTAGCATATAGGGAACAACAATACCGATCAGGCCCACTAAGCCATCGAGCACGGCCCGGCCGATCACCCCATAAACGCTCACCGGCTCCCATTGACTGACGACCTCAGCCAGCTTGGCCGAGGTCATGGCATCGATGCCGGTGCTGATCTCGAAGACCACGAACAGGACCAGGGCAAACAGCCCGAGGCTGCCAAACAGACCCCAGCTGGGATGCAGGAAGATGGCATCGAGGCGATCCTCCCAGGTGATGGTTTTGGAGCGATGGCTGATCTGGGCGACCTTATCAAACAGGGCCGCGGCGCGGTGGTGATAATCAGCCGCCACCTCTTCGGCCAGCGGGCGGGACAGATCGGCATCGGCCTGCCTGCGAATCGCTTCCACCTCGGCGGCAGCCACGGGGAAATGGCAGGCAAGCTCGGTGCAGAAATAGGCATCGGCCTGCTTGAGCAGGCGAATCAGGAAGGCTTGCGGCACAGCAAAGGCCCGGCGGATTCCCGGCTTATCCACAGCCTGATGTATTTTTAATCCCCATTGGCGGATGTGCTCGCTCGAGGGCTGGGGTAAGGGACAAGATTTTTGACGCACCGCCTGCGCCGCACGATCAAACAGCCGCGCGATGCCCAAGCCCTTGATGGCCGTCATCGGTACCACAGGAATACCCAGCTCCTTTTCGAGCAGCGGGATGTCGATCTGCACGCCCTTGCGCCTCGCCTCATCCATCATATTCAGACCCATGACGATGGGCAGGCCGAGCTCGATCAATTCGAGTGTGAGTTCCAGATGGCGCAGCAGGGTGCTGGCGTCGACGATGTGAATCAGCATATCCGGACGCGAAAACGGGGCTGGCGGTTCATCACCCTCATGGGCTGAAATCATCGGGCGGGAATCACCCCACAATAGATATTTCAGGCCTTCAAGATCGTCGCCCTGCAGGTTCTGCAGGGAGCGGAAGGCCGGCAGATCCACCAGCTCCATCTCATCCAGACCAATCTGCACATTACAACGCTGATAAGCCGCATCCGTACCGGCCAGATGACCGCGATCCACACTGGTACTGGCCACGGCATGAAATAGCGTACTCTTACCACTATTGGGCTGACCGACCAGGGCAATACGCAGGCGCTGGCTGCCGCGATAATACGGGCCGGATAACACGGCCTCTTCCACGGAATGGGCGGGTGGGTTAATGATGACACCTCAACATAAACATGGCGCAGCTTACTGCGCTTTTCGCGCTACGTCGAAACCCGGCTTGGTTTTTGAGTGCCGGAGCTAGAGGCGCACGTAATCCCTGCGGAACTTCACCACCTTCTGGATATAGCGGCGGGTTTCCGCATAGGGCAGATGATTCACCAATCGATCATAGACCTGCGGTGGGCGGCTCTTATTGATCTGATCAAGCGCCACGCCCCTATTCTTGGAGAATGCCTTGAGCACATTCGACGGGCCGGTATTGTAGGCGGCAATCACACAATATTCCCGCGAGGTATTATTATACACGCCCTTCATCTGCTCATCGAATAAGACCCCGAGATAGGCCACGCCCAGCTCGATATTATTATCGGCATTGAACAGGAAATCGCGTGATGGTGCGCGATCCCTGCCGCGCGCCTTCTTATACCCCTCGCGACCGCCACTGGATGGCACCAGTTGCATCAGGCCGTAGGCCGGGGCCGAGCTGACCGCAAAGGGATTGAAATTGCTTTCGGTACGAATCACGCCAAACACCAGACTTTCACTCACACCGTAGCGTTTGGCGAAGCGCTGCACCGTCGCTTGATACTTCTTTGCCTGCTTGTCCTTGAAATTGCTGACCATGGCAAGATTGATGAAGTGCACCGTCTTGCTGCCCGTGTCTGTTGTGATGCTTTTTGTTTTTTTAGCCTTTTCAACCAGCCAGCCAGCATACGCCTCTGCCGCCTTCGGATGACCAATAGGCTTGCCCGCGCGATCCAGCACCAGCCCGTAAAGATAAGGCTTGGAGCGACTGGTCAGCTTGATCTCGGCATCAGAGAACAGATCGACAGCGCGTGGATCATCCGGTGTGAGCAAGGTGGTCACAATCGCACTCTTCAGGCTTTTTACCGGATTGGTCCCTTCCAGGGTTTCAACCGTGACGCGTCCTCTGTCAAAATCGACCACGGCCCGGCTCTTATAGTTATGCGTATATTTCACATAGTGGGCGCGATCCGGTGTGCGCGTATTCTTTTTCCCCCACTGCTTGCCTGCTTTCCCTGAGAGCACCGCCATCACCTGTTTGAACTGAGAACGCATGGCGCGCAGGTCGCGCAAGGCTCTGGCGGGATTGCGCTCGTAGGATTTACCCATGCTTCTGGCTGTGCGCTCGATGGCCTTGGCCGGATTACTGCTGGTGGCAATTCTGGCAACATCGAGCGCAGTGTTGACGTTTGAGCTCAGCGATTTGCTGCATGCGGCCAGCATGGCGCCACTGCCTAGCACAAGCAGAACCGCAAGCATCGAGGCAAAATAGCGTGACCCTTTCAAATAAACCTCCGTTCAGCGACGATGTTGCCACAAACTGTATGGGAAACAGTCCGCACGCTGCATAGCACAGCTTACTTTGATTTTACGCTTACGTCGAAACCCGGCTTAGATCAAAGCCAGAAGAAGAAGAAGAAGAAGATGATGACCACCAAAAGGAAAAGGGGGCGGATATATCCACCCCCTCCGTTCTCCCCCCATGATGCCCCACTTACAGAGCTTATTTTTATCAGCACAAGATTAAATGCAATCCAGCAGAGGTTAGGGGTGATATAACTTTCGTTAGAGGGGTAGATCTGCCAGCTGTCAGGGCAGCTTAAGCCAGCACATGCTTCATAGGCTTAACTAAAGTGAGAAATGAGCCTACAGTGTGACCTTATGGGGAAGAGATCATGAAAGTCCTGATTGCAGATGACCACGCGCTGTTTCGTGACGGCCTGCGCAGCTTTCTGCTCGGCATAGGCATGGTTACAGAAGCGATTGAAGTGGAAGACTTCGATGCCGCCCTGGCATGCATGGACACCCATCAGGACTTCGGCCTCGTTCTGACCGATCTATACATGCCCGGTATGAATGGCACGCAAGGCGTTTCCCGCTTGGTGGAGAAGGCAGGGCCTGTGCCTGTTGCCGTGATCTCGGCCAGCGAGGAAAGCAGCATGATGCGAGACGTCATTGCTGCCGGTGCAGCAGGATGCATTTCCAAGGCTTCCAACCCCGATGTTTTGCAGCATGCGCTGCATGTGATTATCGCCGGTGGTATTTATCTGCCTGATCGTTCCTTGCTTTCAGCCGATGAAGTGACTGGAGATAGTAAACTTTCAGCCCGCCAGATGGCGGTCCTGACACTGCTCGCCGAGGGCATGTCCAATAAGGAAGTAGCCCGCGAACTCGGCCTGACCGAAGGAACGGTCAAACAGCATTTGATGGCCATCTATGCCTGCCTTGGTGTTAACAACAGAACCCGGGCGATTGTGACTGCGCAAAAAATGGGCCTGCTGTCCTAAGACCGATTGCGGGCGTGGCGGATTGAAAACCGGGGCTTTACTGCTGGATAAGCCGATGGATGGTTCTGTTTAACTCATTGATGTCGAAAGGCTTTCGCAGGATCAGCTCTGCGGATGACCCCTGGCGATCACCGGACTCTTTCAATTTGTCATAACCTGTAGCAAACAAGATGGGGGCTGAAGCATTCAACTGGTGGATTTTTTCTGCTGCTTCCCTGCCACCCATCCCCGGCATCACCAGATCAAGAATGGTTAAGGCAATCTGCTCCTGATGCTGCGTAAACAACTCGACCGCTTCTTCGCCATCGCTAGCCAGCATGACCTGATAACCCATGGCCTCCAGCACCTTGCCCATCGATTCACGCACCGGACCGCCATCATCGGCAAACAAAATCAGCTCACCCTGACCCTGGAATACCTCTTGTGATGGCACATGGACAACATGATCAAGCGGCTGTTCGTGTAGTGGGAAATAGATATGAAATGTGCTGCCGTGACCGGGCTCGCTGTCCACATGGATGATACCACCATGGGTTTGAATCGAACCAAAGACCATGGCCAGGCCGAGGCCGGTTCCCTTACCCTGCTCCTTGGTGGTGAAAAAGGGATCAAAGATGCGTTGCTGGGTTTCGTGAGACATACCGCAACCATTGTCATGCACACACAGGTGCGCATATGTCTCGGCAATGCCTAAGTGACTATATTTTTGTTTGAAAGCGGCATCCGGGGTGTAGGCATCCAGCTTGATGGTGATTTCAGGCGCGGCTGAACCCTCCAACGCATCGCAGGCATTATTGCTTAGATTCAACACGATCTGCTGCAATTGGGTGATGTCGCCCTGAATCACCAACTCATCTGAACAGATATCCTGCTCCACATGTATATTCTTGGGAATACTAAGCAGCGTCAGTTTCAGGGCTTCTTTTATAAATGAGCTCAACGATAGATGATGCAGCTCGACCTGTTCCTTACGCGCAAAAGACAGCAGCTGTGAAATCATATTGGCAGCCTGGGTGCGAGCCTGATCAATCATCGATACGCGGGCCATCAGTTCGGCATTATCTTTTAAATTGATTTGCAGCAGGAATACATTGCACGAGATACTGGCCAGAATGTTGTTGAAATCATGGGCAATGCCGCCAACCAGCACGCCGAGGGCTTCCATCTTCTGCGCATGCAATAGAAGCTCTTCACTCTCCTTTAAAGCCTTGGCTGTGCTTTCGTGATCTTCGATCTCTTTCTGCAGTTGTTCATTGGTTTTTCTTAATTCACTGGTCTTCATGGCAACGTGTTCCGCCAGACCTTCCTGCATCTCTTCCAGGGCCTCGACCATCCCATGGTGACGAACATGCAATTGTTCGAGCTGCAGCTCAAAGGCCGCGGCAATCAGCGAGAAAAACAGGAAAACACCCGGAAAATACATGAGAACGGCATCGCTATATGGAAGTGTAATCATCCCTGTAATATGCATGGCAATGAGTAGCGCAATCACCATGGCATAGGCTAAAACCCAGTACCAAGCTAAAGCCAGCCCCACCAAGAGAAAGGCAAGAAAAGGCACAACCAGTGACCATATGATGCCAAAATCTGCGATGCCACCATCGATAAACACGGCGATGAACATGAGAAGCGCGGTGCTCATAATAATATTGCTAAAATAGGGAAGGAATTTTCTATACTGATTGACCTTGAAACATGGCAACAAAATGGAAAAAGTGAAAATCTCAACCAGAGCAAGCCCAATGCGGCCTGACGAAATATTGATGATGGCGAAAATGGCGGCAGTCGGTGTTGCTATCGAGGCAATAAAGATGATGGCCTGGCATTGGAAATCAATGTCCTGAGCCTTGTCCAGAGGAAAGCCTGAAAATAATCGAGGGATCTTCATTGATTTAAACACGATTTGGACACCTCTCTTCCCGCATCAAATTTACACCTCTCCGATGTAGTTTAAAAGCACACGATCAGGAAGTAGCCTGAATCTCCAAGTCATGTATCACCCTTATTCATTAAAACCTCGACAATGAAGATTGATACAAGGCTTTGAGTTGCAAATTAGACATATGTCGACTTATTGGCCTATAGTTACTGCATCACAAGGGATGGGGGATTTATATGATTGCCGCCCCTATTTCTGAAATGGAAGTGGTTCCAAGTTACTCATTTTAATCCTGCTATCTTGGCTTGCTAACGGCAGATGGGGGAAACTAGAGGTATTTGGAGCTTTATTTTGCTAAATCGTTGCATAAAAAATAATAGAATTGTTCTTACAGGTATTTTTTTTGGCCTTCTTGTCTGGCCGGTAGATGCTTTCATTGATTCATCCTTAATCTATAACGATGATTTTGTTGATGAGATGTTTTACCCCTCTACAGTCGAAGTGTATATCAGGCTGTCAGCTTTGTTTTTGTTTATTGTGTTCTCCTTGATTGCTCAAGCCATAACTAAAAATATTATGACTGTTTCTGAAATTTCTAAAGCTCAAGAATCCAAGCAAATTGAAACCGAAAAGAAACTCAATGAGACACTCGACAAATTAGCCAGCTACAAGAATATTGCTGTTCAACAGGAGCTAAGAATGGGCGAAATGAAGCAGGTGGTTCACCAGCTTCTGGAAGAGCCCGAGTCGAAAAAGAAATAATATTCCGCTCATCCTTTATAAACCCACCCCAATGAGGCCCAGCCAAAACCAGAGTCCATTCACAGACCAGCGGAGGGGGACAAAGGCATGTCAATTCCCCTAGCACACCATAGAGCGCTTTTCCCCTTTCCTTGAGATAAAAAGGGCTGGCGCTAGTCTGCACAACCCAAACGCATCAGGAGTCAGCATGTTCCAGCTTTACTACAACCACGCAGCACGAGCCCGCGATGATGTTCTATCAGGTCTCACCGTCGCCTTTGCATTGGTGCCGGAGGCTGTTGCCTTTGCCTTCGTGGCCGGCGTGAATCCGCTGGTCGGGCTTTATGGCGCTTTCCTGATGGGCCTGGTCACATCCATCATCGGTGGCCGACCCGGCATGATTTCCGGTGCTACCGGCGCTACCGCCGTGGTCATGGTCGCACTTGTCGCGCAATACGGCGTGGAATACCTGTTTGCTGCCGTCGCACTGACCGGCGTGTTCCAGGTCATCTTTGGCGGCCTGAAATTCGGCAAATACATCCGCATGGTGCCTTATCCTGTAATGCTGGGCTTTGTGAACGGCCTGGCGATGGTGATTTTTCTGGCCCAGATGGATCACTTCAAAAGCGAAGGTGCCGACGGCATCATGCAATGGCTCGCAGGCCCACCGCTGTTCACCATGGTAGGTCTTGTTGTCCTGACCATGAGCATCATGTTCTTCTTGCCCAAGATCACCCGCGCCTTCCCTGCCGGTCTGGCAGCCATTATCACCATCAGTCTGATTGTTATTTTTGGCGGAGTGGACACCAAAACCGTGGGTGATATCGCCGATATCAGCGGCGGCTTCCCGGCCTTCCATATTCCTTCGGTGCCAATGAATCTTGAAACCCTGTGGATCGTTCTGCCCTACGCCGTGATTCTGGCCGGTGTGGGCCTGATCGAATCCCTGCTCACCATGAGTGTGGTTGATGAAATGACCGGCACGCGCGGTCAGGGCAACCGCGTGTCCATCGGCCAGGGTGTGGCCAACACGGTCAACGGCTTCTTCGGCGGCATGGGTGGTTGCGCCATGATCGGCCAGACGATGATCAATGTTTCCTCCGGCGGCCTACGCAATCTTTCCGGTATTTCCGCAGCCCTGTTCCTGCTGGTATTCATCATGTTTGCCTCCGACCTGATCGCCATGGTGCCGGTCGCTGCCCTTGTCGGCCTGATGTTTATGGTGGTCGTCGGCACCTTCGAGTGGGGCAGCTTCAATCTATTGAAAAAAGTTCCGCGCGAGGACTCCATTGTCGGCATATTGGTGGCCATCATCACTGTGTTCACTGATCTGGCCACCGCCGTGATTATCGGCGTGATTGCCAGCGCCCTGGTTTTCTCCTGGAAGCAGGCGCGCCACATCTATACCATCTCTGAAGATCAGGCGGATGGCTCGCGCATCCACCGGGTGCATGGTCCATTGTTCTTCGCCTCGGTGCATCGCTTTGGCGAGCTGTTCCATCCCGAGAATGATCCGGATGAGGTATATATCGACTGTGCGATGTCGCGTATCGCCGACCATTCGGCTATCGAGGCGATTGATAGCCTTGCCGAGCGCTACAAGCAGGCCGGGAAAACATTGCATCTGACCCATCTAAGCCCCGAATGTGTACAATTGTTGACCACGGCTGCTGATCTGGTTGAGATAAACTTCAGCGAAGATCCCAACTACCACGTCGCCGACGACAAGCTGGCCTAGGTCAGCAACGTTGTGTCATTGATTGCCGCCACGAATCGCCAGCGATAGCATCCTTCTCATGCAGCGACGCAACAGCCATGGCTGACACAGCCAAATACAGCACACCTGCCATTCATATGGGTGTACTCCGTGGTATTGAGGAAATACGACCTAATATCAGCGGCAAGCATCTCGATATCGGTAGCGGTGACGGCAGTCTGATTCACCTGCTGGGCCAGCATTTCAAACTGGACAGCTCCGCCTGCGACTATATCGATAGTTTGATGGAACTTGCCGGACAAAAGGTGGATGTGGTCAATCTCGATCTCGAACCCCTGCCCTATCCCGATGGCACATTTGATCTCATCACCTTCACCGAGGTGATTGAGCATGTGGAAAACCATCGTGCTGTGCTGCGCGAGATTCAACGGGTGCTCAAGCCCGGCGGTGTGGTGCTCATCACCACACCCAATATCCTCAACCTCAAGTCCCGTTTAAGATTTCTATTCTTCGGCTTCTGGAACCTGTTCGGTCCGTTACATATTTCGGCCAGCGACAAATACAGCACCGGCGGGCATATCAATCCGATTTCCTATTTCTATCTCTGTCATTCGCTGCATGATGCTGGGCTAGCACCGGGGTATTCGGGCATCGACAAAGCGCAACGCTCATCGATTCCTGCACTGCTACTGCTATGGCTGCCGATTAGCCTGCTTTCCCGCCGGGCTATGGCGCGCGAAGAGCGCAAGTACCGTACCGTGGATGAGACCAATAAGCCTATCGTGAAAGAGATGAATCGCTGGCGGATGCTGCTCGGACGAACCATCGTCGTTGCAGCCGAAAAGTCTGCTATGAACCAGAATTAATCCACCATAAAGGACAGAGAGTTCGCAAAATATGGTTTTTTTTGATTCTGGGGCCCACTTGTAGCTGTGCCGGAACGGACGCTAGCCCGGCGGAATAGGGCGAAAAAAGGCATTTGTCCTGCCGGTTCGCACCCGCCGGGTGTGCCCGGACCGGATGTCACAGCTAGCCGTGGGCGGCCTTCTTTGCTTCTTTCTTGGCCGCGCAAGAAAGAAGAATAACTTCTGTTCAGCTCTTAGGCCCTAGGCGACGACGCCAGCCTTCTCCGCCCAGCAACATTCTTCATACACCGGACAGAGATGACATTTAGGCTTGCGTGCCGTGCACACATAACGCCCGTGCAAGACCAGCCAGTGATGCGCATGCCGCAGGAATTTTTTCGGTATCGCTTTCAGGAGACCCTTCTCCACGGCCAATGGTGTTTTACCCGGTGCCATGCCGGTGCGGTTGCCAACGCGGAAGATATGCGTATCCACAGCGATGGTCGGCTTCCCGAAAAGCACATTAAGCACGACATTGGCAGTTTTACGACCCACCCCGGGTAGCTTCTCCAGCGCCTCACGCTCATCCGGCACTTCCCCGGCATGGTCACGAACCAGCATCTGGCAGGCAGCGATAATATTTTTTGCCTTGCTATTGTACAGACCGATGCTGGAGATGTGTTGCTTCAGCCCTGCCTCGCCTAAATCAAGGATAGCCTGCGGCGAATTGGCCAGGGGAAATAATCTGGCCGTAGCCTTGTTCACGCCCACATCAGTGGCCTGCGCCGATAGAATCACAGCGCACAATAATTCAAAGGGTGTTTGATACTGTAGTTCGGTGACCGGTTCTGGATCAGCTGCCTGAAGTTTTTCGAAAAACCGGGTAACGCGGGCGCGCGACATGGGCTTGGTAACAGCTAAACCCATGCCTGCGGAATTACTGATTTACTTCGTTAAGGGTGAGTTTTGCCTGGCGCTTGATGATTTCTCCGGTAGCAGAGAATTCATCCTCCATGATCTCCACGCTGCGCGCAGTGATATTCTTGATACGCCCATTGTCGCGACCGATATAACTACCCACGCGCACCACATAGCCCTTGCCCTCAGGATCCTCCACCATGGCCGCACGACTGGCACCCATCTGCATGATGGCAACCAATCTCAACGCTCCGATATCAAATGCCTCCAGTGGCTCCGGATCACGCCCGCCCCCTGCACTGCGATGCATTTCCAGGCGCTGCTTGCTCTGTCTCTCCAACACTCTCAGATAGGACTCGAACGGATCACGCATCTTGGGGATATCAATCTCGGGAGCCTTGATGCGATGCTTTTCGCTTTGCGGCATTTGCTCTGCTGCGGCAACACCCGAATCAGCGGCAAACGCCTCAGTCATGGCTGAGGGCGCCATCCACAAAGCAGCAACAAATAACATCGCAACGGCTAATGCGCCTTTCATTCCGGACACTCCCTGAGCCATGTTTAACCTCCAAGCCTGCTCGCAGATGAACAGACGAACTTCATTATTACCTTCTGCCCATGCTGGAACGGAAAAAACTCGCCGTCAAATACAGTATGCATTGCGGCAAACTCAGAAGCGGACAAGGCCACCGACAAATGGCCCGGAAACCACATTATCAAGCAGTACGCCGGAACGACTGACCTTCAGATCGATCAACCGATAACCAACATACACACCCACGGTTGGCAAAGGTGAAAACTCCACCTGCATCTCACTATCAAGAAAATGGTTACCAGCATAACCAAGATATCCTGCGCGCCCGGTCAGGCCGACAAGATCGGAAAGAGCTACCCTGCCACGCGCGCCGAGAGTGGGAATAGGCAAAGTCGTGGAAACAGACTGTGTCAAACCGGTTGTTTTGTCCGTCATGCTTGATGTTGCGTGCACAATCTTGACTGCAGCCTCGACACCAAGCTGCAGGCGACTGGGAAGATCGTCCATATTCAGTAGATAATAAGTCAGCGATGCATCGAACACATCCGCCTCCAGACTGGCATGCACTGTATTGCCTGCCGCATATGTCTGCCCATTATATTGCACGGCGGTACCCAGCACCCCGTCGCCGCTGAATTTGATTGGAAAATAATTCAGGCCGGCACGAAAATCGCCTAGCTGCAGTGCCGCCTCCACAGTCATCTGATTACTGCGCGCAAGATGCAAGGTGGAATCGACATTGACCGGGGTGGCAGCAAGCCCTCCTGCTGCAGCACCAAAGGATCCGCGTGCATCCAGTGTCATATAACCGGCCTTGAGCATCACTGTCTCATCGGCATACAACTTGACGGAAAACAGCAGATGTACCAAAACAGCCATGGCAATCACAAAACCTCGCCAAATCAAGGTCCTGGTATCCTCGTTTATCGGGTGGCTTCTCCATGTCAATGTCATATCAGCCTCCTTGGCGGGGAATTCGTTTAAGCCGTCGCGAAACCTGCACTGATTGCCCCACCCCCTACCGTGACTGCAGTCACACACTGCTTTTAGCCGGTCGATGCGTTATCCTTGCGCATGCGGCAAACTGGACTTGCAAGCTCTGCGGAGACGACACCCCATGAATATTCTCGGTATTGAAACCTCATGCGATGAAACGGCAGCTGCGGTGTGGCATTCGCAAGCAGGGGATGGCGGTCGCATCCTTGGAGAAAAAGTCGCCTCGCAAATTGAAACCCATGCCCGATTCGGTGGCGTGGTTCCCGAGGTTGCCTCTCGCGAGCACCTTGCCACCCTACCAATGCTGGTTGAAGAAGTGCTGCATCAGGCTGGCATTGCATGGCCGGATCTGGATGCCATTGCCGTCACCGCTGGTCCCGGCCTGATGGGGGCGCTACTGGTCGGCACAGCGTGGGCAAGGGGTGCAGGCTGTGTGAACAATATCCCGGTGTTACCGATACACCATATGGAAGGACATCTGCTGGCACCGGGGCTCGATCACCAACTCCCTCCGTTCCCGTTTGTTACTTTACTGGTATCGGGGGGTCACACCCTGCTGGTACGGGTGGACGGTATTGGCTGCTACGTGCAGCTCGGTCAAACCATCGATGACGCTGCGGGGGAGTGTTTTGACAAATCAGCCCGCCTGCTCGGCCTGCCTTATCCGGGGGGCCCTGCTATCGCCCGCTTGGCCGAGAGTGGTGATGCCAAACGATTCACCCTGCCAAGGCCCATGATGAACCGGGACAATCTGGATTTTAGTTTTTCGGGCCTGAAAACAGCGGTGATGTATGCCGTGCGAAAAATAGATGACATGGACGAACAGACATGTGCCGATATGGCAGCATCTGTCGAGGCGGCTATTTGCGAGGTGTTGGTTGGCAAAAGCATCCGCGCCTGCCTGCAAACCGGTAGCCAGCATCTGCTTATTGCTGGCGGCGTAGCGGCCAACCTAACCTTGCGTCGCCTGCTAGAGACCCAGGCAGGGGAAAAAGAGATTGAGGTGCATCTACCACGCCTCGAGCACTGCACCGACAACGCCGCTATGATTGCGTACGCTGCGGCGCAAAGAATGGAGCAGGGAATCGCTGTTGCGGAAAACTGGGATGCCCGACCGCGCTGGCCGCTTGAGGAACTAAGCTCACAATAAAAAAGTGCGGATGCTATACGCTTCGCACTACCTATTTTACAACTCGGTACCCCAGCCACTTGGCAGGTTCTGGGTGATATCTTCTGCCTTGGCGTCGCTTGCTGCGGTCGCAGCTGCAGCAGCCTTTGAGCGGTACTGCATGTTGCTTTGTGAGCCGACAGCATAAACCTTTGTACCCTTGGCATGACCGGAAAAACCGATGAAATCAGTGCCGGTATCGTAGCCCGAGCTGCTATCCGCTCCCGTCACGGGATAAACACCCACCACAAAACCGACGCCGGAAGGTACGGTGGTTCCGGGAAGAATACCGGTTGGTCCCGGTCCATCACCAGCTGGCGTTCCAATATAAACTTGGCCATTCAACCAATAATTGGATTCCGCGGTGGTGATAAAATGAACATAAGAAAGCGCTGCCGAATTAAAGGCCCTGCTGCGATATTCGCTGAAGGCAGGTAGGGCGATGGCCGCCAGAATGCCGATAATGGCGATGACAATCATCAGCTCAATGAGGGTGAATCCACGGTTTTTCTTCTTTGACTCTAGAAACTTCATAGGCGAACCCTCTTGAGAAACAAATTCGGCGCTCTGTAGTCGAGCGTATAGCCTTTTTCCATGCGTGGAAGCTGCCTGACATAGTCGGGAACCAGTTCATCCAACTTCCCGGGGGGCCTGTTCACGCTGTGAATGTATTGTTCCAGCGCGATCTGCACAAGCAGGCCCTTTTCAAATGCCTTGATTTCATCCTGATAGCGTGCTTTTTCTGTTTCGTCCTTACTGCTGGCCTGCATCCCTTTCAACCAGATAAGCCCGCTGCGAATATTGCCACCCTCCGCAGCCAGCATGCTGGCCAGATGACCAATCCAGCGCGGAGCGCCATCAATCTGACTGGCTTCTCGCAGGGCTTCCGCTGCCTTTGCTGGCCGATTCAGATAATGCGCAAAATTAAACCCCTCGAAAAACGGTATGACTACTTCATTGGGTAGGGCAATTCGTCCCTGCTGCATGATCTCGTTGGCCAGCGTGGCAAATCTTATACCTCTGTGGGCCAACACGCCTTCGCTACGATAATAGGTATCCAGCATCCTTGGATGAAGCTGGCTCATAGCTACGAAGTGCTGCCCCATCACCTCAAGATTCCCTTCATCCGGCATGCTGCTCAGGCCGCCGTAATAGACGGCGGCCTTGATGAACAAGGCTTCGGCGATAAATTGATTAAGATAGCTATGCCCGACAATCTCAAGAACCGGCGTGGGCAATGTCGGCGATATATCCCTGCTCTTATATGACATCTGCTGATCTATGCTAAGAAAAAGCATAATGTATGCAGCAATCAGCAAAGGGGGCAGTACAAGGGCAGCCCGCCTCATCATTATAAAATATCCCTGCGCTGATAGATAAGGCAGGCCAGAAACAGGATCAGCACCATATAAAGGACGATCATGGAAAATGGCAACCATGCCTGCATACCAATCAATGCCTCGATTCCCTCATGACTTAACACAGCATCTTTCAAATCCAGCCTGCCAAAATCAGGAAATAGCATTCCCATACCCTGCAAGACAGTCACCATGCCCTGATCCGATGCATTGCCACCATGGGCTTGACTCATTGAGGCCCTGACCACGGGCAGGCCTGAACAAATCAGGGAATAGGCCAGCGTTATCAGCATCACCGGAAAAGCTCCCCGAATCACAGCTGAAATCAACATCGCTACAGTCAAATGGGCGAGCAGAATTAGCTGCAAGCCTCCCCAGGCCACACAGAAATGCAGCCCTGAGAATACCGGAAAATACGCCTCTCCAACCAGCGATCTGGCCCATAGCAATTCGGCCGCAGCCAAGCCACCCAACAACACCTCAAAACACAACAATAACAGTGACAAGCCTGCCATCGTTCCCAACACATATTCAGTGCGCGAGATGGGACGAGCCAGAATACTGTCAATGCTGCGATGACCTTCATCCCAGGCGATAGCCTGAACAGCATAAAAAAGGATGAAGATCATGCCGGCCGTAAACATGATGGTGAACTGAAAATCACTGATCACCCGGCCCAAGTCGTGACCGAAAAAATCCATAAACAGAATGCCGAACAATTCAATCAACAGTGCAAAGACGCACAGTCCCCAAACGGCATTGCGCCTTAGACCATTAAGGAAGGTGATATAAGCCAAGGCCATGATACGGTTCATGACTGAGAACCCTTCACCAGCCGGACAAAGGCATCCTGCAGGTCTTCACACCTCGGCCTGACCTCAGTGATCTGCTCCGCATACTTGTGCAATAGCCCAGTCAACTCAGCCTCACTGCCTGCTTCCAGTTCCTTTCCGTCACGCATACTCACGATTGTTCCAGATGATGCCGCACAAAGGTCGGTGATCGCACCGGCATAAAGAAGATTTCCCTGATGCAGGATGGCCACCTGATCGGTGATACGCTCAACATCATCAAGCAGATGCGAGCAAAACAGAATGCTCTTCCCTGCAGCGCGTAAATCATGGATCAGGGCGATGATTTCGGCCCGACCGATCGGATCAAGACCGGACATCGGCTCATCCAGAATGAGTAGTTCGGGATCATGGATCAGGGCTGCCGCAAAGCTCGCCCGCTGCTGCATACCCTTGGAGTATTCACTCAGCCTGCGCTGCCTTGCCTCCCATATGCCTAGTCGCTGCAACAGGATTTCCGACCGTTCGGAGATATCCTGCTTCTTCATGTCGCAACAACGTCCGGCGAAATGTAATAATTCCATACATGTAAGATTAGCAGGGAAAGTCGATGTTTCCGGCAGATAGCCGATATGCTGGCGCAGGCTTGGGGAGCTTTTCCCCTCACCCATCACGAGCACCTTACCTTGATCCGGCTGCATATAACCCATCATCAGGCGGATGCTGGTGCTCTTGCCTGCGCCATTCTGACCGATCAAGCCAAGGGTTTGCCCTTTCGCCAAGGCAAATGAAACCCCTTTCAGGGCATGCTGAGCCGGGGAGCGATTAATCTGCCTCGGGTATGTTTTATGAACATCATCAAACTCAATCATATAAGCACAACCCTGCGTCACTTTCATATAAAGAAAAAGGGGATGGCGCAAACCATCCCCTTCTGTTCTCAGCTCAACAGCAAGGATTACATTGCGTTGTATCCGTTTGCTACTGTTGCATCAAGCGTGTTGTTGGTGGCTGCGCCAATGGCTGCAAAAGCCGTGCCCGCAGCAACTGTTTTCTGATACGTACCCGACTGGTCGGTCTCAGCCGCATATATCTTATTGCCGCTGGAATGCTGCGCGGTAATGGTAGCAGCAGTCTCATTGGCATCGGTATCGGCAGCCAGACTCACGTTGTTACTAAGGGCCACAGGCGTTGATTGAATCACTGCGGCAGTATTAGCTGCTGTCGCAAGCCATCCACTGGCGGTCAAGGTTGCACCGGCACCAGCAGCGCCCGCTGTGGCAGCAGCAGCAACAGATGAACCGTAGTTCTGGAAATCGGCAAACAGAGCCTCTTCTCCCAAGCGAGCCGTGTTCAGATCAGATACGGCAGCCGAATTGAATGCACGCTCACGATAGCTGGCGAACTGCGGAATGGCGATGGCTGCCAGAATGCCGATAATGGCCACCACGATCATCAACTCAATGAGGGTGAAGCCCTTTTCTTCTTTGTTATAAGTCAGTTTGGTCATCATTTTGTTTCTCCTTTTTGTCCTTTCCCGGGAATCTTTGTATTCGGTCAGGGCTGATGGTGCACGATAGCGGGGATACAAATCAAGCCCTGTGAGCCCTATCACACAGCGCCATACAGCTTTAAAATTCGATTTGTAATTAAAGACGATTTGTATCGCCTTGTCACGCACGAATCGAAATACCCTCGCATCCTTTGCCACAAAGCCATCAAAAAGGCCTTACCATGCAGAAAAGCCCTCGCCACGATATTGCAGTGATTCGGCTATGTGCGATGCCGCAAGCTTCTCATCCTCGGCCAAATCGGCAATCGTGCGTGCCACCTTCAGGATACGGTGATAACTGCGCGCCGAAAGGGAAAAACGCTGCATGGCCGTATCGAGCAGTCTGGCACCATCAGCATCAGGATGTGCATGCCGCTCAATCTGTTGCTGGCTCATGCGGGCATTCACCCCGCCATCCCCGAGCCTGTCGTACTGCCGCTGACGGGCAGCCAAAACACGCATCGCCACATCCCGCGAACTTTCTCCCGGGCGCATGCGAGCAAGCTCATCCTTATTCACCGGCGGCACATGCACCTGCAGATCGAAGCGATCCAGCAAGGGGCCGGAAATGCGCTGGCGATAGCGATTGATCTGTGAAGGAGAGCATGTGCAGGCGCGTGTTGGATGCCCGAGATAACCACAGGGACAGGGATTCATCGCCGCCAGCAACTGAAAGCGTGCCGGAAACTCCAGGGTGTCGGAAGCACGTGCGATGCACACCTTGCCGTCCTCCAGAGGCTGGCGCAGCACTTCCAGAACCGGCCGCTTGAATTCCGCCAACTCATCGAGAAAAAGCACACCATAGTCGGCCCGTGACACCTCGCCGGGACGCGGCGTGCTGCCGCCACCGATCATGGCCACATCGGAAGCGGAATGATGCGGCGACCTGAAGGGTGGTGAACTGTCATGCAGACTGCGTCCAGTATCACCGGAAACGCTGAAGATGCGTGCCACCTCCAAGCGCTGTTCCAAGGTCAGCGGCGGCAGAATGCCGGGCAAACGCTTGGCCAGCATACTTTTCCCCACGCCCGGAGGGCCACTCAATAGCATGTGATGACCGCCGGCCGCGGCTATCTCCAGTGCGCGCCGAGCCTGCAACTGCCCACGGATATCGGCCAGATCGGGAAGATCCTTATCCAATTCTGTTGATTTCTGTGGCTCTGCATAAGGGGTAAGCAATGAGCGTCCGGCCAAGTGGGTAACCGCCTGCAATAGACTGGTCGCCGGCAACACATTCATGCCAGACACCATGGATGCCTCATGCGCATTACCCTCGGGAACAATCAAGCTGGTAAATCCCTGCTCACGGGCAAACATGGCCAGAGGCAGAACGCCGGGCACAGGATTCAAACGCCCATCCAGCGCCAATTCGCCGAGCATGAAGGGGAAGCTTGCGACCTCTTCAGCCGCTTTGAATTGTTCGCTGGCCAGTAGCAGGCCCATGGCAACCGGAAGATCGAAATGCGCGCCGTCCTTACGCCGGTCGGCAGGAGAAAGATTGACGGTAATATGACGCAGAGGGAACTCAAAGCCGGAATTAAGCAGTGCAGAACGCACCCGGTCACGCGCCTCGCGCACTGCTGCCTCTGGCAGCCCGACCATATTCCAGGCCGGCAGGCCGCGCGACAAATCGACCTCCACATCAACCGGTTCAGCCTGCAAGCCCCTGAGGGCCGCGCTTGGCAGCCTCGAAAGCATCCCCCCCTCCTATTGTTATACGTACTAGCCTTGCTTCTTACTTCTTGGTTCTAGCTTCCAACTCCTCGATGCGAGCTTCCAACTCGGCCATTTGCTCGCGCGTTTTGTTCAACATGGCCTCGGCGACCTGCATACGTTCGCCTTTGACGACATCAAGATCTGAGAAAGCACTCTCCAGAATCGATTTGATCTGCGTCTGCGCCTCCTGCTTCACACCACCCATAAGGCGCAGCCCTGCGGCCACCTTTTCTGCGATATCATCAAGTATCGCCTGATCTACTGCCATCATCCACCTCCGCAAACTGCTATTGCAAGTCTAGGGATTGCGCAAACAGAGGTCCATGCCTGCCTCATGCGCCATCTCCCTTTAGATATCCCTTGATGTATGCCTTTTGTCCGGATGGCAGCTTGATCTTCAACCAACCGATATTCCCGTTCATGGTGACATTCAACTTTGCTCCGGGCCGGAACCAACCAAGCTTCTCAGTGCTTGTATCCGGCTTCAGATAAATACTGTCGTAATCTGCAAACTCGAAATGCGCACCTTCATCCACCTGTTCAGATGCTGTGCGCACTTCCTTGATTATGGCCGCCTCGACCGAGCCTTCTTTCGAAAATCCGCGATGCGCTGAAATCGTCAAGGTGATCAGATTCTGCGTCTGCCGCCTCAGGCTAATATCGCCATCAAGCTCACCATTGCCGAATTCTATAAGGTATCCATCCGGCACAGGCACAAGCACATTCACATGCAGACTCATGTGCTCCAGACCCTTTTGTACTGATGCCAGCGAGCGCTGCATATCAAGCGCAAGACTGACATCCTCACCCTTGAAATAGCCCACGGCACGGTCCACCAGAACGCCCGGGACGGCCGCCACTGCCGCTGCAGCGGCACATCCACCCAAGAGCAGCGAACTCAGCAGCAACAGCCTCAAGCGCATCAGCTTCCCCATCGTTGCATCTCCTCAGGCTCCAGCCCCAGATGGACAAGTACGCGATCCACCATGAAATCAACCAACTCCCCAATGCTCTGCGGGCGATGATAAAAACCGGGCATGGCTGGAATCATGTGCACACCGAGATTCGACAGCTTTAGCATATGCTCCAGATGAATGCTCGAAAGTGGCGTCTCGCGAGGCATCAGCACCAGTCTGCCACGCTCCTTGAGCATCACATCGGCAGCTCGTTCAATGAGGTTATCGGAGGCGCCTGTTGCAATTCGGGCCATAGTACCCATCGAACACGGCACGATGGCCATGGCATTCATGCCAGAAGAGCCGGAAGCAGCTGGAGAAAACCAGTCGTTTAGTGCATAGCTCTTCAATCCGGTGGCAGAAATCCTCAGCCTGTCAGCAAGATATCCGGCCACATCCTCAGGACTATCAGGCAGAACAATATCCGCCTCCTGCTTAAGCACCACACGCGCAGCATCGGAAATCAGCAGGTGCTGCTCCACACCGGACTGCCCCAAACGCTCAATCAGGCGCAGCCCATATGCCGCACCCGATGCGCCGGTCATGGCGACGATCAAGCGTTGTTTGCGACTGGTATCTGTCATATGGCTTATCCCTCGCCTACATTTTAAAGCTATCGCCCAGATACAGGCGACGCGCATCCGGATGCGCCACTATTTCATCTGCCGTACCCTGAACAAGGATCTCCCCGGCATTCATCAGGTAGGCCCGATCGCAGATCGAAAGTGTATCGCGCACATTATGATCGGTAATTAAAATACCAATGCCTCGTTTCTTCAGATCGGCAATGATGCTTTGAATATCCTCAACAGCAATCGGATCCACACCGGCAAAGGGCTCGTCGAGTAATAGGAATCTTGGATCGGTAACCAGTGCACGGGCAATTTCTGTGCGTCGCCGCTGACCACCGGACAGGGTATAGGCCTTCTGGTGCTGAACCCCTTCAATACCCAGATCAACCAGTAAACTCTCCAACTTTTCATCCACCAAAGCAGGCGGCATGTCCAGCGTTTCAAAGATACCAAGCAGGTTTTCACGCACGGTCAGCTTGCGGAAAATACTGGCTTCCTGCGGCAGATAACCAATACCCCGGCGTGCCCGACGATGCATGGGCAGATGCGTAATATCTTCTCCATCCAGGTTTACCAGACCCTCATCGCCGTTAATCAGGCCACAAACCATGTAGAAACAGGTGGTCTTACCGGCACCGTTGGGCCCAAGCAGGCCAACACATTCGCCGGAAAATACGTCGAGGCTGACCGCATGGACAACACATTTTTTGCGGAAGCTTTTACTCAACCCATTGGCTGAGAGGTGGTGCACCTGACTCACGGTTGCGGCTCCTTTTCCTCAGCCATTTCCTCAACATTCCCTTCTGGCTGCACGGACACATCTTCCGGCACTTCGACAGGCGCTGGTTCCACTGCTTCGCCACCGGCCTGAACATCAGCCGCATCCATCTTCTGATCGTCGATGCGTAGGGTCACCCGGCCATTCTCACCCTGAAGAACCTCAGTACTCTTGGAATTAAGATGATGCACGATGGTTTCCCCTGTCACCCGGCCACCCTCCTGCTCCATCACGGCATTGCCGCGCAGGGTGACGATCTGCCTGCTGTTATCAATCACCGCAGAATCGGATGTTCCCTTCTTTTCCCCCTGAATCATGCGCACATGACCCGTGGCCAGCGCGTGATCAATACCGCCACCTTCCTTGCCGTTCTTGTAGAAGGCCCGCAGTTTATCGCAGAACAGTTCAAAATCCTCGCGCACCAGATGCACACGGCCGACAAACAATGCTTCCTGCTTCTTCTCCCAGATGTCCAGATGATCGGATTGCACCGTGACTGTCGCTGCCCATGCTGTTACCGACAGACCTACAACCAGCCCGAACAAGGCAAGGGAAACAAATCCACTTCGGATGTGGCGCGTGATGCGCCCACTCAACTGTTCGAACTGCTTCATGGCATCACCTGCATCTGATTGGGGTGTCTGTCCTCGATCCATGCAGCCTCCTCAACCCGCACATGGTGATTGCTGCGCCAAGCGGTTAAACCGCGGCCACGCGCCTTCGTCAGCTTGCCCTTAATGCGAAAATCGCCGGGAATCACAATCGTATCGCTGCCCTGCGCATAGCTCACATCCTCGGCATACAGGGTCCACTCGTCGTACTGTGCCACCACATCCCCCTTGAACTGAATAGCCTTGCTCAACGGATTAAACCATGCCTCGCGCCCGGTGATTGGAATGCGTCTGTCATCTTCCGAAAATAGCTCCAACTCCGGGGCTGTCAAATGCATATTACCATCCAGCTGCTGTTCTGCCTTCTGGGCCTTTAGACGCCATATCATCTTGCCTGCTTTGCGCTCAATAATTAGCGGTGCATCAACATGCGCCTGCTGGGTTTTCGCTGCCTCGGATTCATCAACAACCTGCAGCTGCTTTTCACTCCCGGCTCGCAACAGGAATACAATCGCCACAACAGCGCCGCCAAGCATCAGAGCCAGAAAAGCCCATTTGATGCCGGTCCACAATTCAGACATGCCAACCACAATCAGCCGGCGTCACCCCATAAGGCGTCTCTACCACCGCCTGCCAGGCATCATTGGCCAGTATCAGCCCCTCAATCACCAAGCGCACTGCCCCACGGCCACCATCACAATCGGCCACCCAGTCCACAGCCGACAACACCGAGGCATGTGCATCACGCGGCGCAAAGCCCAAGCGACACCGTCGCATCGGGGGCAGGTCGACAATATCATCGCCCATGAATGCGCAATCGGATGCCTCCAAGCCAGCCTGCTCAAGCAGCGTATCCAGACCTTCTGTTTTTTTCAGACTGCCCTGAATCACGTATTCGATACCCAGATCGCGTGCGCGGCTGGCGACTACGCCAGAGGTGCGGCCGGTCAGGATGGCCAGCCGGATGCCTGCGCGTTGCAGCATTTTAATACCGTGCCCGTCACGCACATTGAACGCCTTCCACTCCTCGCCGCCGTGATCCATGATAATGCTGCCATCGGTCATTACACCATCCACATCAAGGATCAGCATGCGCACACCCTTTGCCCTGCCTAGCGGAAAATCTGCCTGCTTGTTCTGTTTCATTATGCCTCTCCGGCTCGCAAAAGATCGTGTAAATGCACCACACCGCTCACACCGCCCCCCGCATCAAGCACAAACAGGGTGGTAATTTTTTTCTCCTCCATCAAATGCACAGCCTCGGATGCCAAATGGCTTGCACCGATGGTCTTCGGCTTACCATGCATGACCTCCGCAACCGGACGCGCCAGATCAAAATCGCCCGATTCAAGAATACGGCGCAAATCGCCATCGGTCAGGCAACCGATCAGCTGACCATCTTGCTGCACACCGGTAACGCCAAGGCGATGCGAACTCATGATCATAATCGCCTCTTTAAGTGGAGCCTCCGCTGTCACCATGGGCAGGGCCTTGCCCTTGTGCATCAACTCTTCCACGCGCATCAATTTCCTTCCGAGACTGCCAGCTGGATGAAAAAGAGCGAAATCCTCATGGCTGAATCCACGCTGTTGCAATACCACCACGGCCAGCGCATCGCCCAAGGCCAGTGCTGCCGTAGTCGATGCCGTCGGCGCCAGATTCATCGGGCAAGCCTCCTGCGTCACATCAACGTGCAACACCATATCGGCATGCTTGGCCAGTGACGATGCCGTGTTTCCCGTAACCGCGATCAATGGAATTCCCATGCGCTTGATGACCGGCAGCAAGCCAATCACCTCGGATGTTTCACCGCTATGCGAGAAGGCCAGCACGGCATCCTGTCGGGTTATCATGCCCAAATCGCCGTGCTGGGCTTCAGCGGCATGCACAAAGAAAGCGGGGGTTCCTGTCGATGCGAAGGTGGCGGCGACCTTCTGCGCAATGATGCCCGACTTGCCCATGCCAAGCACAACCAGACGACCATCCAATGGCAGAATGGCCTGCACTGCACGACAAAAATCCCCGTTCAGGGCTGCCGCCACAGCATCAATTCCCGAGGCCTCCAAGCGCAGCACAGTACGTGCATCGGCCAACCACTGTGCATCCATTGATTGTTCTTTTTCCTGCATCATCAACTCCAGGCCAGCTTGTTTATGCCGACTGTCATAGCCTGCATGCGCTCTTCCACCTCGGCACGGAAACGTGCCATTTGTGCTGCTGGCACCGGCTTTGCGGGTTTGCGCTTGATATTCAACGGGTTAATCGCCCGCCCATTCACACGAAACTCAAAATGCAGATGCGGCCCGGTGGCCAACCCGCTCATGCCGACATAACCGATTACCTGGCCCTGCCGTACACGCTTGCCCTTGCGCATCCCTTTTGCATATCTGCGCATATGCCCATAAGCCGTGGAATGCGTGCTGTTCACGTGCCGGATCAGTACAAAACGCCCGTAACCACCTTTCCAACCGGAAAAAACCACTCGTCCTTCGCCCACCGCATGAATGGGTGTCCCGGAAGATGCTGCATAATCCACGCCCCGGTGCGCCCGCGTAAAGCCCAGTACCGGATGCTTGCGGCGCAACTGAAAACGGGAGGAAATGCGACTGAATTTGACCGGTGCCTTCAAATAGGTCTTGCGCATACTATTGCCTTCCGGCGTGTAGTAACCGGTGCTGCCATTGGCAAGCGTGTAGCGGATAGCACGATAGCTCTGCCCTTGATTGATGAACTCGGCAGCACGAATAATTGAACCGATCAATCGCCCCTCAACATCGAAACGGTCCTCGGTCAACACGCGAAAGCGATCTCCGTTGCGTAGATCGCGCACAAAGTCGATATCCCATGCAAAGATATCCACCAGATTCATCGTTGTGCGATCATCCATGCCGGCACGCGCCGCATCACTGAAAAGATTGTCTGTGATTTCGCCTTCAAATGCCTGTGTACGGGAAAAGGCTGTGCGCGGCTGAAGCTTCGCCTTCCAGGCATTGTCTGTCTTGCTCAGATATAGCACGCGCTCATAATCAATCGGATAATAGAGTTCCGGACCAGCCTCTCCTACACGTCCAGAAAAATAACGCCCTGAATTTACCTTGGCCAAAGAATAAGCCGGCTTGGCGGCACGCAAAATATCGTATGCCTCGGTGCGTGAATAACCCATGCGCATCAGAACCGGTGCGGCTGCATCGCCGGGCTTGATGAGTTCGCGCTTCCAGGAGGACGCGGCAGCGGTCTCTTGAACCGACTCGGAGCCAAGCCACTCCTCTTGCGTGGTGCTAATACTGGCCACACTGGTCTCACCACCGCCGGCCAAGGCCCAGACCAGAAACAGGCCGACCACGGCGGCCAGCGCCCATCGGCCGGAATCGCGAAGAGGTAAACGTCGCCACGCAATCGTTGGAAACGATATCCGCCACTTACGCGCCGACTGGGACACAGGCCGCTTACGGGCAATACGTTTGTTCGTGGCTGATGACGAAACCTTGGCTGCAAAATCCTTGTGCAAAAAGCCTCCTGCCGGTGCGACTTGCGCCTGTGGCGCGTCGCTGCTGCAAGTTTCGCATGCTCAGGGCAAAGCAAAACGATGTCAAAGCCGGGAACCGTCTACACATGGACAATCGCAGTGCAATCCATGCACTATTCGAGTTCACTCACCAGACACACACGGAGAACCACTATGCCCAGCTTTGATATCGTATGCGAAACCGACATGCAGGAAATGGATAATGCGATCAACCAGACACAAAAGGAAATCGCCACGCGCTATGATTTCAAGGGTAGCAATTCCAGTATCGAACTGGGCGAGAACGACATCACCATCAAGACCGATGATGATTATAAACTACAGGCAATCGGGGAAATCCTGCGCGCCAAGATGACGCGCCGCAATCTGGAAGCGAAATCACTGGAATATGGCGAAGCAGAGAATGCCAGCGGCGGAACCAAGCGCCAGCTCATCACCATCAAGCAGGGCATCAGTCAGGATCTGGCCAAATCCATGGTCAAGCAGATCAAACAGGAAAAAATGAAGGTGCAAGCCTCCATTCAGGGCGATCAGGTGCGCGTCACCGGCAAAAAGCGCGATGATCTGCAGGAGGCCATTGCCATGATCAAAGGCATGAAAGCTGACCGCCCTCTAAAATTCACCAACTTCCGCGACTGATTACTGGTTCGCGCGGCTGGCGACTATCGGCTACGGGCCGTCATTTAAGTATTGGTGGTAATATGTTTACTCCGCTCTAAGACCCAGCATCTTAGATTGTTTTCATATCCAGCTTTCGCATAATATGAATTAGCTTTTGGAGATGCGATTAAGATTAATTTGCACTTGGGTTCTAATTGCTCTTGAGTAATAACTTGCAACATCTTTCCAATACCTTTGTTTTGATAAGCCTTATCCACCGCTAGGTCTGAAAGATAGCAAGCATAGTGAAAGTCAGTCATAGATCGGGCAATACCAACAAGTTTTCCATCAATCCAAGCGGAGACCATAAGATTACTATTTTTCACCATGCCTTCTATGCAAGTAAGGTCTTCAACAGGTCTGCGCTTTCCAAGCATGGACTTTTCTAACAAATCAATAAATTGACTGGCTAAAATTGGAGAATTTACTTTGTATTCTACATTCATTAATTACTCACCCAACTCAAAAATTTAGACTAAATATCCCAAATCGTGAATAGCCAGGTTGCTACGGCCACACTAGCTACACACGGTCGGCTGCAGTCATCCAAGATGGCCCGGCACCGTCGCTCCAGTTGCACCCATATTTGCCGGGGCGGAAACCAGCCCTTAATTAACCGTCAGGCGGATGAATTTTCGTTTGCCGAGCTTGATCAGATAAGGGCCGCCGACAGCAAGGCGGAAATCCTTGTCAGCCATCTTCTCGCCGTCGATGGACAAGGCATTCTGCTTGATCATGCGCATGGCCTCGCCATTGGAGGCGGTTAGACCTGTTTCAGTCAGCGCGCGGACAATCCACAGGCCATCATCTTCGGCAGCCATGGTTGCCTCCGGCACATCTTCCGGCGTTTCGTTGCGGGCAAACTGGGATTCGAAGCCACTGCGTGCTTCCGCCCCGGCTCCCTCGCCGTGGAAACGCTCCACAATCGTGGCGGCCAGTTGTTTCTTGGCCTCCATCGGGTGCATGGACTTCACGCCTTCAAGATCGATATCGGTGAGTAACTCGTAATACTTCAGCATCAGATCGTCGGAAACGCTCATCAATTTACCGAACTGCTCCTTGGCCGCTTCGGCCACGCCAACATAATTATTCAAGGACTTGGACATTTTGTTCACGCCGTCCAGACCTTCGAGCAGCGGCATGGTGAGAATCACCTGCGGGGCCTTGCCATAGGCTTGCTGCAACTGCCGACCCATCAGCAGATTGAATTTCTGGTCGTTGCCGCCCAGTTCCACATCGGCATCCAGCGCTACGGAGTCGTAGCCCTGAACCAGAGGATAGAGAAACTCATGGATGGCGATGGACTGCCCGCCCTTATAGCGCTTCTCGAAATCATCGCGCTCGAGCATGCGCGCCACCGTCGCCTTGGCGGAAATGCGTATCAAATCGGCAGCAGTCAGATTATTCAGCCATTCGGAATTGAAACGCACCTCGGTCTGGGCCGGATCAAGAATACGGAAAACCTGCTCTTTGTAGGTCTCGGCATTGATCAGCACCTCTTCGTGGGTCAGCGCCGGGCGGGTCTCATTCTTGCCTGTCGGATCACCAATCAAACCAGTGAAGTCGCCGATCAGAAACACCACCTGATGCCCGCAAATCTGAAACTGGCGTAATTTTTCCAAGAGCACGGTATGGCCCAGATGCAGATCGGGAGCCGTCGGGTCGAAACCAGCCTTGATGCGCAAGGGGCGACCCTCTTTTGCCGCTTCCTTGAGCTTTGCCTCAAGCCCGCCATGCGGAAGAATCTCCAGCGTTCCGCGGCTCAATAGCTGTATCTGTTCCTGTACTTTCATTGGCTCACCCATTCTATCGAAGCTTCTCACCCCTGCCTGCGAACACGCGGAAGTCTGGCCATCCTAACGTCCCTGTTCGCATCTGCCACATTGCGCATTATGCTGTGCCCATGCAAACCCCTCCCCTGATCCTCGGCATCATGTCCGGCACCTCTGCCGACGAGGCCATCAGTTTTGATTTTGACGGCCATCCATGCCTATAATGGACAACATTCACCGCTCAACAGGAGGCCAACCATGAATGCACTGCAAGAGATTGAGAATCAGGCTATGCATCTGGACCAGGCTGAGCGTGCCTTACTCGCCGAGCACTTGATTGCCTCGATAGACTCAGGCGAAGATATTGATGCTGAGGAGCTATGGCTCAAGGAAGCGGAGAGACGCTATCAGGCCTACCGTAACGGACAGGCTTCAGCCTCACCAGCGGATGAGGTTTTCTTAAGAGCAGCGCAATCCCTGAAATGACCCGCATTGTCTTCCTTGATGCAGCAGAGGAAGAAATGCTGGAAGCCGCAACTGGGTTCTCCTCAACAGGGAAATATCAGACGGTTCATTGTAAGGCGGTTCCCATACGCTCTGCTTTATCGCACCGATCCACACGAAATTATTGTCCTCGCGGTCATGCACTTGCGCCGCAGGCCCGGTTATTGGAAGAGCAGGGCATGAATGCATGCTTTATATAAAGTAGACCTATTATTATGGTGAGAACGACGATGAATTTATCCCCCCCTCTGATCCTCGGTATCATGTCCGGCACCTCTGCCGACGGCATTGATGTAGCCATCATGCGCATGCCCGCCAACACAGATACCCCGCCCGAACTGGTGCATTTTCTCAGTTGCCCGATGCCGCCACGCCTGAGCGAACCGATACTCCGCCTGGCCGAGCCGGGCGTAAACGAAATTGACAGCATGGGCTCACTGCATGTGCAGCTTGGGCACGCCTATGCAGCAGCAGCCATGCAGACCATTGCTGCCGCCGGTCTGCATGCAGGCGATATTACCGCCATCGGCTGCCACGGCCAGACCATCCGCCACCGCCCCAAGGATAAGCATCCCTTCTCCCTGCAGATCGGCTGCGCCTCGACCATCGCCGAGCGCACGGGCATTACCACCATTGCCGACTTCCGCAGCCGCGATATCGCAGCGCACGGGCAGGGTGCACCGCTGGTACCCTTTGCCCATCGCCAGTTATTCGCCTCGGATGATGCGGACATCGCCGTACTCAATATCGGCGGCATTGCCAATATCACCTGGTTGGGCAAGGACGGCAGCACCACCGGCTTCGACTGTGGACCGGGCAATATGCTAATGGATGGCCTGATGCTCGCCCTTTCCGACGGGCGCGATAGTTATGATGAAGATGGCGCACTGGCGGCATCCGGCCAGATATGTAAGCCCCTGCTAAAGGAGTTGCTGAGCATTCCGTTTCTAAACAGAACGCCGCCCAAATCGACAGGCCGGGAAGAGTTCGGCAGTCAGATAATCGATTCGATTCTAGGCTGGCCGGATATCAGCGATGCCGATCGCCTGGCCACGGCCTGCGCGCTGAGTGTGGAAGCGATTGTGGGAAGTATTCGCTTTCTGCCCAATCCACCAGAGCGTTGGCTGGTATGCGGTGGCGGCGCAAGCAATACACACCTGATGCGTGGTCTTGCCCAACGTCTGGCCCCGGCAAGCATTAGCGGCACGGAAGACTCCGGGATGCCAGAGCAAGCTGTGGAAGCAGCGAGTTTTGCGATACTGGCGCGGCAAACCCTGTGTGGAGCAGTCAATACAGTCGCCGCAGTGACAGGTGCAGCACACGCGGTTTGCGGCGGCGGCATCGCCCCGGGAAACAACTGGCAGGCCCTGCTGCGCGATATCCCCACTTGGACCCGCTAACCCACGCCCTATCAGGCTCTGTGCTGGCCCGCGCCCTGCCGGGCAAGCCCCTGCCGACCCGTTATGTGATTCTTTTGGTGCTATTCACCATGGCCCCGGATGCGGATTTCGTGCTTAAATTCATCTCCGATACCACCTATCTGCAATACCACCGTGGTATCACCCATTCGGTTCTGCTGCTGCCGCTGTGGGCATGGCTGTTTTATTCCTTGCTCCCGGCAAAACGTGCAGAGCAAAAGCTCGCCCCTTGGTTGATCGGCATAGCCATCGCGATGCATATCTTCCTCGATCTCATCACCTCATTCGGCACCATGCTTCTGGCTCCTGTTTCCGACTGGCGTGCGGCGCTCGATCTGGTGTTCATCATCGATCCACTATTCACTGCCTGTCTGCTTCTGCCTTTGCTTGCTGCCATCTTCCGGCCGAAGAAGACGCGAACACTCGCCGTCACGGCACTGATTCTAAGCGCCTCCTATCTGGGGCTGACCGTAGTGACGCACAATAGAGCAATCGAACTTGCCCGCACTGAGCAACCCGGGGCCCAGGCCTATGCCGCCTTGCCATTACCCTTCTCCCCCTATCATTGGCAACTGATTGCCACATGGCCGGGGCACTACAAGCGCAGCGCAGTCAATCTATGGCCGGACTTCCCCGGCAGCGCGCCGTTTTTCCCGCAGTCTTTCATTGATCGATACAAGCCGCCCCTGCAGACATCCGATGCGCTGATCTGGCAGCGCCTGCCAGCCATGCCTACAGCGAACGGCTTGGACAAACTCCCCGGCGTGACCTTTTACCGCTGGTTTTCCCGCTTCCCCGTGCTGCTGACTCAGGATGACAGACATATGGAGTTCGGCGATCTGCGTTTCGGTGCTGGCGTGGAAGGATATGACGCACCTTTCAGACTGCACATCGAACTCGGCGAGACACCCGCCGCATGGCTGATCTGGCGTGAAGGCCGGCGGAGTGAGCTACCGTGATACGCCGCCCCTCACCATTGACTGACATCATCGGCCATGCACACTCGAGCGATATGTGCATGCTGCGTCAAACACCCTTTTTTATTCTTGCCCTACTGCTGCCCTTGGCTGCATGGTCGGCAGACAAGGTAGACACATTGGTGACTGACCCTGTTCGTGCTACCTGTGAAAAAATAGGCAATAAACTGGGCAGCGTGAGCGTGGATGACTGTCTAAAAGCCAAGCTGCAAACCACGGGTGCATGGTCGGTGCAGGGGGATCCGATCCTCATCAAGGAATACCCTCCGCTGAAAAGTCGGTCCCCCAAGGCTCGCATCCTGTTGATCGGTGGCATCCACGGCGATGAATACTCATCGGTCAGCATTGTATTCAAATGGATGCGAACACTGGATAAGTACCATTCAGGACTATTCCACTGGCATGTCGTACCGCTGTTGAATCCTGATGGCTTGCTGCAAAGAAAGTCTGTGCGACTGAATGCCAATGGTGTTGATCTGAACCGCAATTTCCCCACACCCGACTGGTATGCACAAACCCGCGACTACTGGGAGCGCCGCACCCATAAAGACCCGCGCCGCTACCCGGGAGAGGCCGCACTTAGCGAACCGGAATCGCACTGGCTATACGAGGAAATCCGTCAGTTCAAACCCGATGCGATTGTTTCCGTACATGCACCATACGGCGTTCTGGATTTTGACGGGCCTCCCAAAGCACCCAAGCGCATGGGCTATCTGCACCTGAATCTGCTTGGCACCTATCCGGGATCACTGGGTAACTGCGCCGGTGTGCAGCATCGCATTCCGGTGATTACCATGGAACTGCCCAACGCAGGCATTATGCCAAGCGAAGGGGAAATCAATCGTATGTGGCGGGATCTGGTGCGCTGGATGGCGCGCAATCTGCCCAAGCAGGATACGCAGAAGGCCTATGCCGACTTTGACGATATAGCCCGCGCTTTGAATCCACCACCAACAGGCGACCAAGCAAGCGGCGGTTAGGGTTTATTTACAAAGCCAAGGATGAATCAGACCAGCGGTCCATCGAGAAAGGAAACATCTTCCCAAGCCTGGGTCGGCTGTCCGTGAGCATCCCGGAAACGAAGGTTCTGCACCTTGGGTACACGTCGATGCGCCCGTCCATAGCTGTCTTCCTGCATTTCGGTGCCTGAATCGGCGGAAAGGATCATCATGTCTTCAACAAACACGATGTCGGTAATCTCATATTGTTCACCGAGATAGCGCACCCGTCTTCCGACCAGAGCGGCCATGGCCTCTCGGTTTTCAACCAGTCCTTGCAATGCCGGGTCACTCATTTCAGGCTCCTCGCGCGACGAACCCTGTCACAACTGTCTAAAGGCCGCGCCACACTCCCACGGAGGAAGTATGCCACAAACCCTTCCCGTCGCCATACGCAATTACAGTACCGACGGCACGCTTGAGATCGACTGGTCGGACGGACATCAGAGCCGCTACAGCCATGAGTGGCTGCGCGTGCAATGTCCCTGTGCCGACTGCCGCGGCCATACACCAGAGCAAGCCAAGGTGATTAGCGGCAAGGAGCAGGTGCGCATCACGGGTGGTGAACCGGTAGGTAATTATGCCCTGCGCATCAGTTTTGATGACGACCATAACACCGGCCTGTACGAATTTTCAGGCTTGCGGCACACTTTGTGCGGCTGTGCCACATGCAGCGACAAACAGACTGATAAGGAGACGTGCGCCTCGTGATGGAGATATGGACCAATCTGCAAAACTGGCTGCTGCTTGATATTCCGGCAAGCCGCTGGGTCGCGGCCCTGCTTATTCTGTTTATCACCATCGTGGGCCGGCAATGGCTACTCTGGCTATTTGAACGCCTGACCCGGGGCATCGCCAAGCGAACCGCCACCGATCTGGACAATGTATTGCTTGAGGCTGCCGAGAAACCCGCCGGTTGGCTGCTCTACATCATCGGCGTGCTGGCCACCGTGCACGTGCTCAATCCTCCCGAGGCGGTCTTCCCGCTGGTCTCCCTACTCGACACTATCGGACGCATACTGTCGCTGGGCATCGGCACATGGTTCCTGTGGCGCATGATTGATGGTCTCTCAAGCTATTTCAGTGCAAAGGCTGCTCAAACCGAATCCGCACTGGATGATCAGCTCGTCCCGTTTATCACCAAAACCCTGAAGATATTCATCGTGATTACCGCTGTGCTGGTCATCGCCCAGAACATGGGTTATTCGATTTCCGGCCTGATTGCCTCACTCGGCATCGGTGGCATCGCCGTGGCCATGGCCGCTCGCGATACCATCGCCAATGTCTTCGGCTCCGTGATGATTCTCATCGACCGCCCATTCACCATCGGCGACTGGATCAAGGCAGGCGATTGTGAGGGTGTGGTCGAGGAGATCGGCTTCCGCTCCACGCGCATCCGCACCTTCGAGCAGACGCTGGTCAATGTACCCAACTCACTGCTCGCCAATATGGTGATTGATAATATCGATGCGCGCAGCAAGCGACGCATCATGATGCGTATCGGCCTGACCTACAGCACCACACCAGAGCAGATGCAGCAGGCCATCGCAGGAATCGAAAAGATTCTGCTGGAGCACAAGGGCGTGGATCAACAGTTCAAGCTGGTCAAGTTTGATGAATTTGCCGATTCTTCACTATCCATCTTCCTCTATTATTTCTCTGCCTCCAAGAACTGGAGCGACTATCTGCAGGTGCGTCAGGAAGTGAATATGCAGATCATGCAATTGCTCGAATCCATGCAACTGGATTTTGCCTTCCCCAGCCGCAGCATCTATATGCATCCGGTCGAGTAAGCACTTCTATACTTGACAAAAACACTTGGGTATTGAGCGTTGCCGACCTCGTCAATGTAGAAAACATACCACTGTAGACAAACCTCAGGAGACAGCATGACCGTCATTAGCGAACAGCAGGTGCTCGATGCACTCAAGAGCATTATCGATCCGGATTTTCGCAAGGACATTGTCAGCCTTGGTTTTGTCAAAGATGTAGCCATCGAGGGCGGGCGCGTGGGCTTCACCATCGAACTGACCACACCTGCATGCCCGGTGAAGGAAGAATTTCGCAGACAGGCCAGCGAGGCAGTCGGAGCAATCAACGGCGTGACTGAGGTCAAGGTGAACATGAGTTCAAATGTGAAAACGAGTGCTCCTCAAGGCAGCAAAGCGCTTCCCGGCATCAAAAACATCATCGCTGTAGCCTCCGGCAAGGGCGGCGTGGGTAAATCGACCACAGCGGTCAATCTCGCCGTGGCGCTGGCCCAAAGCGGCGCACAAGTCGGCCTGCTGGATGCTGATATCTACGGACCATCCATCCCGCGCATGATGGGGCTGGAAGGGCGCAAGCCGGGGATCGAAAATGAGAAAACCATCCTGCCGCTAGTCAATTTCGGCGTGCTCACCATGTCCATCGGCTATCTGGTTCCAGCCGAACAGGCCGTGGTATGGCGTGGTCCGATGGTAGCCGGTGCCTTGACTCAGCTATTGAACGACGTTGCCTGGGGTGAGCTGGATTATCTGGTGATTGATATGCCACCGGGCACGGGCGATGCGCAGCTCACCCTGTCGCAGACGGTACCGGTGACAGGCTCGGTGATTGTTACCACACCACAGGACATCGCGCTGGCTGATGCACGCAAAGGCATTGCCATGTTCCGCAAGGTGAACATCCCGGTGCTCGGCATCGTGGAGAATATGAGCGTTTTCGTCTGTCCGCATTGTGGTGAATCCAGCCATGTGTTTGCTGAAGGTGGTGCCGCGCGATTGGCTGACGAGAATGAATCAAGGGTGCTGGCCCAAATTCCACTGGATATCCAAATCCGCGAAAACTCCGATGCTGGCACGCCGATTGTTGCCGCCCACCCGGATTCACCGCAGGCCGCCGCCTATCGTGAACTGGCCGGCGAGGTCGCACGGCATATCAGCATCCTGAACAGCCGCAAGGTCGATATTCCTGTTGTGATGCAGATGCAGTAAAACCAATTCCTTCCAGGGATATTGCAGTCATATGGAAACTGCAATCCGAAACGGGGTCAGACAAGGCGCGATGAGCGCAGTTTGGCAAATGAAAATGAAAGAAGACAAGGTGAATTGAGCTAGCTCAAAAGAAGGTCCCCTGGGGAAGGATCGCCGAATGGACTTATTTGGGGCGCAGGACTCAGGCGACCAGGCCCCAGTAACCTAGCAGTCGTTCCCTCGGCCGCTCCACATCATCAAGCGGGTAGGACCATCGGAGACTACGAAGACCGGCAGCCTGCGCTGCTGCGACATCCTCTTCTTCATCTTCACCCAGATGCATCATGCGCTCAGGTGATACATCCATGCACGCTGCAGCATAAGTGAAAATACCCTTCTCCGGTTTCTCAGAACCGCTGTTACCGGGCAAGGCCACCACATCAAACAGCCCTGGCAATATAGTATCAAGCAGACTATCCAGTCGGGCATCGAAATTGGATATGACTGCCAGCTTCACATCCATTTCGCGCAATTGCAGCAGCATCGGTCCGAAGGATTCATGCACGCGCCATGCCTCGGGTGAGGCATAATAAGTAAACAGCTCATCGAAACAGGCTATGAAATCGGTGTCATCCAGTGCACAGCCATACACCCTGGCAGCCAGAGTCATCCACCACTGGCGCTCAAACGCACGGCCATCCTCCCCCTCAGGCGCCACCATCGAAGGCGCTGCCTGAAATGCAAGATCAAGACGCCGCCTCATGGTCAGTTCGGTCGCTTCCAGACCATACTGCTGGGCGAAGCGGGTATAGGTGACAGGCACCGGTTCGGCGAAGTGGAGGAACGTTCCCACGGCGTCGAAACTCACGGCCAGCGGACGATCCATATCCCCCATATCACTCACGGACGCACCTCATCGAGCATCAGTTTGTATTCAATGGCATCGAGCAGGGCCTGATAGCTCGCATCGATGATGTTGGTCGACACCCCCACCGTCGTCCATTTGCGTTCGCCATCGGTGGATTCGATAAGCACGCGTACGGCCGCCTCGGTGGCATCAATGGTGGACAGCACGCGCACCTTGTAATCAACCAAGCGAAATTCCTTCAGCGAAGGGTAGAAATCCTGCAAAGCAGCACGCAAGGCCTTGTCCATGGCGTTGACCGGGCCATTGCCAAGACTGGCGGTATGCGCAAATTTTTTACCGACGCGCAGCATCACGGTTGCTTCGGCCTGCGGTGCACCATCGTCACCGCGTTTTTCATCGATCACGCGAAAACCTTCAAGGGTAAAGAAATGCTGTAACTTACCCTTGGCACGCAACAACATCAGATGAAACGATGCTTCTGCTGCCTCAAAGGCAAAGCCCTGATCCTCCAGCGATTTAACCTCGGCCACCAGTTCGGCTACCGCCGGGTCGGATGCATCCAGCTTCAGGCCGAAGCCGGTCTTGGCCGCCAGAACCAGTACATTGCTGCGTCCGGCCTGATCGGAAACGGTGATGCGCTGTTTATTACCCACACTCTCCGGAGAGATGTGCTCATATAGCCTTGAAAGCTTGCGCACCGCCGAAACGTGAATCCCGCCCTTGTGCGCAAAAGCATTTTGACCGACAAAGGGCTGATGCCGCCAGGGCAGGCGATTGGCCATTTCATTGACGAAATCGGATACCCCCTTGAGCTCAAGCAGCCGCTCCTTGTCGATACCGCAATCAAGGCCCATTTTCAACACAAGGCTGGGAATAATGGAAGTCAGATTGGCATTGCCACAACGCTCGCCGATGCCATTGATCGTACCCTGCACCTGCCGCGCACCGGACTCGACAGCCATCAAGGCATTGGCCACGGCCAGCTCACCGTCGTTGTGTGTGTGGATGCCGATGACGAGATCGGGAAAGCGTGCCACGACAAGCTTCACCACTTCACCGATAGTGGCAGGCAGGCTGCCGCCATTGGTGTCGCACAGCACCAGTGCATCAGCGCCCGCATCATGAGCAGCATCAAGCACGGCCAGGGCATAGTCCGGCTTGGCTGCATAGCCGTCGAAGAAATGCTCTGCATCGAATAACACCTGCGCGAAATGGCGTTTAAGAAAGCGCACCGAGTCGTGCACCAGTGTGAGGTTTTCATCCAGTGAAATACCCAGCGCCTTGGTCACATGCAAATCCCATGACTTGCCGAAAATGCAGGCCGCATCGGCGCCACTGGTCACCAGCTTTTTCAGGCCAGCATCACGGCTCGGCGGGCCGCCGGGACGAGCTGTCGAACCGAATGCCACCAGTTTGCTGTGCTTCCATTGCCGCTCGCGGGCTAGCTCGAAAAAACGGTCATCCTTGGGGCTGGCACCCGGCCAGCCGCCTTCGATGTAATCCACCCCAAAGTGTGCCAGACGTTCAGCGATGCGCAGCTTGTCCTCAGCGGAAAAGGTGATGCCTGCCGTCTGCGCTCCATCGCGTAACGTGGTATCGAAAATCTGCACCTTGTCCGGTCGCCTGCTCATCTGCTAACTCCCATCATTCCTGTATCCGTCAGCGCCATTCAGCCAGAGCATGTTAACACTCATCACCTACCTCAGCGCTGGCGCATCATACGTCATCCAGCCGGAGCAAGTAAGCCGCCTTTAGCCCACTCCCAAATAACCAGCCTCAGAGCTGATGAATGCACCTTGCCTGCCCTGCCCCGCGCGTCTACATTGCCCTGCATGCGAGCCATCACCATGACTGCCACTGGCGGGCCGGAAGTTTTACAAGTACAACAGCTTCCCAAACCCGACATCACCAATCCTTCCGACATACTGGTACGCCTGAAAGCAGCAGGTGTGAATCCGGTGGATACCAAGCTGCGTAAGAACGGCTTGTTTATGCCCGGCGACCTGCCTGCGATTCTCGGCTGTGACGGGGCGGGAATCATCGAGGAGGTGGGGAGCGCAATATCCGATTTCACACCCGGCGATGAGGTATTTTTCTGTTACGGCGGCCTGGGGCAACCATCCGGTAACTATGCCGAATACATTGTGGTTCCATCATTTGCCGCAGCGAAAAAACCCGAAGCCATCGATTTCCCCGAGGCCGCAGCTGCTCCATTGGTGTTGATTACAGCTTGGGAAGCGCTGTTCGACCGTACTGGCATGGCGATGGACCAAGGGGACGGAAAGAAGGTGTTCATTCATGCCGGGGCAGGTGGCGTGGGCCATGTGGCGATTCAGTTGGCCAAGATTGCCGGATGCCAGGTAGCCACCACGGTGAGCGACGACAAAAAGGCCGCTTTCGTTGCTTCGCTTGGTGCGGAATGCGTTATCAATTACACGGAGCAGGATGTAGCCGAAGCCCTGCTCGAGTGGACGGACGGGCGCGGTGTGGATATTGCATTCGACACCGTGGGTGGAGCGGCCTTCACACAATTGATTCCAGCCGTACGTGTGTACGGCGATCTGGTCTCTATTTTACAGATCCCTGCCGATACCGATTTGAAGACCCTGCGCCTGCGCAACATCCGCATCTCGCAGGAGCTGATGCTCACGCCGATGATGCTGGGCATGGACGATGCACTTGCCCATCATGCAGATATCCTCAAGCAATGTGCCATCTGGATGCAGGAGAGAAAGCTGGGCGTGCATGTATCCAACCTCCTGCCACTTGAGCAGGCGGCCAAAGCACATGCATTGATCGAGGCAGGCTCCATGAGCGGCAAAGTCGTGCTTGATATATGAGCGGAACACCGGGAGATACCACAAGCGAGCCCGTCGACGAAGCCAGCCTTCTGGCAAGCTTTACCTCCGGCTGCAAGCCCAAGGAAGACTGGAGACTCGGTACCGAACACGAAAAAATCGGCTTCTGTCTCGATACCCTCAAGCCCATTCCCTACGAGGGCCAGCGCAGTATCCGTCGCACCCTTGAGCTGCTGGTCTCCGATGGATGGGAGCTAGAACACGAAGCTGAAAACCCCATCGCGCTTAGGCGCGGCATGGCCACCATCACGCTGGAACCGGGGGGTCAGCTGGAGCTTTCCGGCGCTCCGCTGGCCACAGTGCATGAAACCTGTGCCGAGGTGCGCGATCATCTGCGTCTCTTGCATCATGTGCGTCACGATCTACGCATCGGTTTTTTGGGGCTCGGCTTTCAACCCAAATGGGCGCGCGACGACATCCCGTGGATGCCCAAGAGTCGCTATGCCGTGATGCGGCGCTATATGCCTCAGGTCGGCGCACACGGTCTGGACATGATGCTGCGCACTGCCACCGTGCAGGTAAATCTGGATTTCGCATCCGAGGCAGACATGGTGCGTAAGATGCGCGTCGGCTACTGCCTGCAGCCGCTGGTCACAGCCCTGTTTGCCGCCAGTCCCTTTTCCGATGGAAAACCTTCCGGATATCTATCCACACGCGCTGCGGCATGGCTGGATACCGACAAAGCGCGTACCGGCGTGCCGGCCATGATCTTTGCCGACGACTTCGGTTTCGAGTCCTATATGAACTGGCTGCTCGATGTGCCGATGTATTTCGTCATCAGGGGCGGGCAATACATTGACTGCGCCGGTCAGAGTTTTCGAGACTTTATGCAGGGCAAACTTTCGGCCCTGCCTAACCAGCGGCCTACGATGGACGACTGGGAACTACACATGACCACCGTATTCCCCGAGGTCCGCCTGAAGCGCTACATGGAAATGCGTGGCGCCGATGCCGGCGGCAAACCATGGATCTGCGCCCTACCCGCTCTCTGGAAGGGATTGTTATACGATGAGCAGGCGCTGGACCAAGCATACAATCTGGTGGCCGACTGGACGCATGAAGAGGTGCTGGCCATGCGCGCTGCCGTGCCCGAACACGGCCTGAAGGTTGCATTTCGCGATATCACTCTGCTGCAATTGGCTGAGACGGTGATGGACATCGCACGCGGCGGGCTGGAACGCAGCGCCTGTCTCAATGAAGACGGGCTGGACGAAACCATCCATCTTGCCCCGGTGCTGCGAGCCGTGGAGAACAACACCACGCAAGCCGAAGCCTGGCTGCATGCCTTTCACCATGAATGGGAAGGGAAAGTCGAGCCCATCTTCGAATTAGCCGCCTTGCCGTGACCGAACCCCTGCAGCATCCACATTTCACCTGTCAGCGCTGCGCTGCCGACAATGTGCTTGAGATCGACCTCTCTGAAGGGCTTCCGCAAAGCTTCGTGTGGGACTGCCTGCGCTGCTGCAACCCCCACGACATTACCGTGCGACAGGATGGGGATGACATACACGTGCAAGCCGAGCTGACCTGAGTCATGGGAAACTTCGATCAGGGGCGCGCCAAAAAATCACTGGGTCAGCATTTTTTAGTGGATCGCAGTGCCATCGCACGTATCGCGGCGGCCATCCCCGAAGGGGCCTCCACGCTTGAAATCGGCCCTGGTCGCGGAGCCATTACCGAATCATTACTCAAACGGGTAGGCAAGCTGATTCTGATCGAAAAAGACGATGATCTGGCGGCCATGTGGCAAGAGCGCGCTGAATCCGACGACAAGCTGACACTGGTGCACGATGATGTGATGCAATGCCTGCTTCCCACAGTTGCCGAATATCATCCGGCATGGATAGCTGGCAACCTGCCATACAATATCTCAGGCCCGCTTTCTGCAGCCCTGTTCTCGCTCAATCTCGCCGGTGGCTTGGTGCTGATGTATCAACGCGAAGTGGCCGATCGCATCAATGCCGATGCAGGCAGCAAGACCTATGGCGGACTCTCAGTGCTGGCGCGGCATTTTTACGATGTGAAAAGATTATTGGTGCTGCCTCCCGGTGCATTCGTTCCGCCACCCAAGGTCCACTCGGCAGTACTGCTGCTCACCCCGCACGGTAGGCCACCAGTCTGTGAGTTCGATGCGCTGCAACGCACCGTTCGTCAGGGCTTCGCCCATCGGCGCAAAACCATCAACAACAATTTCCGCGGCGACATGAGCGCTGAGGACTGGGCTTCTGTCGGCATCGATCCCGGCGACCGCCCCGAACGGCTCGATTATCCCGCCTGGGCCCGCCTCGCCACCTTTCTCGCTGCAAAGCTTTAGCATCTAAAAGCCTTTGCCTCCGGGCCCCACTTGTAGCTGTGCCGGACCGGTCACTTGCTCATCGGACTAGCACAAAGAAAGGGGGCTTTATTCCCGATTTGTGCCCGATGAGTAAGTGATCGGGCCGGGAATTCGCAGCTACCCGTGGGTGCCCTTTCTTGCTTCTTCTTTGGGCACGCAAAGAAGAAGGAGAAGAACATAACCTCCGCCATGAGAACCTAAACAGTCACGTGAAGCTCTTTGCCTATGAGTCTTCTTCTTTCTTGGATGGCCAAGAAAGAAGCAAAGAAAGCCACCCACGGGCACCTGCCAGCTTCCTCGTCAGACAGCCTGAAAACGGCACAAAAATGAACACGATTTTTGCGCTATTCGCTTTCAGTCCACCTTCCTCGGGGCATGCGCAAGTGGGACCCAAAAGCTAAAAAACGGAGAATTAGCCGCCGAGGTCGGCGGTGGCTGCTTCGATATCCGTCTCCAGACGCTTGAGCAGATCGTTGCGCTTAGCAGCCGCTACCTGTTCAGCGGAGATAAAGGGGAGGAAGCGCACGCGAATCGTCCCCGGCTTTTTGATGAAACTTAGCTTTGGCCAGCAGACGCCAGCGTTGTGCGCCATCGGCAGAATGCCTGCCTCCGCCTTCTGGGCCAGTGAAATACCACCCGGCTGATACTTGCCCTTTTCACCGGGAGCGGTGCGTGT